>WNEQ01000008.1_pt1 | contig 80302 bp, 69 predicted proteins | sample 5399971 | NCBI WGS metagenome assembly WNEQ01 (sample SAMN13153330, study PRJNA577476) | soil metagenome | isolation source: 20 cm grassland meadow soil 2 days after 1st rain plot 5 | place: USA:California | collected 2015-09-18
ACGCCGACACCTGGAAGTATTCTTCGACGTCGACGGTGAAATGGTGCTTGATCACATGGGCGTTAGGTGCAACGCGTGTGCCTGAATTGGCGCGCAGGGCGCCGTGAAAACCGGGGGGCACACACCACACCGTGTTGCGGCGACGCCACGTCGGTCCCGCGCCTCGACGGGGAGACTCAGACTATCGCGCCACTCCCAAGGTTCGCGCGGACGGCTGGGAGCCGGCGGCCACGGCTCCACAGACCCCGGCGAGCGGCCCTTTCGATGCCAGCTGATCAGCGAGATGCTTGGCAGCGATCTCGTAACCGCGCGCGGACGGGTGCCCGTCGTACGGGAGCAGGTACAGGGTTGCGACCGACAGTCTGCTGGCGACCAATGGCGAGAGCAGGTCGACCACTGGAAGGCCTGTCGCGGTTCCGGCTTGCGTCGCCCACGTGACCTGCCCGCGCACCGAGTCCTGTGTCACCGCGTGATGGGAGGGGAACACCGCCAGCACCAGCGGGATGCCCCGGGCCGCGAGCGTGTTCCGCAGGGCGGCCAGCGCGCGGCGGTAGGCGTTTCGGAGGCGGGGCGTCGTCGAATCGGCCCGACCTGCCGCCGTCCAGTCGATCCGCACCGGGTGCGCACGGGCCTGGGACGTTGCGCGCACCTGCAGCGCGAAATTCCACAGGGCGGTGTGCCGTAGCAACGGATAGAACACTGACAGCGGGAAGCGGGACTTGTCGCGCCGGTTCTCGGCGAGGCGATCCCACGTCGCGGGCCGGTTCAGGTCGTCGACGTCGTTCTCGCTGAACAGCAACACCACGAGATCGGGCGATACGCGGAGCCCGCGCTCGATCATCTTCGCTTCGTCCACGATCGTGGCGTCGTCGAGCCCGGCGTTCACGACCCGCACGGTGCCGCAGCGTCCATTGAGCCGCTGCTCCAGCTGCGCGGGGAGCGTCTGGTCGTCGTTCACGAAGTCTCCGTACGCAAACGAGTCGCCGGTGAACAGAATGCGAAACTCCCCGGGCCGCTTGACCAGCGGAAACCCGGGGCCGCGGTAGCCCAGCGCATTGGTAGTCACATGGTGCGGCAAACGCCGGTCGCGACGATCGACTAGGTCCTGATCCGGCAGCAGGATCCCGGGTATCGACTGGAATTGGGCTTCCGTCACCGTCGCCACGCCATCCGGCGGCGCCAGGCCGAGCAGCCGCAGCCCGACCTCCGCGAGCGCTAAGGCCACGACCACGCCGAGCCCCACAGCGGTACAGCGTATCAGCAGCTGCCGCATACTCCCGCACCCCCCGGGTGACCCGTTGCGCGCATCCCGCAACGGCCGTGCCCCAGCGTTTTCCTGGGCTGCATGCCGCGATTTGCGGGCGCAGGTAGAACGGCTGTCGCGGCCACGCCACATTAGGCCCAGCCAGCGCTGGCAGACCCGCGTTCCCAAGCAGTGTCCCGTCAAAGACTTGAGCCAACGCTGCCCGGGGCCGTCTGAGTAGCGCGCCGTTTGCCGTCAGGGGCGCCGGACCGACTCTGGATACCATGGCAACCACGCACATCCTCGGCCTCTCGGCCTTCTATCACGACAGCGCGGCGTGCCTGCTCAGAGACGGCGACATCGTCGCCGCCGCCCAGGAGGAGCGCTTCACCCGCAAGAAGGGTGACCAGGCGTTTCCTGCGAACGCCGTGCGGTACTGCCTCGCGGCCGGTGGCATCACCGCGCGCGACCTCGCGTACGTCGGGTTCTACGACAAGCCGCTGCTCAAGTTCGAGCGTATCCTCGAGACCTATTTGGGCGTCGCGCCCCGCGGCTTTGCGCAATTCCGTTTGGCCGGACCGCTGTGGATGAAGGAGAAGCTGTTTCTCGATCGCGAGATCCGCGGCGCCCTCGGGTACGAAGGCGAGATCCGTTACGCCGAGCATCACGAATCGCACGCCGCGAGCGCGTTCTTCCCCTCGCCGTTCAAGGAGGCGGCGATCCTCACCATCGACGGTGTGGGCGAGTGGGCGACGGCGTCTTTCGGGGTCGGACACGGCAACGAGGTCGAGCTGTTCCAAGAGCTGCACTGGCCCGATTCGCTCGGCCTGCTGTACTCGGCGTTCACCTACTATACCGGCTTCAAGGTGAACTCCGGGGAATATAAAGTCATGGGTCTCGCGCCCTACGGTGAGCCCAAGTACGTCGACGTGATCCTACGCGAGCTGATCGACCTGCGCGACGACGGCTCCTTCACGCTCAATCAGAAGTATTTCAACTATCTCACCGGTCTCACGATGACTAACGGCGCGTTCGACGCGCTGTTCGGCGGGCCGCCGCGCGAGCCGGAATCCAAGCTGACTCAGCGCGAGATGGATCTGGCCCGCTCTGTCCAGGTCGTGTGCGAGGAGATCATGCTGCGCATGTGCCGCACGGTGCACCGCGAGACCAGGATGGAGAACCTTTGCCTCGCCGGTGGGGTCGCGCTCAACTGCGTGGCCAACGGGCGCATCCTGCGCGAGGGCCCCTTCAAGGGGCTGTGGATCCAGCCCGCTGCCGGCGACGCAGGGGGGGCGCTCGGCGTGGCGCAGCTGATCTGGCACCGCTACTGCCGACAACCGCGCGCCGTCGTGTCCGGCAGCGACGGGATGAAGGGTGCGTATCTCGGCCCCGAGTTCTCCCCTGAGGAGATCGCGGCCTACCTCACGTCGCAGGGCGCGGTCTCCGCGCGCCTCGAGCGCGCTTGCCTCCTGCGGCGTGTCGCGGAGCTGCTCGCCCAAGAAAAGGTCGTGGGCTGGTTCGACGGGCGCATGGAGTTCGGTCCGCGGGCGCTGGGCGCGCGCAGCATCCTGGGTGACCCGCGCAGCCCGCGCATGCAAGCCCAGATGAATCTGAAGATCAAGTTCCGCGAAGGGTTCCGGCCGTTCGCGCCCAGTGTGCTGCGCGAACGGGTGGACGACTACTTCGAGCTCGCCTACGACTCCCCGTACATGCTGCTCGTCGCCCCCGTGAAGCGGGAGCGCCAGATCCCGATGAGCGACGAGCAAGGGCGGCTGTGGGGAATCGACAAGCTCAACGTGCCGCGCTCGGATATTCCGGCGGTTACGCACATCGACTACTCGGCGCGCGTCCAAACCGTCGCCCGAGACACCAACCCGAATTACTACGACCTGATTCAGGAATTCGAGCGGCTGACGGGCTGCCCGGTCCTCGTGAACACGTCGTTCAACGTGCGCGGCGAGCCGATCGTCTGCACGCCCGCCGATGCGTACCGCTGCTTCATGCGGACGCACATCGATTACCTCGTGCTCGGGCCGTTCCTGCTGGATAAGACGGATCAGCCCGAATGGAAGGAGAGCGGCGACTGGAGACGCGAGTTCCAGCTCGACTGAGCCGCGCTGAAGGGCGCCGCTTCGGGCTCACGCTCGGCGCCGCGTTCGTGGTGCTCGGCGTCGTGCTCGCCTGGCGGGGACGCGCCGGCGCCGCCCTCGGGACAGCCGCGCTGGGTGCCGCTCTGCTGCTCGCCGGGCTGGTGCTACCCACCCGCTTGGGACCGGTGCAGCGGGCTTGGATGGGACTGGCCGCCGCCCTCTCACGGGTCACGACGCCGGTTTTTCTCGGGGTGGTGTACTTCGGAGCGATCCTGCCGATGGGCCTGCTGCTCCGCGCCCTCGGTCGGAACCCGCTCGCGCACCCCGGGCCGCAGGCAAGCCGCTGGATCGCCCGGCCCGTCGAGGCGCGCAGTCGGCGCGACATGGAACGTCAATTCTAAGAGGAGATGTCCAGATGAGTCAGACGAGTCTCGCCGCGGAGTTGTGGGCTTTCATGCGCGCGCGCAAGAAGTGGTGGCTGCTGCCGATCATCGCAGTGATGGTGGGTGTGGGCGCCCTGCTGCTCTTCGCGCACGCGTCGGTGTTGGCGCCCTTCATCTACACGATCTTTTGACCGCCGTCACTGGGCGGCCCGCTGCACGCGCAGCAGCACCGTCGCGTCACGCAACCGCGGAGTGGCGGTCGCGACGAACTCGCACCGATCCAGCACCTGCGGCAACGCGACGGCGCTGCCGCCGACCGCTGCCGTGCCGTCGGCGGCTTCGAGGAAGTATCCCCAGCCGCCCGCGCGCAGCACGCGGTGCATCTCCCGCACAGCCGCGGTCGGGTCGGCGCAGCGCGCCAGTGCAAACCGGGATAAGACGCGGTCGAAGCTGCCGTCGGGCCACCCAAGGCTACGCCCGTCCCACGGGCGAAACTCCAGCTTGCCGGGCACGGCCCGCAGGCGATTCGCGAGCGCGACGAGCGCTACCGAAGTATCTACGCCACAGGCGTAGCCCTTCGTCATCCGTCGCCACGCCTCTTCCACGGCCCAACCGTCTCCACACTCTACCACGAGAACGTGCTCCCACGCGCCGATCCGAATCTCGTCGAGAACGAGGAGATCGAGCTCACGCGGCACGCTCCGCTCGTCCCTGCCCGCCGGGGATGGCTCGCGTCGCTCTCGCAGTGCGGCAAGATCGCTGGGACTCACGTTGGCTCGTACTGGCAACCTGCGTGCCTGTAACGCGGCCGCGCACAAGGGCCGGGTATCAAGGCCACTCGGTGTGTGGCGGTGGCGCAACGGACTTCTCCGCTCCTGCCCCGCTCCCCACACCCTACGGGCGCAGCGACGTGCTGCGCGGCCACCACCGGTGGTTGGCACCCGCTATGCAGGCGTAACCCCCATGCGCTTTGCCATCCTCTCCGACATCCACGCGAATTGCGACGCGCTCGCCGCCGTGCTCGCCGACGTCAACCGGCAGGACGTTCAAGTCGTCGTCCATCTGGGTGACGTCGTCGGGTACAACACCCGCCCGCGCGAGACGCTGGCGCTGCTGCGCGAGCACGCGATCGCGGGCGTGCGCGGCAACCACGACCTCATGGCGATCGGCAAGCTGCCTGCGGACCAATGTGGCCCCGTCGGCCGCAAGGCCATCAGCTGGACGCGCAAAGTGCTCACCGAATCCGACTGCGACTATCTCGCCAGCTTGCCGGCCGAGCTCCGTCTCGCGGGAGGCATGCTGTGCGTGCACTCCGCGCTGGGCGATCCCGTGGTCCGATTACACTCCCGGGAGCAGTTCGCGGAGGAGGCCGAGGTGCTGCTGCAGTTTGACGCCGAGCTGCGGGTCTGCTTCACCGGCCACACGCACCTCGCGCAGCTGGTGGAGGTCGGGGCAAACGGGGTGGTGCGGCGGGTGCCGGCGGCGGACGTGGAACTCGACCCCGAGGCGTTCTGCTTCATCAATCCCGGCAGCGTCGGCCAACCCCGCGACGGCGACGAACGGGCCGCCTACGCGGTATTCGATCCGGACACCCGGCGCCTGTCGTTTCACCGCGTCGCGTACGACGCTCGCCGGATCATGCGCGACAACGCCCGCCGCGGCATCAAGATCGGGCCGCGGACCGGCGCGACCGGATCGCTGCTCGCCCGGCTCTTGGACGCGGCCCCGTGAGCGCGCCCCCCCCAAGGTCCTGGTCACGGGCGCCGATCAGCACCAGGGGCTCGCCGTGATCCGCGGTCTCAGCCTCGCCGGCATTCCGGTGATCGCGTGCGGGGCGAGCCGCTGGAGCATGGGATTCCACTCGCGCTTCGCGGTCGAGCGCGCCCGCTACACACCGCCGTTTCAAAGCCCGCCGCGCTTCATCGATACGACCTGCTGCGCATCATTCGCCGGACCGAACCGGCGCTCGTCATCCCGACGGTCGAGTCCACGCTCGTCCTGTTGAGCGAGGCCCGCGACCTGCTCGAGCGCCATACCACCCTCGCGGCGCCGCCGCCCGAGGTCCTCGACTACGCGCTCGACAAGGGTAAGACGCTGCGGCTGGCCGCCCGGCTCGGCGTGCCGGTGCCGCGCTCGGTGCAGGGCGAAAGGACGGGCGAGATCGTGTGGCGGGCCGCTGGGCTCAGCTCCCGGTGGCGATCAAGCCCCATGGGAACGGGCTACACCGCACCACCGCGAACACCCTGGGCTTCAAGGTGCGCTACGCCAGGACGCCCGAAGAGCTGCAGCAGGCGCTGCACCCGTTCGCACAGGACGCCAGGGCGCTCCTCGTGCAGGAATACGCCCCGGGGACGGGGCGCTGCGTCGCGGCCCTGTGCGGCCGCGGCGAGCCGCTCGCGCTGCTGGCATACTCCCGGGAACGGGAGTTCCCACTCTCGGGTGGCGTGAGCGTGCTGCGCAAGACCATCCCGCTCGACGCACGACTCGCCACGCACGCCACCACGCTGCTCCGGGAGATCGGCTGGCACGGCGTGGCAATGGTGGAGTTCAAGCACGATCGCGCCAGCGACAGCTATACCCTGATGGAGATCAACGGGCGCTTCCAAGCGTCCACGGCCCTGAGCCTGGATGCCGGGCTCAACCTGCCCCGTCTGGTCGCGGCGCTGTATGACGTGGTAGAGGCGGGCCCGATCCCTACATATCGCGTGGGTGTCGAGGAGCGCTGGTTGCGGGGCGACCTGCTGGCGCTGCGGGACGGGCTCGCCGCGCGCCACCGGCGCTCAGCCACCGCCGCGCCTGCCGGAGCGCCGCCCTCCCGCACGGCTGTCGTGTGGCACTTCCTGCGAGATTTCCGGCCGCGCGTGCGCTACGATGAGTTCAAGTGGTACGACTGGCGCCCAGGGGTCGTGGAGGCCGTCTCGTTGCTGGCGCTGCTGCTGGCGTGGCTGCTCGAGCCGGTGCGGCGCGTCCCCGGCTACCTGCGCCGCCCCGCGGTCACATCTCCCGCCGCGGCCCCCGTGGCCCCACCCCACAGCGCGTTCACCAGCTCGGTCACACAGCGCTCGATCCGCGCATAGGCCCGCCGGCACACCTCGACGGACTGCTCCACCGGGTCCTCGATGCCGCGTGACGTGACCGGCTGAGGATCGAGATCGCCGAGGATCACTACGTCACGGCGCGCCCGCCCGAAGCGATCGCACACCATCTGCCGCTGGCGCTCGTCCATTACGAGGACGAGGTCGGCCCAGCGCACGAGGTCCCCGGTCAGCAACCGGGAGCGATGGGGAGACAGGTCGACGCCGTGGCTGGCGGCCGCCGCCACGGCGTCCGGGGGCGCCGGCCGGCCAGGGCCGAGGAACCCGGCCGAGTCCACACCGACACCGCGTGAGCCGACCGCCCGCCGCAGCACGGCGGCGGTGAATGGGCTGCGGAAGATGTTCCCATTGCACACCGCGAGCACGTGCTGGGGCGGCCGGCGTGCCAGCAGCGACGCGAGTGCCACCTGGCGGCGCCGCGCGTGGAGCAACCGGTCCGGGACGCCGCGCAGCCGCTTCAAAAGCTGAGCCACCACTCGCCCTCCAATCGCGACAGGAACGCGTCTCCGCCAGTGATCGCTTGCAGCAGCTCGACGCGCGGGGAGTGAATCAGCATCCAGGGCCCGTCGCGGCCGAACCGGCTCCCGTGGGCGGCGAGCTCGTCGACGAACGCAGGCTCGACACGCCCGGCAATCGCCGTCAGGCCGCGGCGCCACGCGTCACGCCACAGGTGTCGCAGCACGAGCGCCTGCGTGGACCGCCGCGCAGCCAGTTGCAGCACCTCCCCCAAGCCTCCGCCTGTGTGACAGTAGTACAGGAACCACCCCGCCACCTCCCCCGCCGCATCACGCACGAGCGCCCCTTGCAGCTCGCCGAACTGCCGTTTCTCCGCTGCCTGGGCGAGCAGCCACGTGAGCGAGCCGTCTTCGTATTCGGGTCGCAAGGCGCTCGACCCGGCGAGCTGCGGGAGGCGGGCGGCCATCGTGTCTGCGTCGAGCGCCTCGATCGCGCCGGGTGGCACGTCCTGTGTGAACGACCCCGGGAGCCGCGCCGCGAGCGCGTCCGCGGCGGCGCACAGGGGCCGGGCGGCGAACAGCCCAGCGCGCAGCACCGGGCCGCGCGCGAAGCGCGCCGCGAGGTGACGGCACGGCCGGAGCGTCCGGGTCCAAGCCAAGCTGTGGATCAGCGAGACGCTGCCGCCGAGGCTCTCCCACAGCCGCCGCCCCACCTCGTTCGCCGTGTCCGACAGGCTCAAGTCCTGAGGGCCTGTCAAGAAGGTGCGCATCAAGCGCCGGCCGACCAAACCGCGGCGCTCGGGGGCGACCATCAGCTGGGTGGCGACAGCCGCCCGGACCGGCTCCCCTTGGAACCGCAGCGGGCGCGGAATGATGCCGAGAAAGCCTGCCACCCGGCCGCGCTCGTCCTCGTACACGAGCGACGTCAATTCCTCGTCGGCCCAGGGATGGCGGAAGAAAATCTGCTCCAGGTAGTGCGCCAGCCTATCTGGGGAGTCGCGCTCGCTGAAACGAAACACCTGCTGGCGCAGCGCGACGACGTCGGGCAGGTCCTCGCCGAGCAGCGGCCGCAAGCGCCCCGCCCCCGGCTCTACTGCGCGGTCGGTGACCGAGCCTCGGGTCAGGCGAGTTGGCGCGGCCGTACGCTGGCTCCCGAGCCGTTGGCGTGGCACTTCTGATGCACGAACCGCCCGATTGCGGCCAGCGAGCCGAGATTCTGCTCGGTGATCTCGTCCTCCACGATCGCGAGCCGGAAGGCATCCTGCAGGAACTCCACCAGCTCGATTACGCCGATCGAGTCGATCACACCGGTTCCCAGCAGTGGGTCCTCGTCGCCCAGCTTCCAGTCGGGGCGCATGTACAGAAAGTTCTCTCGCACGTAGGCGCGGGTCCGGTCGACGATCTCGGACTGGGCGGGCGCCGTCGTCTGTTCACTCATCGACTCCCCCTCCGCCGTCGGACCGTCAAGCTGCGATCGGTGCGCCCGGCACCGCTGGTTGCGTGCTCGCGAGCGCCGGCGCCAGCCCCCGGGCGGGCGCCCCTAGAAACTCACGGTGCCACAGCTCGGTCGACAAAATTGCGACCAGGGCCTGATTCTCCCCGACTCCGGTCGCGAGCCCGGCACGGCAGCGCCGCACCAGTCCCGCCACCGCCTCGGGATTGAAGATTCCGGTGCGCTGCAGGCTCGCACAGTCGAGCAGCTCCGCGACGTACTCGGGCTCGGCGCCAGCGAAGAACGCTGGAATGTCGGGCGCGCGGTACGGCTGCTTCGGACGTCGCGTGATGGACGGTGGTAGCATCACCCCGGCCCAGCGCCGCAGGATGGCCTTCTCCCGCAGGCCGAGCAGCTTGCTACGATCCGGCAACGCAGCCGCGAACTCGAACAGCCGGTGGTCGAGATACGGCACCCGAGCCTCGACCCCATGGGCCATCGCCATGCGGTCCCCCTGCGCGGCGAGCAGGTAGGGCGAGAGCAGCGTCACAGTCTCCAAGTACGCCGCGCGGCTGAGCGGTGACCAGTGCACGAACCCCGGCGGCAGTGCCTCGCGCAGCTCGGCGAGCGCGTCGAAGGCCCCGGCGCTCGCCCGGAACCCGTCGGCGTAGAAATCCCTGATCCGCGCCGTGAGCCGGAACCGGGGGAGGTGCGAGAACAGCGGATCGTCCGGCGACCCGGCGCTCAGGAAGAAGCGGCGCCAGAAGTCGCCTTTGCGCGCCTGGGGCGCCAGATACCAATAGAGCCGATCGAACAGTCGGGGACGCCACTGCGAGTCCGGCTGCCGCAGGCAGAACAGCCGCACCAGCGTCTCCTTGAACAGGTCATAGCCGAGGAAGACTTCGTCCGATCCCTCCCCCGTGAGTACGACCTTGATCCCGTGCTCGCGCGTGAGGCGGGACAGCAAGTAGAGCGGTGCGGGCGCCGTCCGCAGCAGCGGCGTCTCGGCATGCCGCACCACCTCCGGGAACACGCGCGCGATGTCCCCCGCGCCGATGCGCTGCACTACGTGCCGGCTGCGCAGCTGCCCGGCCACAGCTTGCTGGAACACACTCTCGTCCAGCTGCGGATCGTCGAATGTCACCGAGAACGTCCGCAGATCGTACGGCGACGCCTGGGCCGCGAGCGCACACACGATGCTGGAATCGAGGCCGCCGCTCAGGTACCCACCGACCGGCACGTCGGCGCGCATCCGCAGCCGCACGCCAGAATGCAGCAGCTCGTCGAGCGCCTCCAGGGCGTCCGCCGGCTCCGCGGCAGCGCCCGAGTAGTCGAGCGCATAGTAGCGCCGGATCGACAGCGTTCCCTCCCGCCACCGCGCCCAGCACCCCGGCTCGAGCGCCCGGATGCCGCGGAATGGGGTGCGCGGCGGCCGTGCCGCCCAGAAGGTGAACACCTCGTCCAGGCCCGCGGGGTCGAGCGCCCGCTCCACTTCGCCGCTCGCGAGCAGCGCCTTGATCTCGGATGCGAAGTACAGGTCCCCGCCCCGCTCGGCGTAGTACAGCGGCAGGATCCCGAAGCGATCGCGGGCCAGGAACAGCGACGCGGTGCGACGATCGTGCAGCGCGAACGCGAACTGGCCATTGAGCCGCTCGAGTAGCTCCTCGCCCCACTGCTCGTAGCCGTGAACCAGCACCTCGGTGTCGCTGCGCGTCCGGAACACGTGCCCGCGTACTTCGAGCTCGTGCCGCAGCTCGAGGTAGTTGTAGATCTCGCCGTTGTAAACGACGCGGACGTCCCCGTCCTCGTTCGTCATCGGCTGTGCACCGCCGGCGACATCGATCACGCTCAACCGCACGTGCGCGAGGCCGATCCGGTCGTCTGCGTGGAGGCCGAACCCATCGGGCCCACGATGCCGGATCGCGGCCGCCATGCGCTCGAGCAGCTCGGCCGAGACGCCGCGCGGCCGCTGGCGGGCGACGCCTGCCAGGCCGCACATCAGCCGGCTCCGCCCGACTGGTGGTCCTCGACTTCAGGCACCCGGTCGACGAGCAGCGGCGGCAGATGCAGCGCGCGGGTCGCGTTCCGCTTCCGCTCGATGTCCCGATAGACGCGCTCGACGTGCTCGCGCTGCATCCCCAGGTCGCTCGCAGCCTCGGCGGCGCTCCGCCCGTCGTTGTGCGCCTGGAGGACCAGATCGAGCTGCGTCAAGGGCAGCGAGAAGAAGAATTCCTCCTGCGTCTGGGGCAGCGAATACGTGTCGGTCGTGGGGGGTCGTGAGCGCACGGCGGGCGGCACGCCCAGGTGCTCCGCGAGCTGGTAGACCTGGCTCTTGTAGAGATGGGCGATCGGCTTTACGTCGGCGAGGCCATCGCCTCCCTTCACGAAGAACCCTTGATCGTACTCCAGGCGGTTGGGGGTGCCCAGGACGGCGAAATGGAGCCGGTCGGCGTGATAGTACTCGAGCATCTTCCGGACACGCTGCTTGAAGTTTGTGGCGGCTACGATCTCGCGAAACTCGCGCGCCGGGAGGCGCACCTTCCGGACGTCGCCGCCGGGCGGCTGTACGGCGACGTAACAGATGTTCAGCCGCCCGGAGTCCAGCCCGCCCCCCTCCAGCACCAGCTTACAGCGCCATCCCTCCCCATATGCGGGCACGAGCCGCCGGATCGCCGCATCGCGCCGCGCGTAGCAGCCGCACGCGTCGAGCGTCCCCGAAATGTCCTCCACGAGGAACTCGATCCCCAGCTGCGTGGCCCACTCGCGCGCCAGCGCGAGGCTCTCGGCGTCCGACTCACGCTCCGGCAAGCTCAGGCCCAGCACCCGCCGGGCCCCTACGGCCGCTGCCGCGAGGGCAGCACAGACCGAGCTGTCCACGCCGCCGCTCATCGCGACGACGATGCCGGAGCGCCGCAGCACCTCGCCGACCTGGTGCCGCAGCGCGCTCGTGATCTGCCCCGTGACCTGATCCAGGTCGAGTCGCAACCGCTCCGCAATCGCTTCGGACACAGCACCTCGAACTGTGAAAACCGCTAGCCGCTCACTGTCCCCCTGCCGTGGAGTGCAAAGTTCGAGCCTCAGGCCCCGCTTCTCTCTCCCCTCAAAGGCCTCGCGATAGCGCTCGGACCGCGCGCTGCTCCAACGACTTGCGAGAGCGACGCGACGTCACACCTCTCGTTGTGGCGCGCGCGCAACGCCGGGCCGCACGGGCGCAGGGGCGTATACGCATCGAATCGGTGCACGGGCGACGGTCGCTGGTATGCTCGTTGCAGCGGTCTGCGACGCGCACATCCATCAGCCAGGAGAGTGGTCCCTGTCGATCGAGGGCGGGTCGCGTGACGCCGTGAGCGGCAACGTCGCGTTGCTGCTATGGCGCGTGGCCGAGCGCTGCGGCGCACGGCCCGCGGTCGTGGAGCGCGACCAAAGCGTGGGTTACGCCGCCCTGGTCAAGCGCACCGCCGCGATCGCCGCCGCGCTGCTCGCCGCCGGGGTCGCGCCGGACGATCCGGTGGCGATCCTTCTCGAACGCGGCGGCGACGCCGCCGCCGCGTTCTTCGCCACGCTGGCCGTCGGCGCGATCACGGTGTTCGTGAACGAGACCCTCCGGCCCCGCCAGATCGAATACTTGCTCGCCCACTCCGGGGCGCGCCACCTCGTCACGACGCACGAGCTGCTCACCCGCCAGCCGCGGGCGCTGCGCGCCGACGTGCACGTCCTGGACGTGCGTACGATCGGACCGGGTGGCGACGCAGCGCTCCCTCCCGTGCCGCGGGTCGGCAGCGATGTCGCCCAGATCATCTACACGTCCGGTTCGACGGGACTTCCCAAGGGCGTGGCGGTCAGTCACGCGAACCTGCTAGCGGGAGCGCACGCCGTCGTCTCCTATCTCGGGATCACGCCCGACGACCGTGTCGCGAGCCTGCTGCCGTTCAGCTTCGTGTACGGCATGAGCCAGCTGCTCTGCGCCGTGGCGGCGGCGGCGACGCTCGTAGTCGAGCGGTCGCCCCTCCCCCAGCAGATCCTCGAGACAGTCCGGGCACGCAAGGTAACGGTGCTTGCGGCCGTCCCTCCCCTGTGGCTTCGCCTCCTGAACGTGCCCGCGTTTCGGGAAGCGCCGCTACCCGACCTGCGCGTCATGACCAACGCCGGCGGGCGCCTGCCCACCGAGGCCGTGCGCGCGTTGCGGCGTGCCCAGCCAGCGGCTCGCCTCTACCTGATGTACGGACTCACGGAAGCCCTCCGCAGCACGTATCTGCCGCCGGAGGAAGTGGACCGGCGGCCTGATTCGATCGGTCGAGCGATCCCCGGCGCCGCAGTCTATGTGCTCCGAGAAGACGGCACGGCGGCGACGCCCGGCGAGGTCGGCGAGCTCGTGCAGCGCGGTCCGACGGTGACGCTCGGGTACTGGAAGGATCCGGAGCTCACCGCCCAGGTCTATCGGCCGAACCCCCTGCGGCCGCCTGGCGCCCCGGATACCGAGCGCGTCGTGTTCTCCGGCGACCTGGTGCGGAGCGATGCCGATGGCTTTCTCTACTTCGTGAGCCGCAAGGACCGGATCATCAAGACGATGGGGTACCGCGTCGGTCCCGACGAGGTCGCCAACGTGCTGTACGGGTCCGGAGAAGTCGCAGAGGCGGCGGTGTTGGGCGAGCCGGACGAGCTGTGGGGTGAGCGCATCGTGGCGTACGTCGTGCTCACGGGCGCGGGTTCGCTCGAGCGCCTCAAGGCGTACTGCGGCCGCGAGCTGCCCCGCTATCTGCAGCCGGCGCGCATCGAGGTGCGCTCCGCCCTGCCCGTGCTACCGAGTGGCAAGCACGATTTGGGGGCGGTGCAGGCCGGATCCCCTTGATCGCGAAATAGAGCGCGAAACACATGTTGCCGCCGCGCGACAACCGCCGGCCCCCGTCGCGCCTCGCGAGCGTTTGGCTTGAGATGTGCAACAGCGGATCGGGTCACCTCGCAGTTCGTTCAGTTTGGCAACGCGACGGAGGTCCTTGAAACGCATGCGCTACCTGGTTACTGGAGGAGCGGGGTTCATCGGCTCGCACTTGGTTCATCATCTCGTGGCCGCCGGGCACGATGTGGTCGTCTTCGACGATCTCTCGACCGGCCGGCGCGAGAACCTCACGGCCGTGACGGATCGGATCCGCTTCCTGGTGGGCAGCGTCACGGATCCGGAGATGTGCCGGCGCGCGATGGAGGGGGTGGACTGTGTGCTGCACCAGGCCGCGCTGACCTCCGTAGAGCGCTCGGTGCGCGAGCCGCTCGCCGCCCACGCGGTCAACGCGACTGGCACCGTGACCGTGCTGCTGGCCGCAGCGGACGCCGGCGTTCGCCGGGTCGTATTTGCAGGCTCCACCTCTGCCTACGGGAACCTCGCCGACCTCCCGAACTGCGAGGACGATCTCACGCAGCCGCTCTCACCCTACGCTGCGTCCAAGCTCGCCGCAGAGCAGTACTGCCAGGCGTTTCAAGCGACCTATGGGCTCGAGCCGGTCGTGCTGCGGTATTTCAACATCTTCGGGCCGCGCCAGGACCCGAACTCGCAATATGCCGCGGTGATCCCGCGCTTCATCACGGCCGCACTACGCGGTGAGCGGCCCACGATTTACGGCGACGGCTGTCAGACGCGGGATTTCGTCTACGTCGCTAATGTCGTGCATGCCAATATGCTCGCCAGCCGAGCCCCCGCGGCGCAGGTGGCGGGCCAAGTGTTCAACGTCGGCTGCGGCCGCAGCGTTAGCGTGAACGAGCTGTGGCAGTGCATCCGGGAGCTGGTGGGGACACACCTCGAGCCTGCATACGCCGAAGGGCGCGCGGGCGAGGTGCGGGACTCGCTCGCCTCGATCGATAAGGCCCGCACCCTGTTCGGCTACCACGAGCTCGTGGGGTTCGAAGAGGGCCTGCGGCAGACCATCGCGTACTACCGGCATACGAGCGCCGAACGTCGGCGCACCGAACCTCGGGGAGTCGCACGCCGGGCGCTCCTGCTCGAGTCCTCCTAGGCTCGCTCCTCAGGCGCCAGCCACGCGCTCGAGCATCTCGCGCAGCTCGTCCAGGCTGAACGGCTTCCGCAGCACTGGGCGCTCGGAGCGCAGCAGGTGGTCGCGCGTCTGCGCCGAGATCGAGTCGCCCGTGGTGAAGACGATGTGGCGCTCGCGTCCCCGGCCCTCGACGCGCAGGTCCTCGAACAAATCGAATCCACTGTGCGCCTCGTCGAGGTGTACGTCCACGATCATGGCGTCGTAGCGGGCGGCGGGTTCGGTGAGCCGCCGCTTCGCTTCGTCGTATCCCGGTACGCTGGTGACCTCGTGTCCTAGCCGCTTCGCGAGCAACACCATCCCGCGCCGCACGCTCTCCTCATCCTCGACCACGAGCACCCGGAGTGACCGCTCCGCGGGCCGCAACCCGGCCGCGGCTTCGTCGGCGGCGCGCACCGTGTCGATCGGCAGCTCGAACTCCAGGCGCGCGCCGCCGCCCTCGATGTTCTGGATCCACATCCGGCCACCCATCGCGCGCACCAGCCCGAAGCTGATGGCGAGGCCGAGCCCCGTCCCCTCGTCTCCCTTTGTCGTGAAGAACGGCTCGAATACGCGGTCCAGGATCTCCGGGGGCACGCCGGCTCCGGTGTCCTCCACGGCGACCCGCATGCGCCCGTCCACAAGCTTTGCCGTGATCAACACTTGGCCGGGCCTACCGCTCGCTTCGATGGCCTGCCGCGCATTGACGACCGCGTTGAGCATGACCTGTTGCAACTCCTGGGGATCCCCGATCACTGCCGGGAGGTCGTCCGGAATCGCCACCGCGCCGCGCACGCGACCCTTCTTCAGCGCGGACCGTTGCAGCGACAATACGCGCTCCACGATCTCCGTCAGGTCGACGGCGGCCCGGACGCGCGGCCGCTGGCGTGCGAAATCAAGCAGGGTCTGGACGATCCGCCCGGCACGCATCGCCTCGGCGCGGATGATCTCGGCGCTCTCCTTCAGGTCCGCCTGATGCGGGTCCACGGCCAGCAGCTCGGCGAAGGCCGCGATCGCCGCGAGCGGGTTGTTCAGCTCGTGCGCCACCCCCGAGACCAGCGCGCCCAGCTGCGACAGCCGATCAGTCTGTAGCAGCTTGCGCTGGAGCAGCACCTCCCGCGATACATCCACCGCGAGGAACAGCAGCTTGGGGGACGGCTCGATCGGGTCTACGTTCACGATCACGGCTCGCACGTCGCGCGCCGGCTCGCCGGCGAGCTCGAGCGTGAGCTGAAACTCCTGGCGCCGGTCGACGGCGTCGCGCAACGCGGTAGCGAGCGCGGCGCGCTGCGACTCCGCCGCCCATTCAGTCAGCGAGCGCCCGCGCACCGAGGGCGCATCCGGCACTCCGAGGAGCTCCGCGCCCTCGGGGTTGACCTCCAGAATCTGGCCGTCTGCCGTCAACACCAGCCCTGGCGTCGGGAGGGAATTGAACAGCTGCAGGTAGAGCCGCCGCTCGATTTCGAACGCCCCTAGCAGCTGGGCGGCTCGGGATTCCGGAGGCAGCTCCTCGTGCATCCGGCGCAACGTCATCACCAGGTGGTTGTGCGGGCCCCGCGTCACACGGGTCTCGAACACCGTTCCCGGGCCATCGGATGCGTGCGCCGGCATGAGGCAGGTCCGCGCCGTGCCGTCGGCGAGCACGGCGCGAAGCACCTGTTCGAGGTCGGTGCCCTTCGCCCCCGAGAACGCGATCCAGAAGTCCCGCCTCAACGCCTGCTCGGCGGGCAACCCGGTAATGCGGGCGGCGCCAGCGGACCACTCGGCGATCGTCCAGTCGGGGGCGACCGCCACTACACCCATGTCGAGGCTGTCGAGTAGCGCTTTGGTATCCATCGGATCTTCTCCGGCCCCCGAACGAAAAGCGCCCGCTTGGCCTGATCGCGGGCGCAACGGGGCCTGGGGATGCGGGATGCGGCAAGTTCTTGTAACTGCTCGGTACCAGAATGACTTGGTGGGGTTTCAGGGTCAAGATGAGGCGCGCACGCAACAAGTGATGCGGGTCACACCGAGCGAGGCCCCTGACGCCACGACCTTGCCTTATATTGGGGTCGCAGCCTCCACCACGGGGGGACCCATGCCGAGAATGCTACTAGCAGGGATCGTGTTGATCGGCCTCGCGGCCTGCGGTGGCGGTTCCGGGGGGCGGAGAGCGCGTTCCGAGGCCAAGGCGAGCGCTGCCCCTGCCTCCGCAACCAAGCCCGGGACCGCGGCCAAGCAGAAGACTGCGGCGCGGCCGGATACGACGGGGCGCAATCCTCTGACCAACCGCTAGCCGCCAAAGCACGCCGGCGGCAGCAACGGAGCACCGCGGTCGCATGGCGGGGCTCTAGCTGTCTCAGCGGCGGGGACGCGATCTAGAAGGACATCCACCACTCCCCTTCCAATCGCGACAAGAACGCATCGCCCCGTCTGATCGCCGCAACGAGCTCCGGGCGTGTGGAATGCACCAGCACCCACGGACCGTCGCGGGTGAGGAACGCCCCGCGGTCCGCGACGGTCGGCAGCAGTGCCGGCTCGAGCCGTCCCGCGAGCGCGGTCAGACCATCTCGCCAGGCTTCGTGGAACAAGCTTTGAAGCACCTCGCCGTAGCGATGTTTCCGCGCGGCCACTTGGACGACCTGGCCGACGCCTCGCCGGCTCGCGTAATAGAGATACCACCCCACCAGACCACTTTCGCTGTCCTCCTAGGCGGTCCGACGCAGCACGCCCAGCGTCTGCTTCGCGGCCAGCTGCTCGAGCAGCCACGCTGCGGAGCGCTCGTCGTAGTCCGGCCGTAGCGGCACTCCGCCGAGCAGCTCGGGGAGGTGAGCGGCCATGGCCGCCGCAGTGAGTGGCACCGCGCGCAGACCCGCCACGGGAGCCCAGCGTGCGATCACGCCGTCGATGGCCCAGCAGACCGGCGCCAGTCCCCACGCTAGCCCCCGTACGGGGAACCGCTGCGCGAACTTGTTGGCGCAAAAGCGGGACGGTCGCAGCAGCTGCGTCCATTGAAAGGTCTGGAGCAGAGAGATACCGCCCCCCAGGGCATCCCAGAGCTGGCGACTCACCTCGTTGGCCACGTCTGCGAAAGGAGAGGTCCTGGCTGCCCGCGAGAAACGCTCGGACGAGCTCGACTCCCGCGAGCTCGCGCTGGGTGGGATCGACCATCAGCTGCGTACCGACCGCCACGCGCACCGACTGTCCTTGAAACGTCGCCCGCTGCGGCACCCGTCCCAGGAAGCCCACGATCCGCCCCGCCCCATCGAGGTACACGAGCGACGGAAGCGCGTCATCACGCCAGGGATTGTGGAAGAAGATCTCGTCAAGATAGGCCCCGAGATCGGCCGCCCCCGGCCGCTCCTTGTGGCGGAACGCCTTGCGGCGCAGGGCCACGATCTCGGGGATGTCGTCACGCCGCCCCCCCCGCCCCCACGGTCTCGGGCGCGAACAGCTCCTTCAGTCTCCGTCGGTCGATCTTCCCGCTGGGGGTCCTGGGGAGCGCGGCAAGCGCCATCCAGCGGGACGGCAGCATGTACGGCGGCAGCGAGCGCGCCACAACGTCGCGTAAGCCCCCCGGCGTCACCGCGACGCCGTCGCGTGGGACGTAGGCGCAGCAGATCGCCACGCCGTCGAAATCCCGACTCGGCACGCCCACGACTGCGCATTCCTGCAGCGTTTCCACGGGATGCAGCGCGGCCTCGATTTCACCCAGCTCGATCCGGTACCCGCGGGCTTTGATCTGGGAGTCCGCCCGGCCCAGGAAGCGGATCAAGCCGTCCGCGCCGACGCTGGCCAGGTCGCCGGTGCGGTAGATCCGGTCCTCCGGATCGCTGCTGCCAGGATACGGGAGGAACGCCCCCCGTGTCTTTTCCGCATCGCGCCAGTAGCCCGGGCTGAGACCGACACCGCGGATGTAGAGCTGTCCCACGTCCCCGGGAGCCACTGGCCGCAGCGCCTCGTCCAGCACGTGCAGCTCCTCCCCACCGCACGCCTGCCCGATCGGGATCGCCTCGTCTTCGCTCGCAGGAACCGACGGCACCGTGTAATAGCTGCTCGCGATCGTCGCCTCGGTCGGCCCGTAGAGATTTGTGAAGGTGACGTGCGGGAGGCGTCGCATCCAGTAGATCAGCGCCGGCGTGGGAAACACCTCACCGCACCAGAGCACTCGGCGCAGGCTGGGGAAGTCGCCCTCTTTCACTACCTCGAACTTGGCCATGTAGTTGAGCACGGACGGCACCGAGAACCATTGCGTCAGCCGAGCGTCGCGGATCAGCTCGGCGAGCTGGTGTGGCAGGAGGTTCAGCTCCGGCGGCACGAGGTGCAGCTCCGCGCCAGCGGCGAACGTGCCGAAGACGTCGAAGGTCGACAGATCGAAGTGCAGCGGCGGATGACCGGAGATGCGGTCGGTCGGAGCCGTGCCGAAGTAGGGTACCGCCCAGTCGATGAAGTGGCGCACATTCGCGTGCGTGATGACCACGCCCTTCGGCATCCCGGTCGAGCCCGACGTGAACAGGATATGGGCCGCGTCCCGGGGCGAGTTGGCCGACCGGGGGGCCTCGCCGGGGTAAGCTGCCAGATCGCCCAGGGTGAACTGGGCGGTCACCCCGTCGGGAGGATCCTCCGCTCCGAGCCAGCCGACGGCGTGCGTTGCGGCGAACGGGGGAGACGCGAACAGCGCCTCGAGCGTCGCGCCCACCGCTCCGCTCGCCAGGATCCAGCGGTTGTCGCAGGAGACGATCATCTTCTCGAGCCGGGCGGGAGGGCTCGCCGGGTCGAGCGGCACATACACGGCGTCGGCCTTGAGCACGCCGAGGATCGCGACGATGGCGGCGGGGGACTTCGGGGCCAGCAGGCAGACGCGGTCGCCGCGCGCGCACCCCGCGTCCTTGAGGAGCCGCGCCAGCCGATTACTGGCGCGCTCGAGCGCCTCGTACGTGAGACGCTCGTCCTTGAAGACCACCGCCCCCGCATCGGGGCGCCGGCTCGCCTGCTCGGTCACCCAATGCTGCAGCAACGCGCTCAGCTGACCGCTCCCCCTTCCAGCACGACGACCGCCGCGGCCACGTCTGCCTCGTGCGTCAGGCTGACGTGGATATGCCGCACCCCGAGTGCATGCGCCCGCTCCGCGGCTGCGCCGGAGAGCCGCAACTCGGGTCGGCCGCCTTCCAGCCCCCTCACCTCCACTTGATGGAAGCTCACGCCTTGCGCCCAGCCGGTGCCGAGGGCCTTGAAGCACGCCTCCTTGGCCGCGAACCGGGCGCCGAGCGCTTGCGTGCGGTCCGCGCGCTCCCGGCACTCCTGCCGCTCCGCGGCGGTGAAGACATGCGCTTCGAAATCGCCCCCGTCGTCCGCAAGCGATTGCGCGATCCGGTCGGTCGCGACGACGTCGAGCCCGATCCCCAAGATCACCGGCGCTCCTTCCCGGCCTCCAGCGGCAGCCCCGTGGAAGATAACGAACGGCGTCAAACGCCGACGCGCCTCGACGGCATGGCCGCCGAGGCGCGTCGCCGAGAGCACTCGCGTGATCACCGCTTTACAATGTCCCCGCTCGTCACGTTGCCGGAACGCCCGAAGTTCTCCGACGGGATGAAGACGCTCCAGAAGTCCAGGCCACTCCCCGCCGGCCCGTTGTCGCACGCCGCCACCGTGTAGTTCACCAAGCCACCCGTATCCTCCCGGCCGATGGCGTCGAACTCCACGCCGCGGCTCGGGTCGCTGCAGGCGGTCGAGCTGCTGCGATACGCCGTGATCGACGTCGCAGGGTCCGTGGACTGATCCGTGGTCAGCGTGGCGGGCACCCCGCCGGGGTGCAGGTCGCCGTAGTCGGTGCCCGTGAACCGTCCCGTCAGGTCGGCCCGCACGTCGAAGTCGAACGTCTGCACGTTGTTCCCCGGCGTCGGAGAGCCCGTCCCGATCTGGCCCTTGCCGATCACCTCCCCCGTCGCTGACTGCGCGCTGCACGTCACCGCGAAGGTCGTCGTGGCCGTCCCACCGGCGGGCACGGTGACCGTGCGCGGATTCGCCCCGCTTACCGTGCAGTTACTCGGCACGTCACTCAGCGACACCTGATAGTCGCCGGAGGTGACGGTGGCGGTCACGTTGCCGTTGGCGTTGATCGGTGTGCTCGCCCCCGTTGGGAAGCTCGGCCCCGTGACGTTGAGCGTGTAGCTCGCGGGGATGTTCTGACCCGTGGTGGAGGTCGTGACCGAGAGGGTGCCCGTCGTCGTCGGGGCCGTGCAGCTCACCGAGAACGTGGTCGGGCCCGTCCCATTGGCGGGCACCGTCACCGTGCGGGGGTTCGCTCCACTCACCGTGCAGTTGCTCGGCACGCCACTTAGCGACACCTGATAGTCGCCGGAGGTGACGGTAGCGGTCACGGTGGCGTTGGCGCCGATTGGTTGGCTCGTCCCCGTTGGGAAGCTCGGCCCCGTGACGTTGAGCGTGTAGCTCGCGGGGATGTTCTGGCCCGTGGTGGAGGTCGTGACCGAGAGGGTGCCCGTCGTCGTCGGGGCCGTGCAACTCACCGTAAAGGTGGTCGTGGCCGTGGTGCCCGCGGTGATGCTCACCGTGCGCGGGTTCGAGCTCACGGTGCAGTTCTGCGCCAGCCCGTTGAGCTGCACCGAGTGGTTGCCAGGCGACAGCCCGCTGAAGGTCACGCTGGTGTTGATGCCGATGGCTTGGCTCTGACTCCCGTCCACCACGACCGTATAGCCGTCGGGATCGAGATTCGAGCCGGTGGTGTTGGTCGTGACCGTCAGGTTGCCGGTCGTCGCGGCGCAGCTCACCGCGAACGTCGTCGAGGCGGTGCCGCCCGCGGGCACCGTGACCGTTCGTGAGGTCCCCCCGCTCGCCGAGCAGTTCGAGGCGACGCCGGAAAGCGCCACCGAGTGATCACCCGCCGACAGGTCGGCGAAACCGACGCTACCGTTAGTCCCGATCGCCTTGCTCGCCCCGCCGTCGACCGTGACCGTGTAGCCGTCCGGATCAGGGTTCGAGCCGGTCGTGCTGGTCGTTACCGTCAGGCTGCCGGTGGTCGCGGTACAGCTCACCGCGAACGTCGTCGAGGCGGTGCCGCCCGCGGGCACCGTGACCGTTCGTGAGGTCCCGCCGCTCACCGAGCAGTTCGCGGCGACGCCGGAAAGCGCCACGCTGTGATCGCCCGCCGACAGCCCGGTGAATGTGACGCTGGCGTTCGTCCCGATCGCTTTGCTCGAGTTCCCGTCTACCGTGACGGTGTAGCCGTCGGGATCGAGGCTCGAGCCGGTCGTACTGGTAGTGGCCGTCAGGTCGCCGGTCTTTGGGATGGCGGCACAGCCAACCGAGAAGCTCGTGGTCCCCACCACCCCGATGATAAGCGAGACGGTCCGCGGGTTGTCGCCGCTCACCGTGCAGTTCGAGGCGACGCCGGAGAGACCGACCGTGTGATCGCCCGCTGCGAGTCCTGTGAAGGTGACGAGCCCGTTCGCGCCCACGGACTGGCTCACCGAGCCGTCTACGGTGACGGTGTAGCCGTCGGGGTCGATGTCGGAACCGGAAGTGCCAACCGTGACGGCAAGTGTGCCCAGGTCCGGCAGCGGGAGCAGGGCCGCATCAGGCTGCGGACTCTCTGAATCGTTGCACGCGGTCGCGCCGAGCAGTATCGCGACCGCCGCTGCCAACCAGCACCGTCCACCGCCGCGTACCATGAGGCTTCCTCCGGAAGGGTCCCTGCCGCCTCTACAATTCGCAGCGCCCCGGGGGCAAAAACCGGACCGGCTCCTAGTGCAGCGGCTGCAACAGGTTAGTGCCGTCTCGCCACGGCGCGCGCGCGGCACAGTGCCGCGTCGCTGCGCCGTGGCGAGCGGTCGGCATCGCCACCACGGCCCGTTGCCTCGACGCAACAGCCGAGCTGCCGGGAGTGGCTCCCAGTGGCGGGGAGGACAGCCCGCTTTTTGCAAAGGTTTACTACGTTCCTGGTACCCTTTCCACGCCGGCTGTGCGAGGTGGCATGACCGATCGACTCATCGAGTCGGGACTGAAGGTGTTCGCGACCTGCCCGCCGTCGTTCACGGCGTCTCCACTGACTTACCGCCGGCAGGTGGTGGACGTCGCGCGCTGGAGCGAAGCCGCAGGGTGCGAGGGGATCCTCGTCTACACCGACAACGGCCTTGTCGACCCGTGGCTCGTGGCGCAGCAGATCCTCACGCACACCAACCGGCTCTGCCCGCTCGTCGCGGTGCAGCCGGTCTACATGCATCCCTATGCCGTCGCCAAGATGGTCGCGACGCTCGGGTTCCTCCACGGGCGACGCGTCTACCTCAACATGGTTGCGGGCGGCTTCAAGAACGACCTCGAGGCGCTCAACGATCCGACGCCCCACGACGAGCGCTACGCCCGGCTGGTCGAGTACACGACGCTCATCATGCAGCTGCTCGGCAGCACGCGACCGGTGACGCTGAACGGGCGCTACTACCGGGTCACTCAGGTGAAGCTGACACCGCCGCTCGACCCCGCCCTCAAACCCGGCGTATTCGTCTCCGGGTCGTCGGACGCGGGGTTGGCGGCGGCCCGACAGCTCGGCGCGCTCGCCGTGCGCTATCCCAAGCCGGTGGCCGAATACGAGGCGGCGCCGCCGATCGACGCCGCCGCGCTCGGGATCCGCATCGGGATCATCGCCCGCGAGGAGGCGAGCGAGGCATGGGCTGTCGCCCGTGGCCGGTTTCCCGAAGACCGCCAAGGGCAGCTCACCCACCAGCTGGCGATGAAGGTCACTGATTCGGAATGGCACAAGCAGCTCTCCCGCCTCGGGGAGACCGCCGCGGCGGAGGACCAGCCGTACTGGATGGTGCCGTTCGAGAATTACAAGACGTTCTGCCCGTACCTGGTAGGGAGCTATGAGCGGGTGGCGGATGAGATCGCGCGCTACGTCGGCGTCGGCTATCGCACCATCATTCTCGACGTCCCGGCCAGCCTGGAAGAGCTCGAGCACATCGGCGTGGTGTGCGAGCGCGCCGCGGCGCGCGTGACGCCGTGAGCGCGCTGGGCCAGCGCGGCGCTCCTCGACGTGCCATCGCGTGCTCCGGGTCGGTACACGTCGTGCGCGCCGTTGACACATCTTGAGGCAGCTCTCGTGTTGCGCGGCGACGACACGCCGCCCGGGCACCGGAATCGCCGCACCTCCCCCACCGCAGCCGCGTGGCCCAAACCGTGCGGAGGCATGGGTACGCAGCACCGTTCGCACCCAATGAAACTGTTGCCGTTGGACAGGCCTGACCTGATCGAGCTCGTGGCCGGCTGGCTCGGCAAGGAGGAGAACTACAAGTGGCTCGACTTCGGCAACGGCGTCCACACCGTGACCGCAGTGGCGCTCAAGATCATGACGCAGCGGGAGCTCCACTTGCTGCGGGTGTACACGCCGGATGACAGCGATCTGCCGATCGGCGTGTGCGGACTGTCGAACGTGGATCGCCGCTTCAAGACGGCAGGCTCGCTGTGGGTCGTGCTCGGGGAGAAGCGCTACGGGGGCTATGCCAGCCGCGCGGCCTCCAAGCTATTGACCATCGGCTTCAGGGAGCTCGGGCTCGAAGCGGTGGGTGCCTGGACCGTGGACGTCAACGCGGCCGCCCGTCGGGGACTGGAGCGCCTCAACTTCACATACATCGGGCGGCAGCGGCGGTGCCACTGGATCGATGGCCGGCCGTACGATCGGCTGTTGTACGACCTGCTCGCGACGGAGCACCGGGAGCTCGACCATGACTGACGCCCGGGACCTGGAGGCCCAAATCGCCGAGGTGTTCGCCGAGCGCCTGCAGGTGGAAGTGCCGTCGCCGGACCTGGATCTGTTCGAGGGCGGCGTGGTCGACTCGCTGATGTTCGTCAAGCTACTGACCTCGCTCGAGCAGCGGTTCGGTTTCCGCATCTCTTTCGAGGAGCTCGAGATCGACGATTTTCGTACGCTCCGCCATATCGCTCGCTTCGTGGCTGCGAAGCGAGCCCCGCAGGTGCGCCGCGTGAGCGCGTCGTAGCGCTCCCGGTCGGAGACGCAGAGACCCCGCAGTGCCGTGACCGGCGCTGCGGGGTCGCAGTTTCGAGAATGGGCCTGAGTGGAGTTGAACCACTGACCTCACGCTTATCAGGCGTGCGCTCTAACCACCTGAGCTACAGGCCCGGCCGCCACCCCACCGCCCCACCCCGTTGCCAGACGCCAAGACGCTAAGTCGTCAATGTCCCAAAATAGCTCCGTGCGGCTCGACCCGGTACTCCAGCACCTTGGCGGTGGCGCATGGTACCGTGCCGGAGCCTCCTAGGGACGGTGAGTCTTCAAGCGCTGGACGTCTCCGCGCGGAGCTGGAATTCCGCTGCACTCAGCGAAAAGACGAGCGAGTCCATGCCCATCACTCGGTCGTGCCCCATCGACCGAAAGTGCAGCTTCTGGAGAACTCGAAGGGAGGCCAGATTCTCAGGGTGAGCGAAGGCAGTGAGGCCATCCAGCTGGAAGTCGACAAACGCGGCTCGAACCCACGCTGACGCAGCCTCGGTCGCAAAGCCCTGTCCCCAGTACGACCTGGCGAAACGGAATCCAAGGTCGATCTTCCCCCCCAGGTCTTCCAAGACGATCAGACCAGTGTCCCCGATGGGTTTTCCCGACGCGCGCTCACGGACGATCCATTTGCTGAATCCGTGAAGGGTTTGGTGTTCGATGTACCTGGCCAGCCGTTTCTTGGTCTCTCCCATCGACCGGTCTGGCCCCGTCGGAATGAATCGCATCACCTCGGGATCGCTGAACCAGGCAAACGCGGCCGCCGCGTCATCACTAGTGAACGGCTCGATGCAGAGTCGAGGAGTCTCAATCTTGTCGCGCATAGACGGCTCACGTGGAAAGTCCGAAACTGCAGCGGCAACGGGGGCGCTGATCACGGGATACCCAGGCAAGCTGTTGATCACGGCCCACGCGGCGGCGCTGGAATCAGCTAACTCGTTGAAAGCACGACGGCCGGCGTTGATGCGCCGGCCGTTTCCGATTTATCAGGCGTGCGCTCTAACCACCTGAGCTACAGGCCCTGCTGCTCGTCACTCCCAATCCCGCCGCGGTCCTTTGCGCGGCCGGAACTCCTCGTCCTCTTCGTCGTCAAATTCGTCATCCAAGTCGTCGTATTCGTCGAGATCGTCCAGATCCTCCTCGTCGAGCTCGTCCTCATCCAGCTCGTCGTCGAAGTCCTCGTCCAGGTCCTTGTCCTCTTCGAAGTCTTCGAACTCTTCGTCGTCGAGACTGTCGCTGCGACGCTTGAGCGACCAGTCCGACGTCTCACGGGACAACATCGTCACCCCCAGCTGAGGTTGCGGTTGATGGTTTGAGCGAGCGATCCGGCGCTGCTTACGATTCCTCGGCCCGCGCGTTTCGGGCGAGCTTGCGGCGCTCCGTGGCGCCCAGGGCCCGCTTGCGCAACCTGATGGACGACGGCGTCACCTCGATTAATTCGTCGTCCTCGATGTATTCGAGCGCGAGCTCCAGGGTGATCTGCCGCGGCGGCTCGAGAATGATCATCTCGTCCGACGCGGTCGTCCGCATGTTCGTCAGCTTCTTCTCCTTCGACGGATTCACATCCATGTCGTCGGTCCGGGCGTTCTCTCCCACGATCATGCCCTCGTACACGGGATCGCCGGGCTTCACAAACATCGTGCCGCGCTCCTGCAAATTGAAGAGCGCGTACGCCACCGCCACCCCCTGCCGGTCCGCGACCATCACCCCCCGGCTCCGCCCCGAGATCGGCCCCGCCCACGGCCCGTAGTCGTAGAAGCGGTGATGCATGATTCCCGTCCCCCGCGTATCCGTCAAGAACTCGGAGCGGTACCCCAGCAAGCCCCGGGCGGGCACTTTGAACCGCATCCGCACGGTCCCCACTCCGGGGTTCTTCATGTCGAGCAGCGTCGCCCGGCGGGGGCCGAGCTTTTCCATCACCACCCCCAAATACACCTCGGGGCAGTCGATCATCAGCTCCTCATAGGGCTCAAGCTGCTCCCCGTTCGGCCCTTCACGCGGGATGATGCGCGGCCGGCTCACCTGGAACTCGTACCCCTCGCGCCGCATCGTTTCCATCAACACGCCGAGGTGCAGCTCCCCGCGACCCGACACGGTAAACGTCTGGGGATCGTCTGTCTCCTCCACCCGCAGCGCCACGTTGCGCTCGAGCTCCCGGAACAGCCGCTCCCGCAACTGCCGGCCGGTGACGAACTTCCCCTCCCGTCCGGCGAAGGGGGAGTCGTTAACCTTGCAGTCCACCGAGATCGTCGGCTCCTCGACCGCGATGCCCGCCAGCCGCTCGAGGTGGTCGGGCGCCGTGATCGTCTTCCCGATCTCGACGCCGGCCAACCCGGCGAGGGCGACGATTTCGCCCGCCTCGGCCTCCTCCAACTCCACCCGCTCCAGCCCCTCGAAGCCGAACAGCTTCACGACGCGCGCCTGCTCGTAGGGCCCATCCCCCAGGGGCCCCGGCGGGCCCAGCGGCAGTAGCGCGACGGTGTCGCCCAGCCGCATGCGGCCCCGCTCGATCCGCCCGATGGCGATCCGGCCCAGATACGATGAATAGTCGAGGGTCGAGACGAGCATCTGCAGTGGTCCGCTCAGGTCCGCGTGGGGCGCGGGGATCGTGCCGAGGATGGTGTCGAACAGCGGTTTCAGGTCGGTGCCCGGCGTCTTGAGGTCAAAGGTGGCCGTGCCCGCCCGGCTCGATGTATAAAGGAAAGGGCAGTTGAACTGCTCGGGGGTCGCGTCCAGCTCCAGAAACAGCTCCAGCACCTCGTCGTGCACCCGCAGGGGCTCCGCGTCCTGGCGGTCGATCTTGTTGACCAGCACGATCGGCTTCAACCCCAGGGCCAACGCCTTCCCCGCCACAAACTTGGTCTGCGGCATCGGCCCGTCGGCGGCATCCACCAGCAGCAGGAAGCCGTCGACCATCCGAAGGATCCGCTCCACTTCGCCCCCGAAGTCCGCATGCCCCGGGGTGTCCACGATGTTGATCTTGGTGTCGCCCCAGCGTACCGCCGTGTTCTTCGCCAGGATGGTGATCCCCCGCTCGCGCTCCAGCGGGTTCGAGTCGAGCACCCGCTCCCCCACCTGCTGGTTGGCGCGGAACACCCCCGCTTGGCGGAGCATCTGGTCCACCAGCGTGGTCTTCCCATGGTCGACGTGGGCGATGATGGCGATGTTGCGGATCTGCAAGGGGCTACGTTCCTGATGATGGCTCGAATCGAGGGGCGCAGTATAGGAGGGTGGTCTCAAAAATACAAGACGGGGAGAGGGGAGAAGGGAGCGGTACCATACGGCCCAGGACGTGGTGACGCTCCTCACCGGAGGGTCCTTCCCCGCGCTCCCTGCTCCCGTCATTCACACGTCTGGTCTCGCTCCATTTGCACCGTCACGTGCCCGATTCCCATGTCCCCCAGGCGGTCCTGGACCGCTTCGAGCACGCGCTGGTTGTCGCCCGGGTTCTGGACGACGAGGTGCCCGCTCATGGCGATGATGCCGCTCGTCACCGTCCACACATGCAGGTCGTGCACCGACGCCACGCCGGGGACGGTGGCGATGCGGTCGTGCACCTCAGAGAGCGCGATATGGGCCGGTGCTGCCTCGAGCAGCACGTCTGCGCTCTCCTTCACGAGGCGCCACGCGCTGGCGAGGATCAGCAGGGAGATGAGGATCGAGGTCAGCGGGTCGGCGGCGACCCAGCCGGTCGCGAGGATGATCGCGCCGGCGGCGAGCGCCCCGCCGGAGCCGAGGGCGTCGCTCAGCAGGTGGAGATACGCACCCCGCTCATTGAGCGAGTGGTTGTGCCCGCGGTGCAGGAGCGTCGCTCCGGCAACGTTGGCGACGAGCCCGAGCCCGGCGACGGCGGCGAGCAGCGCACCTTGGACTGGCGCGGGGTCACGCAGCCGGTGCAGGGCCTCGATCGCTACGCCGATTGAGATCGCCAACAACGCCGCGCCGTTCACCAACGCCGCCAGGATCTCGAGCCGCAGCAGTCCGAAAGTGCGCTCCGCCGTGGCGGGACGCCGGGCCAGGTAAGCCACGCCGAGCGCGAGCCCGAGGGCGCCGACGTCGGCGAGCATGTGACCAGCGTCCGCGAGCAGCGCCAGGGAGTGCGCCACCCAGCCACCCACAGCCTCGGCGACCATCACCACAGCCGAGATCCCCAGCACGACCGCCAGGCGACGCCGGCTTTCGGCGCGCAGCGGCGCGCGGTGGGTGCACTGGACTTCTAACGGCAAACTCGCCATCGGCCGTCAGCCTTCAGGCCGTTCGCTGCGCCGAGCTGCCGACGGCTGACGCCTGACGGCGCCTTGTCGCACGCGCACCGCCTCCGCATGCCCAAACAGGCCCTCGGCTTCCGCCAGCGCAATGATGTGCGCCGCGTCTTGTTCGAGCTGCCATTCCGAATACCCGATCACGCTGATGCGCTTCACGAAATCGTACACCCCCAACGGCGAAACATACCGGGCGGTTCCGCTGGTGGGCAACACGTGTGACGGGCCCGCGAGGTAGTCGCCCACCGGCTCGGGCGTGGAGGCGCCGACGAAGATCGCCCCGGCGTGCCGGATGCGGCGCGCCACGGGCCACGGGTCGCGCGTCAGCACCTCCAGGTGCTCGGGCGCCCGCCGGTTGGCGACTTCGACGGCACTATCCAGATCCGGAACCACCACAACAACGCCGTGTGCGGCGAGCGAGCGTTCGACGATCGTCTTCCTCGGCGCGCGCGCCACCTGCCGCGCCAACTCGTTATCGAGCGCGTCCGCCAGCACAGTGCTCGTGGTGACGCACCACGCGCAGGCGTCTTCATCGTGCTCGGCCTGGGCGATCATGTCGGCCGCGATGAAGCGCACGTCCGCGTGCCCGTCGGCGATGATCAGCACCTCGGTCGGTCCGGCCATCATGTCGATCCCGACCTCCCCTGCCACCTGACGCTTCGCCTCGGTCACGAACCGGTTGCCCGGACCCACGATCTTGTCGACCCGCGGGATCGTGCGCGTGCCGTAGGCGAGCGCGGCGATCGCCTGCGCACCGCCGATCCGGAACACCCGATCCACTCCGGCCAGCCGCGCCGCGGCCAGCACCACGTCGGGCGTCTCGCCCCCGCGCCCGGGCGGCGTGACCATGACGATCTCCGCCACTCCGGCGACGACCGCCGGCACCGCATTCATTATTACAGTCGAGGGATAGGCGGCCTTGCCCCCAGGGACGTACAGCCCCACCCGCTCGAGCGGCACCACCCGCATGCCGATCTCGGTGCCGTGCTCGTCGCGCTCAAGAAAGCCCTCATCGGCCTGGCGGGCGTGATAGCCCCGCACGCGCCGCACGGCCGTTTGCAGTGCCGCGTGAACGGCGCGAGGGATCTTTTCGAGTGCATCCTGACACCTGACACCGGGCACCTCCCACTGCTCCGGCGCCAGATCCACGCCGTCGAGTCGCTTGGTGTGCTCGCGCACAGCCGCGTCGCGGGAGGTGCGCACATCGTCCAGGATCGCGCGCACCGCGCGCGCAGTGTCCGGGTCGGCTCCCCCGATCCGCGGCAGGTGGGGCGCCAGCACGTCATACGGCGGCGCTTGAAGTCGAGTGAGCACCGGCTATGTTCCCGCCTCTATGCCCGGGCCTCTGTCACAGTCGATCGGCATGCGCCTCATCGCGGTTGTGTTGCTGGTGCTGGCCAACGCGTTCTTCGTCGCGGCGGAGTTCGCGCTCGTCGCCGCGCGGCGCACGCGCATCGACGCCCTGGTGCGGCGCGGCGACCGGAAGGCTAAGACCGTCCAGACAGCGCTGCAAGATCTCTACCGGCAGCTGTCGGCCGCACAGCTCGGCATCACCGTCGCCTCGATCCTGCTCGGCTACGTGGCCCAGGACACCGTGGCCCACCTGTTCCACGACTGGTTCGCCGCGCTGCCCGCCGCGCTCAGCTTCCTCACGCGGGGCGGCGTCGCCTCGACCGTCGCCGTCGCGGTGATTTCCTTCCTCCACGTGGTGTTCGGCGAGCAGGCGCCCAAAGCCTGGGCCATCACCTATCCCGAGGGAACGAGCCGCTGGATCGCGGCGCCGCTGATCTTCTTCTCCTGGATCACGCGGCCGTTTACCGACCTGCTCAACTGGAGCGCCAACCGGGTCGTCCGGCTGCTGGGGATCCGGAGCGCGACCGCCGAGCTCGAGCGGATCCACTCCCCTGAGGAAATCCGCATGCTCGTCGAGCAGAGCCGCAAGACCGGGCGTCTCGCAGCGGACGACGCGCGCCTCCTCGAGGGCGTGTTCGAGTTCAGTGAGAAGACGGCCCGCGAGGTGATGACCCCCCGCACCGACATCGTCGCGCTGCCGATCGACCTGACGCTCGAAGAGGCGGCGGATCAGGTCGCCGTCGCCGGGCGGTCGCGCTACCCCGTGTACCGCGAGACGCTCGACGACATCGTCGGCCTGGTCCACGCGAAGGACATCCTCGCGGGGCTCCGGTCGGCGAAGGGCGGCTCGCTCCGCGCCATTCTCCGCCCCGCCGTGTTCGTGCCCCGCACCCGCGAGGTGGAGGACGTGCTCGCGGACATGAAGCGTCAGAAGATTCACCTCGCCATCGTGCTCGACGAGTTCGGCGGCACCGCTGGACTGGTCACGATGGAGGACCTGCTCGAGGAGATCGTCGGCCAGATCTACGACGAGTACGATCGGCCCAGCGCCGAGACCCGTGCAGCGCCGGGCGAGGGCGCCCCCTTGCTGCCCGGCGCCATGCCGCTGCGCGACGTGAACCAGACCTACGGGCTCGACCTCGACGAGACGAGCTACACCACGATCGGCGGCTACCTGTTCGGCACGCTCGGCCGACTTCCCAAGGTCGGCGACCACGTGCCCGTGAAGGGCGCGGCGTTCGAAATCGTGCAAATGGACGGCCGCCGAGTCGGTGCCGCACGCCTGCTGCAGCGGGCCGCCGGTGAGGGAACGGCGCAGTGACCCGGCGGTCCTCCATCGCCCCGATTCCGCCGGGCGCACTCGATCTCACGGGCGCCGCCGTGCGTCGCCGGCGCACCCTCCAGAGCCGCATGCTCGAGCGGCTCGAGGCGGCTGGCTACGAAGAGATCATCCCGCCCACCTTCGAGTACGCCGAAGTCTTCGTGCGCGCCGGCGGCGGAGCGGCCGACATCGCGGACCGGCTGATTCGCTTCCTCGACCTGGACGGCAAGCTGCTGGCGCTGCGCTACGACTTCACTGCCAGCGTGGCGCGCCTCGCCGCGACCAAGCTCGCCGATCGGCCCACGCCGCTGCGCCTCTCGTACGCCGGCAAGGTATTCCGCCAAGACCCTGAGCGGGAAGGGCGCCGGCCGCGCGAAATCCTCCAGGTGGGCGGTGAGCTGCTGGGGGAAGGCGGCGTGGTGGCCGACGTCGAGGTGCTGCGCCTCGCGCTCGCGCTCGTGGGCTCCGCTGGCGTCGCAGAATTTCAGCTGAACTTGGGCCACGTCGGTGCGCTGGCGCCGGCACTCGCGGCCCTCTCACTCGACGAGCGCGCCGCGGTGCGGCGCCTGATCGACCGGAAGGACGCCGCCGGACTGGCCGCCGCCGCGCCCGGCCCACTGACCGAATTGCCGTTCATCATCGGCCGGCGCGAGGCGCTCGACCGTGCTGCTCGGGTGATCGACACCGCGCCCGGATCGAACGGTGCGATCGCGCGGCTCGAGGCGATCGACACCGCCCTGTCCGGAAGCGAGCGACACCACGTCGTGTACGACTTCGGCGAGGTGCGCGGTCTCGACTACTACACGGGCATCCACTTCGAGATCTTCATCGCGGGAGCGGGGACGGCTGTCGGAGCGGGTGGTCGCTACGACGATCTGATGGGCCGCTTCGGCCGGCCTCTCCCTGCGGTGGGGCTCGCGCTCGACCTCGATGCGCTGGCCGCGGCGGCGCCGTGACCGCGCGGACCATCCTAAAGATGGCGCTCGCCAAAGGGCGCCTCCTCGAGCCGTCCCTCGCTCTGCTCCGGACCAGCGGCGCGGCGGTGGCGGAGCCCGCTACCAACCGGAAGCTGCTCGTACCCTCGTCGGACGGGTCGCTGTCGGTGCTGTTCGTGAAGCCTGCCGACGTCCCGGTGTACGTGGAGTCGGGTGCGGCGGACGTCGGGATCACGGGCACCGACGTGCTGCGCGAAACGGAGGCCGACGTGCTCGAGCCGCTCGCACTCGGCTTCGGCCGCTGCCGCCTGGTCGTCGCGAGCCCGACCGAGGTTCCATACCCGGCCCTAACTGGCGGCGTCACGCCGCGGGTCGCGACGAAGTACCCCCGGTTGACGCGCGCCTTCTTCGCCGAAACCGGTCTGGGCGTGCAGGTGATCGCGGTGAGCGGCAGCGTCGAGGTGGCCCCGCTGCTCGGACTGTCGCACTGGATCGTGGACCTGGTCGATACTGGTCGCACGCTGCGCGAGAACGGCCTCGTCGAACGCGCGCAGATCCTGGACGTCGGCGCCGTACTGGTGGTGAATCGGGCGAGTCAAAAGCTACGACTCGAGCAGCACCAGCAACTGCTCGAGCAGCTGCGGGTCGCCGACCGGTCGCGTGCAACCCCGGGGCGTCGCCCCGGGGTCAGCCGCCCGTAGCCAAATTCAAGCGGCTGACCCCGGGCCGGTGGCCCGGGGTCACCGGCCCTTCCGGCCCGCCAGCTCTACCGCCAGCTCGAGCGCCGCCCGCATGGAGCTCGGGTCCGCCACGCCTTTCCCGGCGATATCGAACGCCGTCCCGTGATCGGGGGCCGTCCGCGGAAACGGCAGCCCGAGGGTGACATTCACACCCGTGCCGAACCCGGCGACCTTTACCGCCGTCATCCCGACGTCGTGATACGGCGTGAGGACGGCGTCGAACTCTCCGCGGAGCGCCCGCACGAAGACGGTGTCCGCGGAGAGGGGGCCCGCCGCGGCGAGGGCTTCGGCCGCCGGGCGCAATACTCGATCGTCCTCGTCGCCGAACAGCCCGGAGTCGCCGGCGTGCGGGTTGAGCGCGCACACGGCGAGCCGCGGCTGTGCGATCCCCCACCACACCCGCAGCGCCGCCTCCGTGATCCGGCCGGTGCGCACGACGCGCTCGGTCGTGACGGCGCGCGGCACGTCCCGCAGCGGCAGATGAGTGGTGACGAGCACTACCCGGAGCCCGCGCGTGGTGAGCATCATCGCCACGTCGCGGTCGCCCGCGAGATGCGCCAGGAACTCCGTGAGGCCCGGGTAGCGGAATCCGGCGAGATGCAAGGCGTGCTTGTGCACCGGCCCCGTGACGACGGCGTCCACGTTCCCGTCCCGGGCGAGCTGTACTGCACGTTCCACCGCCTGGCCCGCGAGCCGGCCGGCGAGAGCCTCAGGGGAGAAGGGAGAAGGGAGAGGTTCGCTCCGGCGCACCGCAACCGATCGATCAGCTGAGGGGACCTCTCCCTTCTCCCCTCTCCCGGTGTTCCACACGCCGATCCCGACCTTGGCATCCGCTCGCAGGTCGCCGACCTGATCGTCCGCCCCGATCACCGTGACCTCGGCATCGAGGGGCCCGGACGCCAGCGCGCGCGCGACGACCTCCGGCCCGATGCCGCGCGGGTCGCCGAGAGTGACGGCGAGACGCGGGCGGCGGGCCACGGCGTCAGGGGCGGATGTCGACGTAGGTCGTGCGGCGCAGGATCTCGAGATAGTGCTGCACCGCGAGCTGCTGGCCCATGTTCTCGCGGATCCGGTCCTTCACGTCCTCGAAGCTCAACTCACCCTCGGGCAGGCGTTTCGTGAGCTCGAAGACGACGAACTTGGGCCGCCGCGAGTCCGCCCCCACCTCGAACACCGGCTTCAAGCCGGGGACGGTGTCGCTGCCGATCGCGCGCTGGTAGTCCGGCGGCAGCTGGGTCAGGGGCAGCTCCGGTACGATCTTGCCTTCCTGGGGATCTCCATAGCGGCGCGCCAGCGAGTCGAAGGGCGCGCCGGCGGCGAGAGCGGCGTGCACCGAATCGGCCACGCGACGCGCCCGCTCGATCTGCGCAGCGGAGATGCTCGGGGCGATCAGCACATGGCGCGCCAACACCTCCGCCGGCTGGACGCGCTCCACCTGGATGATGTGGTAGCCGAACTCGGTCTCGACCGGATCGGAGATCTCCCCGGGCCGGAGCCGGAAGGCGATGTCCTCGAATTCCTTGACCATTACGGCACGGCGGAACCACCCCAGCTCACCGCCCTGCTCCCGCGACGCGCTGTCGGCGGAGTATTTCTTCGCCACGTCCGCGAAGTTCGCGCCGTGCCGCAGCACCACCACCAGCGACTCCGCGAGCTGTCGCGCCCGCGCTCTGGCGGTGGAGTCCGCCCGCGGGGTGACGACGATCTGCCGGAACGAGATCGCCGCCGGGCGCTTCGGCTGCTGCGCGCGGTTTTCCTCCCAGAACTGGCGCATCTGCGCGTCCGTGGGCGGGATCGGCCGCAACTTGCCCTTCTCCCGCAGCTGATCGAGCAAGCGCTTCTGCAGAATCCCACGGCGCTGCTGATCCGCCAGCCAGCGGCGCCATTCCTCCTCCGACAGGAACTGGGCCGCCCGGAGCTGCGCTTGAAACTCGGTGATCGACGTGAATTGCTTCCGCACGTTCTGCACAGTCTGCTCGACCTGGTCCTGAACTTCCTGGTCGGTGACCTTGATCGTCGTGTCGCGCTCCGCCTGCTGGACCACCAGCTCCTCATCCACCATCTGACCGAGCACCTGGCGCCGCGCCGCGGCCCGGCCGGCGGAATCGGTGGGGAGCGTCATCCCCTGCGCCTGCGCCAGCACGAGCTGCTCCTCCACCTGCGACGCGAGAATCGGCTTCGACCCCACGATCGCCACGATGCGGTCGACGGGCCGAGCCGAGGCCAGCTCCCTTTGGCCTGCCGCACGTGCCGCACCTCCCAAGACGAGGGCGAGCCCGAGCCGCATCGCGCTGCCGCCGCGCATGTTACCGCGGCGCCCGCTGCTTCGCGCTGTCGGCGGGCGGCGCGGGCGGCGGCCCCGGCGCGGGCTTGAGACCGGTGCCGCTGCCACGGCTGGCGGAATCGCGCTGTGCGCGGATCGCCTGCGCGCGCTCCAGCGCCTGCGCCAGCCCCGCCTCGTTGACGGACCAGCCTTGCCCCGGACGCAGGGCCATCGCGAGAAACGGAGGCACCGGGAAGAACTGCGCCGCCCCCTGCTCGAAGACCCGATCGAGGTACTCGTTGACATGCCGCGTCGCGAGCTCAATGCGCGCCGGCTCCGTCGCCGCGGAGTCCTTGAGGACCCGCGGTGAGAGCGCGAGCAGGGTCCTCAGGATCGTCAGCACCGAGTCGTGTTCGGTCTGGAGTCCCCGCCAGTCCTCGGGCGTGAGCCGTACGCCGGCCGAGTCGACCTCCCGCAGCAACAGCTCGCGCTGCGCCAGACGACGGACGAACTCGGTGAGCTGGGCGTCGCTCGCCATGCCGATGCTGCTCACATCGCGCTGGTCAAGGGCGAACAGCCACCGAGCAAGGTCCCGCACCCGAAACACGCCGCCACGGTAGGTAGCGAGCTTGCGGCGATCCTCCGTGGCCGGCGCGACCTCCTGGATCGCCTGGCGGACGAGCGCCGCGGCCCCGCTCTGGACCTTCAAGTCGCGCTGCGCGGCGAGACTATCGATGTACGCCGAGTCGAAGTGCACCGCCATGGCGGTCTCGAGCTCCGTGCGGAACGAGTCGCGCACCTCCTCGAGCGGGGGACGGCGAATGATGTGAAAGCCGAACGGCGACCGCACCAGCCCGCTCATCGCGCCCGGGGCGAGCCGCCACGCCACGGTGTCGAATGCCGGGACGAACCGGCCGCGCCCCACCGCGCCGAGGTAACCGCCGCGCGACTTCGACCCGGGATCCTCCGAATAGCGCTTCGCCAGCTGGCTGAAGTTGGCGCCGCGCTGGGCCTGCACCTGCCGGAGCAATCCTTCCGCCTGCTGCTTCTTGTCCTGCTCGACCTTGGACGCGGCGCTCGGGGGGACGCTCACGAGGATGTGCTGGAACAGGCGGACGTCGCCGGCGTGGTACGCCGAATCCGTCTGGGCCGGCGTGAGCTTCGCGCGGGCGGCGACCAGTTGATCGTGGTAATGCTCCCACCGGAGCTGCGCGACGTTGGGCCAGTTGGCCTCCAGCACCAGCGCCGAATCGTCCATGTTGCGGCCGCGGGCGAGCTCCACTGCGAACACCGCATAGTCCAGGTAGACCGTGGTGAGCCCCGTGACCGCTTCGGTACGCAGCGGCACCTTCTTGGCTCGGCCGGCGAGCTCCGCCAGGCGCGCCACAGTCAGGGTCTGCCCCGCCGCGGTCCCCGCCACTGCAGGATGCGCGGAAAACGCGTCTCGGAGAGCGCCGCATCCCGCGAGCGTCAACACCGCGACTACCAGACCCAACCGTCGCATCCTGTCTCCTTAGGCGTGAGAGTCCTGCAGAACCGCCGTGAGGGCCCGCACGAGACCGGGACCGATGGCTTCGCCGCCCAGCCGGCGCAGCCGGAGAGAGAGCGGCGCCGGGCGCCGCACCTCGGCCTCGAACTGCACGGCATCGAGCGCCGCCGTCAACCCGGCGAGGCGCGGATGCGCGTCCCGCCGAAACGTGAGCCGCGCCTCGTCGCCTTTGACGAGGACCAGCTCCAGTCCCGCCTGGGCGCCGAGCGCGCGGAGCTCGGACACGAGAAGCAAGCGCAGCGCGTCGTCCGGGAGAGGGCCGAACCGGTCGCGTAGCTCCTCGCGCACCGCTTGAATCTCGCACGGCCGCCCGGCCCGCGCCAGCCGCCGATACAGATCGAGCTTCGCCGCCGCGTCGGGCACGTAACTGTCCGGCAGATGAGCGGGTCGGTCCAGGATGACCTCTGGCGGCGCGAACGTCGCGCTGCCTGCCTGTCCCTCTCCACCTTTCAGCGCGTCGACGGTTTCCTGGAGCCACCGCAAGTACATGTCGAAGCCCACGGCCTGCGCATGGCCCGATTGCTCGCCGCCCAGCAGGTTTCCGGCGCCGCGCAGCTCGAGGTCGCGCAGTGCGATGCGATAGCCGGAGCCCAGATCCGTGTGATGCTCCAGGACGCGCAGCCGCTCCTCGGCGTCGGCGTCCACAAGGTCGGGCGCCAGCAGATAGCAATAGGCGCGACGGTGGCTGCGGCCCACACGCCCCCGCAGCTGGTACAACTGCGCCAGACCGAGCTGATCCGCGCGGTTCACGATCATCGTGTTCGCATTCGGCACGTCCAAACCCGATTCGACGATCATCGTGGACACGAGGATGTCCACTTCGGCCCGCACGAACCGCGCCATCACGTCATCGAGCTCCGCCTCCTTGAGCTGGCCATGCGCCACCGCGATACGCGCCCGCGGTGGCGCGAGCGCACGCACCCGCTCGGCGATCGTATCGATCGTCTCGATGCGGTTATGGACGAAATACACCTGCCCGGCCCGGTCGAGCTCCCGCGCCAGCGCCTCCTCGATCAAGGCGTCGTCCCAGGGCTCGATAAACGTCAGTACCGGCGAGCGGTCCTTCGGCGGCGTCTCGAGCAGCGTCAGGTCGCGCAGTCCGGCGAGCGACAGGTGCAGCGTGCGCGGGATCGGCGTCGCGGTGAGCGTCAGCACGTCCACCGCGAGCTTCAGCGCCTTCAGCCGCTCCTTGTGCCGGACGCCGAACCGGTGCTCCTCGTCCACGATCAAGAGCCCGAGCTCGTGAAACTTGACGTCGCGGGAGAGCAGCCGGTGGGTGCCGATCACCAGGTCCACGGTGCCCTGCTCCAGGCCCTGGACGACTCGCTGCGTGTCCCTGGGATTGCGGAACCGCGAGAGCACCTCGATCCGCACGGGGTAATCGGCGAGCCGCTCTCGGAAGGTGCGCCCGTGCTGCTCGGCGAGGATCGTCGTGGGGGCGAGCACCGCGACCTGTTTGCCCGCCTGCACCGCCTTGAACGCGGCCCGCAGCGCAACTTCGGTTTTGCCGTACCCGACGTCGCCGACCAGCAGCCGGTCCATGGGCCGGGCGCGCTCCATGTCGCGCTTCACCTCCTCAGCGGCGCGACGTTGATCGGGAGTGTCTTCGTACAGGAAGGCCGACTCCAACTCGCGCTGCCATGCGGTGTCGGGCGGGAAGGCGAACCCGGTGGCGAGCTGGCGGCGCGCGTACAGGTCGAGGAGTTCGGCCGCCATCTGGCGGATGGCGGCCCGTGTCTTGTCGCGCTGGCGCTGCCACGTCGTCGCGCCGAGACGGTGCAGCTTGGGCGGCGGCGTGTCTCCGTTCCCGGCGGCTCGGTAGGGCTCGAGCTGATCCAGCCGGTAGAGCGGGACGTTGAGCCGGTCGCCGCCTTCGTATTCGACGACCGCCACTTCGAGCGTGCCGCCCTCCGAGCCGACCGCGATCGTCTGGATCCCGCGATACAGCCCGATCCCGTGTTCGAGATGCACCACGTAGTCTCCCGCCTGCAGCGCACGGGCCGCCGCCGTGGGGGACGCCTCACGGTAGCGCCGCGGCCGCCGCAGGCGGCGTGCGCGCCGAAAGATTTCGTGGTCGGTCAGCACGCGAAGCGCCGGCAGCACAAAGCCGCCGTCCAGCGCTCCGATCACCAGCGTCGCGGCCTCCGCGCCGAGCAGCTCCTCCAGCCGCTCCAGCTGGCCTTCGTTGTCGCACAGGATCACCGTCGGCGGGCCACCCGCCACGAGCCGGCGCAGTCGCTTGATGTCGCGGTCCACCGGCTCGGGCGGGCCGACCGGGAAGCGGGCGGCAGCGTCCGGCGCATTCAGCACGAGACGCGCGAACGCCGCGAGCCCACGGTGCCAGCGCTCCGGAGCGAGGAACAGTTCGTCCCGCGCCGGCGGCTCCTCGCCCAGGCGGCGGGCGATCTCGAGGTGGTGCGCCGCGTCCGCCCAAGCGCGATCGACTTCCTGCGCCAGAGCGGATTCTTGTTCCAACACGAGCAGCGCATCGGTAGGGAGGAGATCGAGCAAGGGCTGCCGCTGTAGGGGCGCAGCATGCTGCGCCCCTACGGTGGTCGTGACCCCCTCGGTTTTCACCGGTAGTATCGTGACCCGCTCGATCGGCTCCCCTGAGCGCTGCGAGTCGAGATCGAACGTGCGCAGCGACCCGACCTCATCACCCCACCACTCGACCCGCGCCGGCGACGCCATCCCGAAGCCATATACGTCGAGGATCCCGCCGCGCACGCTGAATTGGGCGACCTCGGTCACCGTGGGGACGCGATCGTACCCCATCGCACCCAGCCGCCGGACGATCTCAGTGAGACTCCCGGGGCCCGGGGCCTGGGGCCCGGGGCCCGCCTCCAGCACCAGCCGCATCGCTTGCAGCGCCGCCGGCACGCCCGTGCGCTCCGCCGTGGCACGGGCCGTCGTGACCAGAATTCGGACCCTTGCCGACAGCAGCGACTCGACCGTCTCGATCCGTTCCCCTGCGATCTCGAGGTGCGGTTCCTCGGCGCCGAGCGCTTCCCGTTGCGGATAGAGCGCCGCCACGTCGCCTGCGAGGGCGCGGGCGTCCGCGAGCCAGCGCTCGGCGTCCGTCGGGGTGGCCGTGACCACGACGAACACTCGCTGGGAGAGTCGGCGCGCCAGCGTCGCGACGAGCAGGGCCGGACTCGAACCGGGAAGGCCGGACACCGGGACCCGGGTCCCGGGCCCCGGTAGACCGGCGGCGAGCGCTCGGGTCGCCGCTAGCTCGTCAAAGCGGTCGATGAGGAAGTCGAGCGACATCAGCGGGCGCGCGTCGCGACGCCAAGCTCCACCGCCGCGACGAGGAGTGCGAGCGCGAGCAGCAGGCCGCTCACGTCCGCCCGACGCGTGCCAGCGAACCGCTCCGCGGCGAAGCGCGCCTCGTCTTGCACCTCGGCGCCGATGGCGCGGCGCACGACAGCCGCCGCAGCGGGCGTCAGATCGGACTCGCGACCATCGGGCCCGGACACCGTCGCCCCGACCGTGTCGGCCCCGTGCACATGGAAAAGCACGCCGGGCGGGCCCTCCGCTTCCTCAATCTGGGCCTCGCCGCGCGCCAGGCGGTTCACGAGCGCATCCACGAACGGCACGAACGCGGGGGACGCAGGCAGCGCGGTCCACACGGTGTCGAGGCGGCTGCCCAGCAGCACCACGTCACCATCCCGCACCAGCCAGGGATCGCCGTTCACGGTGGCGATGACGGCCGTCGAGTCTCCCCCTTCGAGCCGATAGCGCCGCGCGACCGAAATCCCGTTGAGGCCTGCGAGACTCGCCGTCGCGACCGGTCCGGGGGTCGCGGTGGCGCCGAACCGCCAGCGCTCGCCGCGCGCCGCGAGCGCGCGATTCGCCTGACCGACGAGAGCGGGATCCGCGGGCGGGAGCAGGACGGTCTTCCCGGCGCTCCCCTGCAGCCGCTCCCCCAGCGAGACGTCGCTTCCCTCGGCGATGCGTTTCCCCTGCATGAGCACGGCGAGCGCCGCCGCCACGAACCGCCCTGCGCTAGGGTCGGCGCGCACGCGGGCGGGAGGCGCGACGCGCCACACGAACGCTCGGCGGTCGTCGGCGCGCAGCTCGTCGGGATCGAGCACCGCCTCTCCGAGCCACCAGCCGGGCGTCACGCTCGGCAGCGGGACCGCCGCGCTCGACCCAGTCGAGACAAGCGCCCGTCCTACGTCGCGACTCCGCCCCCCGGGACTCGCCGTCGCTCGCAAGCGCACCGTCACCGGCGCCGGGCCGGCACCGGGAGTGCCCGCCAGCGTGATCGTGACCGCACCGTCGATGACCTGCGCTTGCGCGACACCCCGGTTCGCCAGCCCCTGGCCCGGCGGGGCGAGCGCAAGCACCCGTACGCCGCGCGGCACCTCCGCCCGGCCCACTCCGAAGGCGGTGCGCTGTAGATCGCTCACGACCTCCACCTCGCGTCCCGGGAGCGGCTCCGCGTCAACGAGCCGGGTCGCCCGCGCCACCGCCGCGGTGAGGTCGAGGCGCCGCCAGTCGGGCTGTACGCTGTCCACGGTTGCGAGCAGCGCTTCGCGCGAGCCGGCCCGCGCTACGCCGTCGGCCAGGATTAGCCACAAACGATCCCCAGATCCGGCGCGGGCGATCGACGCGCGTGCCACACTCTTCAAGCGCGCGAGCAGCGGGCGTCCATCCACGACCGCGCCGGAGGACGGAGAGTTGTCGAGGATCAGCACCAGCGCGGTCGGCTCGTGCGTCCCTCCCCCGCCGCCGGCATGGGACCGCACAAGCGGCCGCGCCGCGGCCATCACAATCAACGCAATCAGTGCGGTCCGCAGAATCAGGAGCAGCAGGTGCCGCAGTTTCAGCCGCCGCGCGCTCTGCCGCTCGGCCTCGCTCAAGTAACGAATCGGTGGAAACTCCGCTTCGGGGGGCACGCGCCGCTCGAGCAGGTGCAGCAGCGCGGGGATCGCCGCGGCGGCGAGCCCGATGAGCGCCAGCGGATGCAGAAAGGTCACGCGAGGAGACGCAGCGCCATGCCGAACGGCAAGTCGGTCAGCACGTGGTGGTACCCGATGCCGTGCCGTCGACACGCGGTCCGCCACGCCGAGACCTCGCGCCGCACCGTCTCGGCATAGGCGCGGGCGAGCTCGCGCGGTCGTACCACAACGCTCGCCGGAGACTCGGGATCCCGGAACCGGACTTCGGGCGGACCGGACAGCTCGGCTTCCGCCGGGTCCATCAGGTGAAACACGATGACGTTGTGGCCGCGGTGGCGCAGGTAGCGGAGCGCGGTGAGCGCGAGGGTGCGGTCGAACAGCAAGTCGGACACGAGCACTACCAGGCCGCGGCGCGCCAGCAGCGCCGTGAGATGTAACAGCGCCGCCTGGGCGGCCGTGCCGCGGCCATCCGGCGTGTCGAGCAGCCCGCGTACCAGTCTCATCCACTGCCCTGTCTTTACGCGAGCCGGGATCACCTGGCGCACCACCTCGTCGAACGTGATCAGTCCCGTAGCGTCGCGCTGCCGCAGCAGAATCAGTGCGAGTGCCGCCGCGAGCCGGTCGGCGTACGCCCGCTTCGTGAGGCGGGTCGGCGCGCCCCGCCACGCCATCGAGCGGCTCGCGTCCACGAGGAGCATCGCGCGCAGATTCGTTTCTTCCTCGAACTGCTTCACGAATAGCCGGTCGGAGCGCGCCAGGATCTTCCAGTCGAGATAGCGCGGCTCGTCGCCCGGCTGGTAGGCGCGATGCTCGGTGAATTCAACCGAAAACCCGCGGAACGGCGAGCGGTGGATCCCGGCGAGGAAACCCTCGACCACGCCTGGCGCGACGATCTCGATGCCGCCCAGGCGGGCCACCTCCGCCGGATCCAGCAAATCGATGCGCCTGACGTCAGCCATGCGTGGCGGAAGCTAATGAGCGGCGGACTGTCCGGGGTAGAGGACAGCAATTCGAGCGTGATCCCCGTCTCACAGCGGCAACGCCACTGTTCGCAGTCACTTAGGAGCGTCCCGGCCAAGCGCCGACCTGGCATGGTCCCTGCCCCCTGCGCTGTCGGGAGGACATCTCTTATGCTTGCCACCTTGGCGTTCTTCAGCTTGCTGACGGTTTCCGGCCGGGCGCCGACGCCCCAGCCGGCTTCCTCTTCTTACCGTCCCCGCATCGAGGTCTGGACCAACCGCGGGGACGATCCGTATGCCAGCGGGCAGGCGGCGCGGGTCTCCTTCCGCACCGAACAAGACGCCTACGTCACCATCTTCCGCGTCGACACCGATGGCCGGGTGCGCGTCCTGTATCCGCGAGAGCCGTGGGACGACAGTTTCGCGCGCGGAGGCCGCGACTACGAAGTCGAGCAGCGCTCCTCGCGCGATGCGTTCTACGTCGACGACTACCCCGGCGTTGGGTACATTTTCGCCGTCGCGGCAGCCGATCCCTTCGTCTACGATGCCATCGAGAGCGAAGATCATTGGGATTATCGCGTTATTGCGGATGGCCGCGTCCGCGGCGACCCGTATGTCGCCCTCACCGACCTCGCCCAGCGCATCGTCCCGGACGGCTACGCCGACTGGGACTACGACATCGCGCCGTACTACGTGCAGCAGCACTACGATTACCCGCGCTTCCTCTGCTACGATTGCCACAGCTACGTGAGCTATCCATACTGGAGCCCGTACGACTACACCTGCGTCCGTTTCCGGATCGTGGTGTTCGACGATCCGTACTACTACCCCTACCGGTACTACGGCGGCACGCGCGTGGTCTTTACGCGGCCACTGCGGCCGGCGCCGCGCTTCATCTTCAAGGACCGGCAGGGTTCCAGCCTCTTCGTGACGCGCGTCCCACAGCGCCCGGTGACCGACGACCGCCGGCGCGACGTGGGGGTGCGTGGACGTGACTTGGGCAGCGGCAGCATCCCCCCTCCGAACATTCAGCCGCGGCAGCGTCCGATCACGGGTGGCGGCCCCCCCATCATCGAGCGCCCCCGCGAGCGCCCGATCACCGGCGAGCCGCCGCACACCGACGACGACCGCATCGGGCGCCGCCGGCCCGAGCACCCGGAGCACCCGGAGCACCCGGACCAGCCCGATCATCCTGGTCGGCTGGACACCCCGCGCAATCCCGCTCCGCCCGAGCGGCGCGAGCGCCCCGATCGACCGGTCCAGGACGTGCGGCCTGATGTGTTCCGTCCGGACCGCGTTCGGACTGAGCCGCCAGCGGTGGTCGCTCCCGAGCGGCCGCGCGCGGAGCCGCAGCGACCACCCGAAAGCCGGCCGCAGGCCGTGCCCTCCACGCCAGGGCGGGTCCAGCCCCCCGCGGCTTCGCCCCCGCCCCCCCCCGCCGCGCCGCCGCGCAGCGAGCCGCGCGCGGAGCCGAAGCGCGATGCGCCGCGAGAGAAGCCCAAGAACGACCCGGAGCTCAGGCGGCGTAAGCCGTAGTCCGGAGTGAAACGGTGTGACGCGCTCGGCCATAGTCCCCCCCTGGTCGGGCGCGTTAGCTTTCGGTCCCTTTCCTTTGCAGGAGCCCATCCGTGCGTCAGCTGTTCGGTCTGGGTGCGTTGCTCGTCCCATGCGCTCTCGCGGCGCAGACTGCGGCGACCGTCCAGCGCGCCGTCAACTCGATCACCGCCGAGGATGTGCGGCACCACATTGGCGTCCTCGCGGACGACTCCATGCTCGGTCGGGCGACGCCGAGCCCGCAGCTTGAGCAAGTAGCGAGCTATGTCGCGGACCAGTTCCGTCGGTTCGGCTTGAAGCCCGCCGGCGACAACGGCGGCTACCTGCAGCGCTATACCGTCGCCCAGCGGGTCGTGGATACGGCCACCAGCGCCATTCGCATCGTCGGCGCGACGCCGGTGACGCTGAAGCCTGGCGTCGATGCGTATCTGTTACGGTTCACACCGCTACCGACGCGTGAGATCAGCGGGCCGGTGGTGCTGTTCACGGGCACGCCCGACTCGGCGAACCCGCTCGCGGGCGCGGACCTGAGGGGTGCCTGGGCGGCGATCATCGGCACTGCGACGGCCCAGGGCATCTCGATCAACCCAGGATGGATCATGGCGGCACTGCGCGCCGGCGCGATCGGGTGGCTGGTGATCTCCAATCGACCCGACGCGCAGTGGCAGAACCGCCTGGCTCGGACGACCCTCCCCTCGCTCACGCTCGAAGGGGTACCCGCGGACAGCGAACTCGCCGCTGGCTCCTTCGAGATCCGCGACCCCACGGCGGCGGCGGCCCTGGGCATCGACCCGCCGACGCTGCGAGCACGCACGAGCGGTTGGAGCGGCCGCCGGCTCCCCGCCATCACGATCACCTACCTTGTGAAGCAGCGCGAGCTCGTCCGCGCCTCGGCGCCCAACGTGATCGGGGTCCTGGAGGGGAGTGACCCCAAGCTCAAGGGCGAGTACGTCTTCTTCACTGGACACATGGATCACATTGGGACGCCCGGGGTGGGGGAAGGCTGCGTCGCCCAAGGCGCGGACTCGATCTGTAACGGCGCCGACGACGACGCGTCGGGAACCACCGCCGTGATCGAGACCGCCGCGGCCTTCGCGAAGCTCGCGCCCCATCCCAGGCGCTCGCTCGCCTTCATGACCGTGAGCGGCGAAGAGCGCGGCCTCTGGGGCAGCCAGTTCTTCTCGGAGCACCCGACGGTCCCCCTCACCAACGTAGTGGCCGACCTGAACAGCGACATGGTCGGCCGCAACTGGAAGGACACGATCGTCGTGATCGGCAAGGAGCACTCGAACCTCGGCGCCACGCTCAACCGCGTGGCGGCGGCTCACCCCGAGCTGCGGATGACACCGATCGACGACATCTGGCCACAGGAGCGCTTCTACTTCCGCTCGGATCACTACAACTTCGCGAGGAAGGGCGTCCCCATTCTGTTCTTCTTCAACGGGACGCACCCGGACTATCATCAGGCGAGCGACTCCCCGGACAAGATCGACGCGGAGAAAGAGGCCCGGATCGTCAAGCTCGTGTTCTACCTCGGGCTCGAGGTGGCGAACGGGGCCGAGCGCCCTAAGTGGAACCCGGACAGCTACAAGCAGATTGTGGGAGGCGCGAACTGACCGCTACGGCACCGGAGCCAGCAGCTCCTGGTTCGTCTTCGTCCGCCTGAGCTGCGCCAGCAGCACGTCCACCGCCTTCTCCGGCGGGAGCCCCACGAGGCCCCGCCGGAGTTTTTGTTTCGCCTCCACCGTGGCGGGATCGGCGAGCAGCTCCTCGCGCCGAGTACCGCTCGCGGCGATGTCGACGGCCGGATAGATCCGCCGGTCGGCGAGCTCGCGGGCGAGGCGCAGTTCGGCGTTGCCGGTGCCCTTGAACTCCTCGAAGATCACGTCGTCCATGCGGCTCTCAGTCTCGATGAGGGCGGTTGCGACGACCGTAAGGGACCCGCCGTTGGGCACCGCTCGCGCGGCCCCGAACAGGGCCTTGGGCTTGGCCAGCGCGTTGGCGTCGAGGCCGCCGGACATGGTACGGCCGCTCGATCGTCCGGTGGTGTTGTGCGAGCGGGCGAGGCGGGTGAGCGAGTCGAGCACGATCACCACGTCCTTGCCGAGCTCGACCTGGCGGCGCGCGTGCTCGAACACCATGTCGGCCACCGCGACATGACGCTCGTGGGGCAGGTCGAAGCTGGATGCGATCACCTCGCCGCGGCCCCAATCGATCATCTCGCTGACCTCTTCGGGCCGCTCGTCCACCAACAAGATGAGGAGGATCGCCTCCGGGTAGTTGAGAGCGACTGCTTCGGCCACTGCCTGAAGCATCACGGTCTTTCCGGCTTTCGGCGGGGAGACGATGAGCGCTCGCTGCCCGAAGCCGAACGGGCACACCAGATCCACCACGCGCTGGATCTCCGCGGTGCGCGGGCCCGACGCCTTGGGCGTCTCGAGCAACAGCGGCCGCGACGGGTGGACCGCACCGAGCTTCGCGAAGTCCGGACGGTCGGCGAGCGCGGCGCCCGGCGGCGCGCCGTTGACGCGCAGCACCCGCCCGTCCTCGAGTGTGAGCAGATCGCCCCGCCGCAAACCAGGGAGGCGCACGGACGGGTCGCCTTTCGCGGGCAGGTAGCTGTTCGCCGCGAGCCGCAGGTAGCCGCCCTTGGGGGCGGGGTCGAACCAACCGGTGAGCGAGGTCAGGTAGGCGTTGGTGAGAGTCTGGGGAAAGATGCATCGGTTTGTCCCCAGGCTGAAGCCTGGGCTCGGCACGGCGCTGTGCTGAAGCACATACGCCTTACCCTTTAGGGTGGAGTCGCGCCGAGCCCATCCTTCAGGATGGGAACACAACGGCAGGGCCGTTCATCCGCGCGCTTATATTTGTGCCCGTCATGCGCCAAGACCATATCCGCAACTTCTGCATCGTGGCCCACATCGACCACGGGAAGTCGACGCTCGCCGACCGGCTCATCGAGCTCACCGGCACGCTCGACAAGCGCCTCATGCGGGAGCAGGTGCTCGACACCATGGATCTCGAGCGCGAGCGCGGCATCACGATCAAGTTGAACGCCGTGCGGATGAGCTACCATGCCCGGGCCGGCCAGGTCTACGAGCTGAACCTCATCGACACCCCTGGGCATGTGGACTTCACCTACGAGGTGTCGCGCTCCTTGGCCGCGTGCGAGGGGGCGATCCTCGTCGTAGACGCGTCCCAGGGGATCCAGGCGCAGACGATCTCCAATCTGTTCCTCGCCCTGGACGCCGGACTCGAGATCATTCCCGTCCTCAATAAGATCGACCTGCCGGGTGCCGAACCCGACCGCCGGGCGCGCGAGCTCCACGACCTCATCGGAGCGACGCCGGAGGAGATTCTGCGCATCTCGGCGAAGGAAGGCACGAACGTGCCGGAGCTGCTCGAAGCGGTCGTGCGGCGCGTACCGGCGCCCCGGGGCAACCGCGAGGCGCCGCTGCGGGCGCTGATCTTCGACTCGTATTATGACCGCTACCGCGGCGCGATCCCGAGTATCCGGGTCGTCGACGGCGTGGTCACTCCGGGGATGAAAATCGCGTTCGGGGCCCATAAGGACGACGTCTACGAGGTAGACGAGGTCGGCTACCTGCAGCTCGGTCACAAGCCCACGGAACTGCTGGAGGCGGGTGAAGTGGGCTACTTCGTCGCCAACACCCGCGGCGTACGGGATACGCGCTCCGGCGACACAGTGTTCGAAGCCGACCACCGGGACGTCCCGTTGCTGCCGGGCTATCGTGACATCAAGTCGATGGTGTTCGCCGGACTCTACCCGACCAACGCCGAGCAGTTTGAGGAGCTGCGCGACGCGCTCGCGAAGCTGCAGCTCAACGACGCCTCGCTCCACTACGAGCCGGAGTCGTCGGTGGCGCTCGGCTTCGGATTCCGCTGCGGCTTCCTCGGCCTGCTCCACATGGAGATCGTGCGCGAGCGGCTCGAGCGGGAGTTCAACCTGGACTTGATCAGCACCGTGCCGAACGTGGAATACCACGTGCACCGCACGGACGGCACGGTCGAGCTGGTCGAGAACCCGAGCCTCATGCCGCACGGCTCCGCAGTAGACCACATCGAGGAACCCTTCGTCAAAGCGCGGATTCTCGCGCCCGCGGAGTACATCGGCGCGATCATGAAGCTCGGCCAGGAGCGACGCGGGGTGTATCGAGCCATGCACTACGTGGACCCGACGCGCGTCGAGTTCAGTTGGGAGTTCCCGCTGGGCGAGATCATCCTCGACTTCTACGACAAGTTGAAGACCATCTCCCGCGGGTACGCATCGCTGGACTACGAGTTCCTGGAGTACCGTCCCGCCGATCTCGTCAAGCTGGACATGCTCCTGAACGGCGAACCGGTGGATGCGTTCTCGGTCATCATCCACCGCGACAAGGCGTACGAGTGGGGCCGCAAGATCGCCGAGAAACTCAAGGAGCTGATCCCGCGCCAGCTGTTCGAGGTCGTGATCCAAGCGGCGATCGGCACAAAGGTGATCGCCCGCGAGTCGATCCGCCCGCTGCGCAAGAATGTCACAGCCAAGTGCTACGGCGGCGACGTCACGCGCAAGCGCAAGCTGCTCGAGAAACAGAAGGAGGGGAAGAAACGGATGAAGCAGGTCGGGACGGTGGAGATTCCGCAGGAAGCCTTCCTCGCGGTCCTCCAGGTTGACTAGCCTCGTCATCCAGACGGCCTTCCTCGGAGACGTCGTGCTCACGACGCCGCTGCTCGAAGCGCTCGCGCAGCGCTACGGCCCCGTGGACGTCGTCACGACCCCCGCCGCCGCACCCCTGCTCGAGACCCATCCGGCCGTACGCCGCGTGATCCCTTACGACAAGCGGGCGAAGGACCGGGGACTCGGGCCTTTGCTGCGGCTCGCCCGGACGCTCCGGGCGGAGCGCTACGAAGCGGCGTATCTTCCCCATCGTTCGCTCCGCACCGCCGCGCTAGCTTGGCTGGCACGGATCCCGAAGCGCGTGGGATTCCGCGACGGCTGGCCGATGCTGTACACCGAGGTGCGGCAGCGCGCCACGACGGATCACGAGATCGACCGTCTGCTCACCCTGGCCGCGGCGGCGGGGGGCGTCAGACCGCAGCGCCCGTCGCTGCTCCTGACCAGCTCCGACCGGACCGTGACGGAGCAGTTTCTGCGGGAGCACGGGGTCGGGGAGCCCTTCGTGGCGCTCGCGCCTGGTTCGATCTGGGGCAGCAAGCGCTGGCCCCACTACGACGCCGTGGCGGAGCGCCTCGCGGATCGGGCCGCGATCGTGGTGGTGGGCGGACCGGAAGACGCGGCGCTGGGGCAACAGGTCGTGAAGGCGGTGACGGACCATGGAGGGGCGCGGAGGGCCGCGAATGCGTGCGGCAGACTGACGCTGCGCCAGTCCGCGGAAGTCATCCGCCGCGCGGCGGTGCTCGTGACCAACGACAGCGCGCCGCTGCACTTCGCGCAGGCGGTCGGTACGCCGACGGTGGCGATCTTCGGCTCCACCGTGCCGGCGTTTGGGTTCGGGCCGCGCGGCCCGCATGACCGCGTGGTCCAGCTCGACGGGCTGCCGTGCCGCCCCTGCTCGGCGCACGGGCCGCCACGCTGCCCGCTGGGTCATCATTTGTGCATGAAATCGTTGTCGGTCGAGGACGTCCTGCTCGCCATCGAGGAGACCGGTGCGCTACATCGTCGGAATTGACATCGGCGGTACCAACATCGTCGTCGGCACGGTGGCCGAGGACGGCTCCGAGCTGCTGGGGCTCGTCTCAGCGCCCACCATCTCGGAGCAGGGCGCGGAGGCCGTGATCGAGCGGATCGTGAAGCTCGCGCGCGCGTCCATGGAGCAAGCGCGCGGCAAGGAGATCGCGGGCGTGGGGGTCGGCTCGCCGGGCCCGCTCAACACGAAGACGGGCATCGTGCTCCTCACGCCGAACCTCGGCTGGACGAACTTTCCGTTGCGCGACCGGCTGGGAAAGGCGCTCGGCCTCCCCGCCACGCTCGACAACGACGCCAACTGCGCGATCTTCGGCGAGTGGTGGCGCGGTGCCGCGCGCGGCGCGAACCACGTGGTTGGGCTCACGATCGGCACGGGGATCGGAGGCGGCATCGTGCTCGGGGGAGAGATCTACCGTGGGATCTCGGACGTCGCGGGCGAGATCGGCCACATGTCCATCGATTCCAACGGTCGGCGCTGCAAGTGCGGCAACGACGGCTGTCTCGAGGCCTATGCGTCGGGGCCCGCGATCGCAGCGCGGGCGGTCGAGGGCATCGAAACCGGCGCCGACACCTCCCTCCCGCGCTACGTGAATGGCGATCTGTCCAAGATCACCGCGCAGATCGTGTACGAAGCGGCGCACGACGGCGACGAATACGCTCTGGAGGTGGTGCACGACACGGCAAAGTTCCTCGGGACCGGCGTCGCCAATATCGTCAATATCTTCAACCCCGAGGTGGTAGTGATCTGCGGCGGCGTCACGCTGGCCGGCGAGAAGCTGTTCGCGCCACTGCGCGGCGAAGTGAAGCGCCGGGCCTTCAAACCCGCCGTCGACGCGTGCCGCATCGTGCCCGGGGAGCTCACCGGTACGGCGGGCGTGTACGGCGCCGCCGCGGTGTTCGCCCAGCGCACCTGGAGAACGGTGTGAAGCGACTCGGGGTCATCGGCTCCATGGTGTGGGACACCATCTACGGCCGCGACCCCGCGCAGTCTGCGATCGAGGAATGGGGCGGGATCTCTTACTCTCTAGCCGCGCTCGACGCCACGCTGCCGGACGAATGGGTGATCGTTCCCATCCTCAAGGTGGGACGGGACCTCGCCGCCAGGGCCAACGCCTTCCTGCGCACGTTGCGGCACGTGGCACCGGGTAGCCGCTTCATCGAGGTGCCGGAAGCCAATAACCGCGTGACCCTGCGCTACTACTCGTCCGAGCGCCGCTGCGAGCAGATGACGGGTGGCGTGCCCCCCTGGACGTGGCCCGAGCTCGGGCCCCAGGTGGTGGACCTGGACGCCCTCTACCTGAACTTCATCTCCGGCTACGAGATGGCGGTCGAGACGGCGCAGTTTCTGCGCCGCGGGTTCCGCCAGTTCATCTACGCCGACCTGCACAGCCTGTTCCTCGGTAAGGAATCGGACGGGACGCGCGTCCTGCAGCCGCTCCCCGATGCGCCGGCGTGGTTCGGCTGCTTCGACGTGGTACAGCTCAACGAGGAGGAGATGAAGCAGTTGGGGGACGATCCGCTCGCGGCAGCGGCCGCTGCGCTGGCGCAGGGGTGCCAAACCTTGGTCGTCACGCTGGGTGCCCGGGGGGCAGCGTATTTCACCGGGCGGCCGGTGCGCACGGCGCGGATCGCTGCCCCAGGCGGACCGGCGTTCGACGCGGGCGACCCCACGGGCTGCGGCGACGTGTTCGGGGCTACGGTCGTCGCATCGCTACTTGCCGGTGCGCCGCTGGAAGAGGCGTTGCAGCGGGGCACGCGAATGGGCGCCCGCAACGTGACCTACCGCGGCGCGACCGGACTGCGGGATCACCTGCTCGGCAAACTGACGACGGCATGACGCGCCTCGTCGAGGTGCCCGCGCAGTTCGACGACCGCTCGTTCGACCAGTTCGCTGGGGCGTTCGCCGCCGCAAACAAGGATGACGAGCGACTCTTGTTCGACGCGCACGCTGCAGAATGGGCGTCGCCCTACGGCCTGGTGGGCCTGCTCGCTGCAGGGCAGGCCGCCCGACGCGCGGCAGCGGCGGGAACAGTCGAGCGGCCGCTGCTTACCGCGCCGACCAGCGCCGACGCGCTGAGCTACTGGGCCCGGGCGGGCTTTTTCCGCGAAGCCGCCGAGCTGTTCGAGATCCACGGCAAGGTACCTCGGGCGAGACCGGCGGAGGAAAGCGAAGTGTTGCTGCCCGTGACGCCGGTGCGCGCTGCCGAGGACGTGCATGCAGTGGTCAGCAAGATCCAGCAGCGTGCCTCTGCCATCCTGGCGTCCGAGCTGAGCCTCGATCCGAAGGCGACGATGGGCTTCGCTATGGCGCTTTCGGAAGCATGTCAGAATATTGTAGAACACGCCGGCACGGGCGGGTGGGTGGCGGTGCAAGCCTACCACTGGCGTCGCAAACTGGCCCGGCGCGTGGTCGTGATCGCGGTGGCGGATGCAGGCGTGGGATTCCGGCACTCCCTTGAGCCGACCCAGAGCAAGCGGTTCGGCGACCGCTGGGGCGACGCGGCAGCGCTGGAAGCGGCGTTGGTGCAGGGCGTGAGCCGGTTTCGCGACCCCGGCCGTGGCCAGGGACTCGCCGGGATCCGGCGGTATCTCGTCCGCTGGGACGGGAAGATCGCGATTCGGAGCGGCACGGCGCGCATCGCGATCGTGCCGAAGTGGGACGACGATGTCCCCCTGAAACACGGCCTGCCGCCCTTCCCGGGCGCCCAGGTGCTCATCATCATCCCTGAACAGGGGTCCGCGGAGCGGTGATACAGTACATCGACATGCACGCGGTGCTCCAGGCGTCCGTCTCGGGCGTCTACGCGGACCTGGTCACGCGTCCCACGGGCCGCGTGGTGCGCGAGCGGATCGAGCAGGCGATCGCGGGACGGGAGCAGACCGACGAGGTGACGGTCGCCCGCATGGACTTCACTGGCGTCGGCTGCATCGACTACTCTTGCGCCGACGAGATCGTGGCCAAGCTGCTGCGCGACCGGCCGGCGGTGCTCGTGCTGTCGGGGATCACGGACGGGCATCGCGAAGCGATCGAACCCGTCCTCAGCGGCCACGGCCTCGCAGCGCTGAGCGAGCGGCCAGACGGGACCCTGGAGGTCCTCGGGGCGGCCGAGGCGGCGGCCGCGCTGCTCGACGAGCTCGTCGCCCGGCGCTTCGCGGCGCGCACGCCCGGAGGCAGTTACGCCCTGACGCTCGCGTGAAGCGCCGCCTCGGCTTCTCGACGCGGGCGATTCACGGCGACCCGGAGGCCCGGCCCGACTGGGCGCCAGTGGTGACGCCGCTGTACCAGAGCAGCACCTTCACGAATCCGGTCGGTTCGGCCGCGGAAGTCCTCTACACGCGCTACGGCAACAACCCCAACCAGACGGCCATCGCCAAGCGCCTCGCCGCGCTCGAGGGTGCGGAGGCGGCGATCTTCGTCGCGAGCGGGATGGGCGCGATCGCCCTCTCCCACCTCGCCGTGTTGCGGCCGGGCGACCACCTGTTGTCGAGCGAATGGATCTACGGCGGGGTGCACCGCCTGTTCGCGCAGGAGTTCGGTCGCTTCGGCATCGACGTGTCGTTCCTGAGCCCGCTCGAGTCCCGCACCTGGAAACGCGCCCTCAAGAAGAACACGCGCGCCATCTTCGTGGAGACCCCGACGAACCCGCTGCTGCGGATGCTCGACCTCGAGCCGATCGCGACGTTATGCAAGACCGAAGGACTCGCGCTGCTCGTGGACTCTACGTTCGCGACGCCGATTAACTTCCGGCCGCTGGAGCACGGCGCCGATGTGGTGATCCACAGCGCGACGAAGTACTTGAACGGGCACACCGATGTGATCGCCGGCGCGGTGGCGGGGACCGAGTCCGTGATCGAGGAGGTGCGCAAGCTGATGCAGGTATGGGGCCAGGCCATCGATCCGATGGCGGCGTGGTTGATCGACCGCGGCATGAAGACCCTGGCGGTGCGCGTCGAGCGCCAGAACGCCACGGCGCTGCACGTAGCAGAGTGGTGCAGCAAGCAGCCGCAGTTCGGCGCGGTGCATCACCCCGGGCTCCCTTCGCATCCCGACCACGCGGACGCGAAGCGACTGATGAACGGGTTCGGGGGCATGCTGGCGGTGGAGCTGAAGGGGGGCGCCCGGGCGGCGGAACGGTTCCTGCGCGCGCTCACGGTCGCAGCGCACGCGCCCAGCCTGGGTGGCGTGGAGACGCTCGTGTCCGAACCGCGGCTCACGTCCCATGCGAGCCTCACGCCGGAGGAGCGGACCCGGGCTGGCATTCCCGACGGCTTCCTGAGATTTTCCATCGGACTGGAGGACGCCGACGACATCATCGCGGACTTCGCCCAGGCCCTGGCGCAGCTGTAAGTGATCAAATTCACGAATGTCTTCAAGGCCTTCCCAAAAGGGGGGCTCGCCCTGAAGGACGTCTCATTTCACATCGCGAAGGGCGAGTTCGTGTTTCTCACCGGCCATTCCGGCGCCGGCAAATCCACGGTCCTCAAGCTGGTCTATGCGGAGGAACCCGTGACGAGCGGCGAGGTGCGCGTCTCGGGCTTCACGCTTGCCGACGCGCGCCGCAGGGACATCCCGAAGCTGCGCCGGCGGCTCGGCATCGTCTTCCAGGACTTCCGGCTGCTGGAGGACCGCACGGCGGAGGAGAACGTGGCCTTCGCGCTCGAGGTGACGGGGGCGCGGCGCGCGTCGATCCCCGCGCGCGTGATGCGGGTGCTCACGCAGGTGGGGCTCGCCGCCAAGGCCCACGCCTACCCCCGCGAGCTGTCGGGGGGCGAGCAGCAACGCGTCGCGATCGCGCGCGCCCTCGTGAACGAGCCCACGGTCCTGCTCGCCGACGAGCCCACGGGCAATCTCGACGAGCGTGCCACGCGCGGCGTGTTCCAGCTGCTGCGTGACATCAACGCGAGCGGCACCGCCGTGGTTATGGCGACCCACGATCTCGACCTCGTGCGGCAGGCGCCGTATCGCGTGATCGAGCTGCAGGAGGGCGCCCTGGTGTACGACTCTGCGGTAGACGAGCCGCGCGACCAGGCCGCCAGCCCGTGAACCTCGTGATCCGCGAGGCGCTGCTCGCGTTCCGGCGCGCCCCGCTCCTCTCCGCCCTCTCCGTCACTACGATCGCCTTCTCGCTGTTCGTCGTCGGACTGTTCGGGCTCGTCGCCGTGAACCTGCAACAGGCGCTGCGCGACGTCGCCGAGCGGGTGGAGATCGTCGCTTACCTGCTCCCGGGCGCGCCGATCGAAACCATCACGCTGGCGGAGAAGGACATCGAGGCATTTCCCGAAGTGCAGGCGGCCGCGTACGTGAGCGAAGATCAGGCGCTCGACCGTGCCCGCGCGGAGCTCGTGGAGTTCCGCGACGTGCTGCAGGAGCTCGAACGCAACCCCCTCCCTGCTTCGATCGAGGTGAAGCTCAAGCCCCGCTTCCGTGACGTGGAGCACGTGAACGAGGTCGCCGAGCGGCTGCGCGGCTTCGGCTTCGTGGACGACGTCCGGTTCGGGCGCGACTGGGTGGCGAACGTCGACCGGCTACGCCAGATCGCCGCCGCGGTGGGGCTCGTGGTAGGCGCGGCGTTCGCGGTCGTCGCCATCATCATCATCGGCACGACGATTCGGATGGCGGTGCTGCAGCGCAGCCGCGAGATCGCCATCATGCGCCTGGTGGGCGCGACCGACGGCTTCGTGCGACGCCCGTTTCTCCTCCAGGGCGCGCTCAAAGGGATGCTCGGCGGGCTGGCGGCGGTCGCGCTCTCCTACGGCGCCTACGCGCTCATTAACCGCTGGTTGATTCATGCCGAGTTCTTCTCGCGGGAGCAGGCGGTCGCGATCGTCGGGTTCGGGATGCTGATTGGGTTCTTTGGAAGTGCGGCGTCCGTTGGCCGGCATCTCCGCCGAGTATGAGACGTCAGGCATGAGGCGTCACGCGAAGCCGTCGCGCGACAACGTCGCGCGGAGGCGTCAAAGCGTTTACGGTGTCGCGCGACGGCTTTGCGTGACGTTTTTATGCTACGTCTTTTGTGCGACGTCTCTTGCCTCTCAGCGTCCCGCCCCCTTCGATCAGCAACTCCGAGACAACCAGCGACGGTTAGAGGATATCCGCCGCGAACGGACCCAGGTCGAACAGGAGCTCGAGCGACTGCGCACCCAGGTCCATTCGCTCTCCGACGAGCTGGCGAACCTCGAGCGGCAGAAGGAAACGACGAACCGCATCGTGAATGAGCTCGACCGCCAGATCAGCGGCCTCTCCGTCCAGATCGACAAGACCACCGTGGACCTGCTGCTCGCCCAGGACGCGCTCGAAGAGAAGCGAGCCGTGCTGGAGCGCCGGCTGGTGGACATCTACAAGCGCGGGCCCCTGTATGCATACCAGGTGCTCTTCACGGCCGCGAGCTTCGGCGACCTGTTGTCACGCTACAAGTATCTCTACCTCGTCAGTCGCCAGGATCGCCTGCTCGCGAACGACATGTCCAAGCTGCAGCGCCGGATCGCGCGCGAGCGCCAGACGCTGGTCGACGCACGCGACGCCCTGGGCCGCCGCAAGAACGAGCGGACCGACGAGCTGCAGCGCTACCTCGCGCTCGAGCGCACGCGCGAGGCCTCGCTCGCGGAGACCCGTCGCAGCGCGCGGGAAGCGGCGGAGCGCTTGTCGCAGCTGGAGCGCGACGAGAAAGGCCTGAACGACCGGATCGCCGCTCTCGAGCGGGCCCGGCGCGAGGCCGAAGCGCGCGGCGCAGCAACCGCGGCCGCCTCGATCACGACCGCCGACCTGGGCCAGCTCGAATGGCCGGTGGACGGCAAGATCGTCTACCAATTCGGCACCGCCGTCGGGCCCAACAACACGCGTATCCCGTGGCACGGGATCGGCATCGCCGCGCCGGAGGGGACGCCCGTGCGCGCCATCGCCAGTGGCAGCGTGAGTCTCGCCGGCCCGCTCGGGACCTACCTCACGTCGGTGCTGCTCGACCACGGGGGTGGCTACTACAGCTTCTACGGGTACCTGAGCGATCCCGCCGCCGTGGCAAAGGGGGAGCGCGTGGTCAAAGGGCAGATCATCGGCCACGTCGGCGGGCAGTCGAGCGACCGCGGCCCGCACCTCCACTTCGAGATCCGCGGCCAGGGAGGGATCGCGCTCGATCCCATCAACTGGTTGAAGACGCACAAATAAGCGTGAAGCGTCGCGCGGAGACGTCACGCGAAAACGTCACGCGGAAGCGACGCCTTTGCGCGACGATCTTGCGTGACGTCGTTTGTGTAACGCTGTTCGCCGCATGTCATCGCGACGCGAGCATGCTCCGGGTCTCAGGAACGGTGGAGATCCGCGAAGTGCAGCTCGCCTCGCTCGCGGCCGGCCGGCTGGTGCGGCTGCTCAAGGACGAAGGGGACACGGTGCGCCAGGGCGACACGCTCGCGGTGCTCGAACAGCCCGGGCTCGACGCGTTGATCAGCCAGCGCCGGGCGCAGGCCAAGGCGGCCGGGCTGCGCACCGCCGAGGTCGCGGCGGCGCAGGCCGACAGCGCGCGCGCGGCGAACGACCTCGCGCGCGCGGAGCCGCTGCGCCGGCAGAACATCGTGTCGCAGCAGCAGTACGAGGCCCTCAAGGCGGCGGCCACGGCCGCTGCGGCGCGGCTCGCGGCGATGCGGGCCGCCCCCTCCGAATCCGTGGCGGCCGGCGCCGCGCTCGCCGTCACGCTCTCGACTCGCGACCAGCTGACCGTCCTCGCGCGGGACGACGGCGTGATCCTCACCCGCTACACCGAGCCCGGCGAGGTGATCGCCGCCGGGACGCCGGTCGCGTCGCTCGGGCTGGTGCACCGTCCTTGGATCCGGGCCTACGTGGGGGAGCGGTTCATCGCGCGCCTCAAGGTCGGCCAGCCTGCCACCATCCGGGTGGATGGCTATCCCGACAGACCGTTCGCGGGCCGCGTGGCGGAGATCGCGTCCCAGGCCGAGTTCACCCCGCGCGCGGCGCTCACCGAGCGCGAGCGCGCCGACCTCGTGTTCGGGATCAAGGTGGAGCCGGACAGCGGGGACGCGGGCGGGCGCCTCAAGGCGGGGATGCCCGTCACGCTCGAGCTCCCCCTCTTGCCGTGACGCAGGCTGCGGTCGAGACCCGCAACCTCACCCGGCGGTTCGGAGCCCTGACGGCCGTCCGGCAGCTCACGCTCCGCATCGAGGAGGGTGAGGTCTTCGGCCTGCTCGGACCGAACGGTTCGGGGAAGACGACCACGATCCGGATGTTGTGCGGGCTGCTGGAGCCGTCCGAGGGGCAGGCGACGGTCGCGGGGATCGACGTCACGGCCGCGCCGGAGCAGGTGAAGCAGCGGATCGGCTACATGGCTCAGAAGGTCGGGTTGTACGAAGACCTGACGACCGCCGAGAACCTCGATTTCTACGCCGGGATCTACGGCCTGAGGGGCGCCGCCAAACAGGGGCGCCTCGCTCAAGTCGCCGCGTTTCTCGACCTGGGAGAGCGGCTCGGCCAGCTCGCCGGGGAGTTGTCCGGGGGGTGGAAGCAGCGGCTCGCGCTGGCCTGCGCGCTGATCCACGAGCCGGCGCTGCTGTTTCTCGATGAGCCCACCGCCGGGGTGGATCCAGCCGCCCGGCGGCGGTTCTGGCGCACGATTCACGCCCTCGCCCAGGCGGGCACGACCGTCCTGGTCACCACGCACTACATGGAGGAGGCGGAGCAGTGCGGGCGGCTGGCGATGATGAGCCGCGGACATCTCATCGCGCTGGGAAGCCCTGCCGAAGTCGCGGCCCAGGTGGGGGGGCGAACGCTGGAGGACGCGTTCGTCATCCTGCAGGAGCGTGACGAGCGATGATGCCCCATTTCTGGCCGATGTTCCGCAAGGAGTTCATCCAGATGCGACGGGACCGCCTGACTTTCGCAATGATGGTCGGCGTCCCGATTCTCCAGCTGCTGGTCTTCGGATACGCCATCCAAACCGATGTGCGCAATCTTCCCGCCGTTGTGCTCGACGAATCGCGGACGCCCGAGAGTCGGGAGATTATCTACGCTTTCCAGAACACCGGGAATTTCCGCATCGTGGCGTACGTGGACGGGCGATCTGCGCTTGACCGGGCCATCGCGCGCGGTGACGCACAGGCCGCGATCGTGGTGCCCTATCAGTACCCCCGCGACCTGGCGCGCGGCCGGACGGCGACGCTCCAGATCATCGTCGACGCCAGCGATCCCCTGGCGTCGCAGGCCGCCATCGCGGCGGCGGGGGCGGTCGCCCAAATCCGCAACCTCGTGATCCTCACCCACGCCGCGGGCCGCGCGAGCCTCCCGCTCGAGGCCCGGGTCCGTCCGCGCTACAACCCGGGGCTCCGCAGCCCCAACTACATCGTCCCGGGCCTCGTGGGCGTCATCCTCACCATGACCATGGTGCTCATCACGGCGATGGCCATCGTCCGGGAGCGCGAGCGCGGCACGCTCGAGCAGCTCATCGTCACGCCGATCACGAAGACCGAATTGATGCTGGGGAAGATCGCGCCATACGTGGGGGTGGGCCTCATGCAGATGACCGCTGTGCTGATCCTCGGCCGGTTCGTCTTCGACGTCCCGCTCACGGGGAACCTCCTGCTCCTCTATGGCGTGAGCCTCGTCTTCATTATCGCGAGCCTCGCGCTCGGCCTCTTTGTCTCCACGCTGGTGCGGACGCAGCAACAAGCGATGCAGGCGAGCTTCGGCTTCATGCTGCCGAACATCCTGCTGTCGGGCTTCATGTTCCCCCGCCAGGCCATGCCGGAGATCGCGCAATGGCTGGGGCTCCTGGTCCCGCTGACGTATTTCCTGAAGGTGGTGCGCGGCATCCTGCTCAAAGGCGTGGGGCTCGAAGCGCTGTGGCGGGAGGTGCTGGTGCTGGCGGGCTTCGCGGTGCTGCTGATCGCGCTGTCGGTGCGGCGGTTCAGAAAGACGCTGGACTGAGACGAGAAGAGCCACCGATAGGCGTGAGGCGTCACGCAGAGGCGTCGCGCGGAGTCGTCACGAAGAAGTGTCCGACACGCCGATCCGATCGGGCTCACCTTTCTTGCCGCGGTCGAGCGCGGCCTCGACCTGGGTGAAGAGATCTTCCGGCCGCAGCACCTGCGAATGCGGGAACGCGACGACGCCGGCCGACACACTCGGTACCTCGCCGGAGCCGAGATCGGGGAAGGTGTGGCGGGCCAGCAGCAGGCGGAGGCGCTCGACGAACTGCCGGCCGCCCCGGCCATCCGTCTCGGGCAGAATGAGCGCGAACTCGTCGCCGCCGTAACGGGCCACGAAGTCCGGCGCGCGGATTTCGCGCTGCATCATCGCGCCGACCTCGGCGAGCACACGGTCCCCGGCCTGCTGCCCCAGTCGCTCGTTGATGTCCCGCAGCCGGTCGATGTCGAGCACCACGACCGCGAAGCGCAGCGAATAGCGACGCGCGCGCTCGAACTCGTCCCGCAGCCGGCGGTCCAGGGCGTCGAGGCTGGCGCAGCCGGTGAGGACGTCCGTCACCCCGGCGCTGATCTGGCGCCGGTAGATCGCGGCGCGCCGCTCTTCGTTCTCGAGCACGCGGGCCGCGGCCTGCGCGATGGTGTTGGCGAACGCCACGTCCTGGGGACGCAGCCGCGGGTCGCCTTGCACCGTCCGGAGGAAGAACACGCCCGCCGCCCGGCCCTGCACGAACACGGGGAGCGCCACGGCCGACTGCACGTTCACCTCGATCGCTTGCTGCACCCAGCGCCGTCGGGTCGCGTCGAACAACGGGTGGTCGCGCACGTCGTGAATGATGACCGGGCGCTCGGTGCGGATGGCCTCCTGGATCTCGGGGTACCGCTCGAGCTCCACCCGCAAGTCGCGGATGGCCGGGTTCTCATAGACGGCAACCACGCGCCCCTGATCCTCGCCCGGAGCGGTGAGCACGAAAGAGCAGTGCGTCAACCCGAACGCCTGCCCGACCCGCCGCACGAGCGTCTGGAGAATCTCGTCGGCGCGTAGCGCCGCGGAGACCTCCTGGAAGATGTCGAACAGAAGATCGCGGGTGCGCAGCGCGTCGCGCGCCTCCTGCAGCTCGCGCCGGACACGGAGGTCGGCGTCGATACGAGCGCGGAGCTCACCGAAGTGTACGGGGCTCGCCATCGCGTCCTCGGCGCCGGCCTGGAGCGCATCCGTCACCGCGTCGGCACCGCCGTCCGCCACGAGGACGATCACCGGGACTGCCGAAAAGCGGGGCGCGGTGGCGAGGTCGCGCACCGCGTCCGCGAGCCGGGCCTCCCGGGCGGCCACCGCGAAGATCAGCAGATCGGGCGCGTTCTGGTCGGGCCGGTCCGTGCCGGGCGGCGGATACGCCGCCTCGGTGACCTGGAATCCGCCGCGCACCAGGAAGCGCTCCAGGCCGTCGGGTCGGGCGGCTGGGTCGCCGACGAGGAGGATGCGAAACTGCGTTTGCTCGGGCAACCGATCTCCCGCACGTTTGGAGGCGTGTCAAGCTATAGTTCACGATATGGGACGGCAACCGCGGAGCGCGGCACGTGAGCGTCCCGGCGCCTGAGACGCGCCGCCAGCGCCGTCGCATGGTGGCGAGCCAGCTCGCGGCCCGCGGCATCGCCGACCGGCGGCTGCTCGCGGCGCTGGCGCGCGTCCCGCGCGAGTGGTTCCTGCCGCCGCACCTCGCGGAGGACGCCTACGACGACGCCCCGCTCCCCATCGGGAGCGGCCAGACGATCTCCCAGCCGTACATCGTCGCCTTGATGACCCAGTGTCTCGCCGTGCGGCGCGGCGACCTGGTGCTCGAGATCGGCACCGGGTCGGGGTACCAGACCGCGATCCTCGCGCACCTGGGCGCGCGCGTGTGCACGATCGAGCGGCTCCCCGATCTCCTCGTCGAAGCCGAAGAGCGGTTCCGCCGGCTGCGGCTCATGAACATCGAGACCCGGCTGGGCGACGGCGCGCGCGGCTGGCCGGAGCGCGCCCCGTTCGAGGGCATCCTGGTGACGGCCGCCGCGCCAGGCGTGCCGCCGCCGTTGGTCGCGCAGCTAGCGCTGGGCGGCCGGCTCGTCATTCCGATCGGTGACCTGAGCGCCCAAGAGCTGGTCATATTCACGCGGACGCCTGCCGGGCTCGACGAGCGGCGCGCCGGCGGTGTGCGGTTCGTGCCGCTCATCTCGCGGCTCGCGTTCACGGAAGGAGAGCAGAACTGAAGCCAAGTCGTGACGACCTGCTGGGCGCGCACGTGTCGACGCAAGGGGGGGTGGGGACGGCGCCGGCTCGGGCGGTGGCTATCGGCGCCAGCGTCATCCAGGTCTTCACCAAAACGCCCAACCAGTGGCGGGAGCCCGTGCTGGACGACGCCGACGTAGCGCAGTTCCGTAGCGGCCTCGCGGCGGGCGGGATCCGGCTCGCGGTGTCGCACGACAGCTACCTGATCAATCTCGCGTCGCCCGACGACCGGCTGCGGGCGCGCAGCATGCGCTGCTTTGCCGGAGAGCTGGCGCGCTGCCACGCCCTCGGAATCCCATGGGTGGTGTCGCATCCCGGCAACTACATGGACGATCGCGCCGCCGGCGTCGAGCGCAACGCGCGCGCCTACGCGGCCTGTCTCACGGCGGCGCCGGACGACGTCGGGCTGCTGATCGAGGGCACCGCCGGCGCCGGAACGGCGCTGGGGTCGACGTTCGAGGAGCTGGGGGCGCTGCGCGACGCGCTGCCGGCCGCCGTCCGGCCGCGGGTCGGGTTCTGCCTCGACACGGCCCATCTCCACGCCGCGGGGTATGATGTGGCCGGCGCGATCGACGAGGTGTGGCAGCAGTTCGACCACATGGTTGGTCTCCCCTTGCTCAAGTGTTTGCACCTCAACGACTCCAAGGGCGCGCTCGGCTCGCGCCGCGACCGCCACGAGTGGATCGGCGAAGGGGAGATCGGGCCCGAGCCGTTCCGACGGATCATGCGCGACGCACGCTTCGCGGGAGTGATTAAGATTATCGAGACGCCCAAGGGCGACGATCCGGTCCGGCACGACCGGCGCATGCTGCGACGGCTGCGCGCCTACGCGCGCGCCAACAGGCGTACCGCGCAAACCGTAAGAGAAGGGTGATCGAACTCCAGGTGCACCGTACACGTCGGACCGCTCCGCTCGCTGCGCTGCTCCTTGTCATCCAGGGCACTGCGGGAGGCGTCGTGCCGCTGGCGCACGCCTCGGAGCGCTTCACCGCGCCGGCGCACATCGAAGCACAGCACGGCTCCGGCTGTCTGGCGCTGCATGACGAGCTGCGGTGCGTGCTGTGCCACTATGCAGCCACCCGCGTCACCACCCAGCGCGCGCACCTGCAGCCCGCGGCGACCACCGACTCCGAGCGGTTGCGCGAGCGGTTCGCGGTCGCCCCGACCGCCTGCGCCGATCACCTCACCGCCCCACCCCGCGCTCCTCCCGTCGGATTGTAGCCGGCCGGCGTCGCTGCGTGACGCCGGCGACGACACGTGCGTCCGCCGCCTGCGCGGCCGGGCGCGAGGCTCAGCCGATCGAACGGGGGGAATCGAGGGAGATGACTATCCATCGCCACGCATTCAGCCGCCACGCATTCAGCGTCGCGCTCGCGTGTTTGCTCGCCGGGAGCGCCGGGAGCGCGGAGGCGCAGCAGCCGGTGCAGCGGCAGGTCGATTCACTTGCGGCGGAGCTGCGCGCGCTGCGGGCGCGACTCGACAGCCTGCGTGCGGCACTCGGACGCCAGCCGGGCGCCGCACCGGCCCGCGCCGTCAAGGATACCGGCGCCGTCGACGAGCTGGCGGCCCTGCGCGCCGCCGCCGCAGCGGCGGCGGGGACGGACACATTGCGGGGAAGGGCGGACACCAGCGGCCAGACGAAGTTCATCGGGCGCGAGCGGAACCAGGCGCAGCTCAACCCGGAGATCAGCGTCACAGGCGACGTCCGCGCCTCAGCGGAGCGTCCGGGCGTCCAACGGGACAACTTCGACCCCCGGGAGTTCGAGGTTGGATTCCAGTCCGCGCTCGATCCGTACTCGAGCACGAAAATCTTCGTGAGCCTCGAGAACGGCGAGGTGAGCGTAGAAGAAGGGTACGCCTACTGGACCGGACTCCCCGGGCACATCCGGTTCGACATCGGTAAATTCCGCCAGCAGTTTGGCGAGCTGAACCGCTGGCACCTGCACGCGCTCCCGGAGACGGAGTATCCATCTGCGCTGCGTGCGTATCTGGGGGACGACGGCCTCGTCGGCACCGGGATTTCCCTGTACCGGGCGTTTGGCGGGCTCGGCACCCACGAGCTGACTGCCCAGGTCACGCGCAGCTCGACCGACGCGTTGTTCGGCGGCAGCGGACGGCCAACGTACCTCTTGCACCTGCTCAACTTCTGGCAGCTCACTCGCTCCGCCTACATGCAGATCGGCGCTACCGGGCTGTACGGCACCAACCCCGATTCGAGTTTGCGCACCAGGGTCGGCGGCCTCGATTTCCGGATCACGTGGCGCCCACCGGCTCAAGCGTTGTACCGCGAATGGACTCTGCGGGCAGAGCTGTACGCGTTGCGGAAGGAGTATGCCGGCGCCGGCGCAACTCACCTCGGCTGGTACGTCGGTACCACCTACAAGCTGGGCCAGCGCTGGATCGCGGGGGCGCGATACGACTACGTGGAGGACCCGCTCTCGGACGCCGTTACCCGGCAGATCATTCCGTCGCTCACCCTATGGGAAAGCGAGTGGGTAGAGCTGCGCGCCCAATACACCTGGGGGCATCCCGCGGGTCTCGCCGCGACCAGCCAGCTGGCGCTTCAGGCCGTCTGGGCCATCGGACCACACAAACACGAGAGCTACTGATATGATCGCTTCCGTCATACTGCTCTTCAATCTCCACGGGGGCAAGCCGCCGGCCCCGAACCCGGTGAAGGTCGTGACATCGCTGACGACCTACGCGGCGATCGCCCGCGAGATCGTGGGCGACCGCGGGAGCGTGACCTCGATCGCGAACGGCGACGAGAACCCGCACTACGTGCAGCCGAAGCCGAGCTTTGTGCCGACGCTGTCGCAGGCGGACGTGTTCGTAACAACGGGCCTCGACCTCGAGCTCTGGGTTCCTGCGCTGCTCGACAAGGCGAACAACCCCAAGGTTACGGAAGGTGGTCCGGGTTACGTGGCCGCCTACGCAGGGATCGATCTCCTCGACGTCCCCACCAGCTTCTCGCGCGCGCAAGGCGATATCCACGTGTTCGGCAACCCGCACATCTGGACCGATCCGTTGAACGCAGTCCAGATCGCGCGCAACATCCTCATTGGTCTCAAGCGAGTGTCGCCAGAGAACGCCGACTTTTTCTCCGGGCGCGAGAAGGACTTCGAGGAGCGGATGTACCACGCGCTCTTCGGAGAAGAGCTGGTGAAACTGCTCGGCGCCCAAGCCCTCGCCGACTTGAACCGGCAGGGGAAGCTGCTCGACTTTCTCAAGTCGAAACAGTACCAGGGGGCACCGTTGATCGACCGGCTGGGCGGGTGGCTCAAGGAAGCGATGCCGTTTCGCGGCAAGCCGATCGCGTGCTATCACAAGGAATGGGACTACTTCTCTCGAGAGTACGGAATCCCCTGTATCGACTACATCGAGCCCAAGCCGGGGATCCCGCCCACGCCGGGGCACGTTCTCGAAGTGATCAACGAGATGCGGAATCAGCACATCCAAGTACTGTTCTCCACAAACTACTACGACCGGAATCAGGTGCTCGAGGTGGCGCAGAAGACGGGGGCGAAAGCGGCGATCGTACCCTCCAACACGAACGGCGCCCCTGGCATCAACACCTACTTCGACCTCATGAATCTCTGGATCACGGAGCTGGCTCGCGCCTTCGGCGGCGGGCCCGCAGCCAACTGAGTCGGGCGGAGGACGCGTGACCGGCTTCCAGCTGATGATCCCGCCGTTCGTAGCGTGCATGGTGCTCGTCGCCATGCTGTCCTACCTCGGGCTGCACGTCATCGCGCGCGAGGTCATCTTCGTCGATCTGTCGCTGGCCCAGATGGCGGCGCTCGGCGGACTATCAGCCCTGCTGATTCACGTCGAGGCGGACTCGAGCTGGGCGTACACGTTCGCCCTGCTCGCGACCGCGGTGGGCGCGCTGCTGTTCGCCCTGACGCGCACCTCGCGCCGGGAAGAGCAACGCGTGCCTCAGGAGGCGTTCATCGGGATCGTGTACGTGGTCGCTTCGGCCGCCGCCGTCCTCATCGCGAACAAGGTTCCGGGAGGCGGCGAGGCGATCGAAAAGACTCTGACGGGCAGCATTCTCTGGGTCAACTTCAAGCCCACCATTCTGAAGCTGGCCGCAATCTACGCCGCGCTCGGCGTGTTCCACTACGCCCTGCGGCACCGCTTCCTGACGATCTCGTTCCACCCCGAAGAGGCCGAGCGGCTGGGATGGAAGATCCGCTGGTGGGACTTCCTGTTCTACCTGTCGTTCGGCGTCGTTATCACACTCGCCGTACCGGTGGCGGGCGTGCTGATGGTGTTCAGCTTCCTCGTCGTGCCAGCGGTCATCGCGTTCCTGTTCACGCGTGACATGCGGCGGCTCGCGTACATCTCATGGGGTTCCGGCGCGCTCGCCTCGCTGCTCGGTCTGTGGGTGTCGTACAAAGCGGACCTTCCCACGGGGCCGCTGATCGTCTGCATGTACGGGCTGCTGCTTGCGCTGGCGTGGGTGGTGCGGAGGGTCAAGGCAGCGTGAGCTGGATGCGCTCGGTCCGGCTGTTCACGGCGCTCCTGCAGCTCTCGCTGCCGGGCGCCGCTGCCTGGGCCGACGCACAGCTCGACAGCGCCGGTGCGCACGCCACCGCGCACGTCGAATCCCACACGACGAGCGCCTGCGCTCGGATTCACCCGCCGGACTGCGCCCTGTGCCGCTTCCTCACGGCCCCGCTGACGCCATTGCGGCCGGCCACGCTTCGCTTCGACGGCGTGGGCGACCGGGCGCCGCAGCACGCGGAACCCCGCGGGCTGGTCGACGCACGCCCCCAGCCCCACCCGCAACCCCGAGCACCTCCCCCGCTCTCCTAGCGACGTCGCGCCAGGCGCGCGTCGCCCGCACGTGAACCGACCCCGCGCACGTCGTCTGGCCTTCCGGACGGCGCGCGGATCACTGGGATTCACCCACGTCAGGGAGAGCATATGACTGCCATCAACAACGCTAGGCCGGTGCGCGGCCTCGCATTCCTCGTCGCCGCAGGTTTGCTCACACGGGCCGCCGCTGCCGCACCGCGCCCGGCGTTCTCGCTCAGCGACCCCGGCATCCTGGTGCTGGGCCGCAGTGCGGCTGCCGTTCCCGCCTCCGACGCGCGGACACTCTCCGGGCGCGTGACCGACCCCGGTGGCAATCCCGTCGCGCAGGCCGCCGTCCGCTTGGTTGAGCTCAAGCGCACGGCGACCAGTGACAACGACGGGAAATACTCCATCACGCAGATCCCGCCGGGCAGCTACACGATCTCCATTAGGGTGATTGGGTACGCGCCGCAGGTGCGCAAGGTTACAGTCGGCAACGCGGACGTGACGGTCGATGTCACGCTCAAGCCGTCGGTGATCGAGCTCCCTGCCGTCCAGGTCTCGGCCTCGGCGGAGGCCACGAGCGCGCTCAACTCCCCGCAGCCGATCGCGACAGTGAGTGAGGAGGATCTCACGAAGGTGCGCCCCACCAGTCTGGGCGAGGCGCTGGCGGACATCGCCGGCGTGCGCAACAACAGCAGCGGAGCGGCCGCCGGGAAACCAGTCATCCGCGGGCTCACGAACAACCGCGTCCTGGTCTTGGACAACGGGCAGCGGCTGGAACACAACCAGTGGGGCGACGATCACTTCTCCAGCGTGGAGCCAGCGGCATCATCTCGGATCGAGGTGATCCACGGTCCCGCGAGCGTGCTGTACGGATCGGATGCTCTCGGGGGCGTGATCAACGTCATCGAACCGGACTTGCCTGACGGGATCGGCCGGGCCCCCTTCGTCCACGGCAGTGTGACGGGCGGGTTCGCGAGCGGCAACCGTCAGCCCGACGGGTCTCTCACGATGGAGGGAGCAAGCGGCGGCTTCGGGTACCGGGGGTCGATCACCGGGCGGACGGCGGAGAACACGCGCACGCCAACCTACACCCTGTGGAACAGCGGGTATCACAACGTGGGCGGAACCGGAACGCTGGGGTACCGCGGCACCTGGGGCTCCCTCACCGGCCGGTACACGTACCGCAACGACCACCTCAACTTGACCGACGAGGATTCCACGGCGACCGGGCGCGCCGCCACCGATGACCATCGTGGCCGCCTCGAGCTCGCCATGCCTATTGGCACCACACGCCTGGACTGGAGCGCGGGGTACGAGCGGAACCAACGGCACGAGTGGGCGGACGCGACTTCCACCAGTGAGGCTTTCGCTATGCGGCAAAAGTCGTACACCACGGAGGCCCGCTTGCACCATTCCTCCCTCGGGCCGTTCAGCGGCCTCGTCGGCTTCTCGGGTGAGTACACCACCGACGTCAACTTCGGTGAGGAGTTTCTCGAGCCCGACTCCAAGGCCGCCGACGCTGCGCTATACGTCTTCGAGCAAACCGACGTCGGGCGCTGGAACGTCTCGTTTGGGGGGCGCTATGATTACCGGCACCTCGATGTCGACGCCAATGCCGACCTGGGCAACCCGTCCGCCACCCGCCACTGGAGCTCGGTCACCGGCAATCTGGGTGTGTTGTACCACGTGACGGAGCCCGTGGCCCTGGTACTCAACGTGGGACGAGGGTTCCGCTCGCCCTCAACCTTCGACCTCTTCGCCAACGGCCCGCACGAGGCGACGTCCACCTTCGAGCGCGGCAACCCCAACCTGAACACGGAAACGTCGTTGAACACCGATGTCGCTATACGGATCCAGTCCGGGTCGGCCGCAGCTGAAGTGGGCGGCTTCGTCAACCTGATCAAGAACTTCATCTATACGGTGCCGGCGAATCAAATCGATCCGGGTTCCGGTCTGCAGATCTACGATGTCACGCAAGGGGACGCTGTGCTGCGCGGCTTCGAGGCACAGCTCCAATACCACCCCACGACCTACCTTCACCTCGAGGGGACGGCCGACTACGTCTACGGCCAGAACACAACCGCCGCCGAGCCGCTCCCGACCATGCCGCCGTTTCGAGCGACGTACACCGCCCGGCTCGAAGGGAGGTCCTTGAGCAAGCTCTCCAGCCCGTACTTCTCGCTGGGTGGGGAGTCCAATATGCGGCAGACTCGGCTGAATCCGGCGGAGGCAATATTCTACGCCGACGCGTTCGGTGGGCAGGGCTATCAATCGAAAGCATATACCCTGATCAATCTGACCACGGGGTTTTCCTTGCCGACGAGCGGCGGGCAGCTGGTCCAATTCGACTTCCAGTTGCGGAACGCACTCGACCAGGACTGGGTGGACTATCTCAGCCACCTGAAGACGCTGGCGCCCAACCCAGGCATGGGACGCAACTTCACCGCGAGAATAACGGCGGGGTTCTGAGGGAGCGGGTGAAACGGAGCTCTGCCGGAGCGCCGGCGAGCACGAGGGTCTATATTCTGCGCTCTCAATGAGCGTGTCGGGAAGACACTGGGTAGACGGTTGGACGGTTAGCACGGTCGTGACGCTCCTGCTATCCGTCCAGCCGCCTACCCGCCTATCCGCTCAGGTCTCCGTCCAGCCCTCCATCGGCCTCCGCTATGCGTCGACCCTCGTCCACGACTCGATCGTGGCACCCTTCGACGTGCGCCCGGCCCTCGGGCCGGCCATCGCGCTCGCCATTGTGGCACCACTCGAGCAGCGCTGGTCGGCGCAGGCCTCGCTCGACTTCGCCACCAGCACGCTCGAGCGCCACGACGCCGCCGGCGCGACGACAGGCCTGGGTCGAGTGAGTACCATCGCCCTCACCGTCGGCGTGCGGCGGCAGCTGCCCACCGGCCTCGCGGCTGGGGCGAATATTGGGGGCCTCAAGTACCTCCCAGCGCAGGAAGCGGGAATCTTCCGGACGGGAACGGGCGGCGTGCTCGCGGTAGGCGGTGTTACGCTGTCGTACACGCCCGCCAGCGCCATCGCGGGCCGCTGGAGGCTCGGTGTCGAGGCGCACTACGACGTCCATCGGTTCATCACCCCCGCGCTTCGCACCGAGGGGTTCACATCGGGTCGGGTCGTCCATCGCGTCGCCCTGATGCTGCAGGCCGGGCGGAAGGTGCCATGAGGCGGCCCCTCGCCGTAGCCGCGCTGCTCGCGATCGGTTGCAGCGAGCCCACTCCTCCCGCACGTACCGGCACGTACGGCTTCGACGCCGGCGGCGAGGTGTTCCACTGGCCGACCGAGCGGCTGGAGGTGCGGTTCTATGCTCAGCCGAGGGGAAACCTGCCCCGCCTGGTGCAGCACGCGATCGACAGCTGGGCCGACCTGTTCCTGTACGGGGAGTTCACGGGAACACTCGTCGCCGATTCGTCCGGGGCCGATGTGATCGTCGCGGCAGACAGCGCTCCCGATGTCCCACCAGACCCCGGCGCACCAGTCTATGCGTGCAGCGGTGCGACGTCGGTGCCGTCGACCGATGCAGGTAACCGCTTCACGGAGCCGTTCCATATTCGGCTGGCCATACTGCCGGGCTTCACGCCGGCCCAAGTCGGCGCCTGCTTGCGGCGGACGGCCATCCACGAGGCGGGCCACGCACTGGGCTTGTTCCAGCACAGCCCCGACCCAGCCGACATCATGTGGGGGCCCAGCGGCGCCACCCCGATCACCGCAGACCGGCCCAGCGACCAGGACCGCCGCACGGCAGAGGTGCTGTATCACACGACGCCCACACTACTTCCGCCGCCTTGACAGCCCGGCCTTGAACCAGTAGCATAAGTCCTTCACCGAAAAGGACTTGTGTCCTCGATGTCGGTCCGCCGCCAGGAGGCCCTCGACTACCATTCGCAGGGTCGCCCGGGGAAGATCCAGGTCTCGCCGACCAAGCCCTTCAAGAACCAGCGCGACCTGTCCCTCGCTTACACCCCGGGGGTGGCGGAGCCTTGCCGTGAGATCGCGGGGCGGCCGGAGGAGGCCTACACCTACACGGCGAAGGGCAACCTGGTAGCGGTGGTGACGAACGGGACCGCCGTGCTCGGGCTCGGCAACATCGGGCCGCTCGCGGGGAAGCCCGTGATGGAGGGCAAAGGGATCCTGTTCAAGGCGTTCGCCGACATCGATGTGTTCGACCTGGAGGTCGGCTCGGAGCAGCCGGACGACGTGATCCGGTTCTGCCAGCTGCTCGAGCCGACCGTCGGCGGCATCAACCTCGAGGACATCCGCTCGCCAGACTGTTTCTACATCGAGGAGAAGCTGCGCGAGACGCTGTCGATCCCGGTCTTCCACGACGACCAGCACGGGACGGCGATCATCTCGGGCGCCGCGCTCTTGAACGCGCTGGAGCTCGTGGCGAAGGACATCGGGGCGGTGCAGGTCGTGTTCGCCGGCGCCGGGGCCGCGGCCATCGCCACCGCCGAGCACTACGTGCAACTTGGCGTCAAGCGCGAGCACATCATGATGTGCGACCAGAAGGGCGTGATCTCGAGCGAGCGAGCCGACCTGGACCAGTACAAGCGCCGGTTCGCGCGCCGGACCAAGGCCCGGACCCTCGCGGACGCGTTGCACGGTGCCGACGTGTTCGTCGGATTGTCGGTCGCCGGCATCGTCTCGGGGGACATGCTTCAGGGGATGGCGCCGCGACCGATCGTATTCGCGCTCGCGAACCCCACGCCCGAGATCATGCCCGAGGAGGCGCGGCGCGCCCGAGGTGACGCCATCATCGCGACTGGCCGGTCGGACTTCCCGAACCAGGTGAACAACGTGCTCGGCTTTCCGTTCATTTTCCGCGGCGCGCTCGACGTGCGCGCCAAGAAGATCAACGGCGAGATGGAGATGGCCGCGACCCGCGCGCTCGCGGCGCTCGCGAAGGAGGAGGTCCCCGACTCCGTCATGCGCGCGTACGGGCTCGAGCGCCTGCGGTTCGGGCCCGACTACCTGATCCCCAAGCCGTTCGATCCGCGGGTGCTGTTGTGGGTGGCGCCGGCAGTGGCGTGGGCGGCGGTCGGGTCGGGCGTCGCGGGGCGTGTCATCGACGTGGACGAGTACCGCGCGCAGTTGGACGCCCGCCTGGGCCGGGCACGAGAAGTGATGCGGGGCCTCTCGACGCGGGTGCAGCAGCAGGAGCCCCAGCGGATCGTCTTTCCCGAGGGGGAGGACCCCAGGATCCTCAAGGCGGCGCGCGTCCTCGCGGACGACGGGATCGCCGCGCCGATCCTGCTCGGCGACCCCGACGTGATGCGCCGCCAGGCCGACGACGCCGGCGTGACGCTCGAGGACATCGCGCTCGCCAACCCGCGGGCGAGCGCTCACCTGGAGGCGTTCGCCCAGGAGTTGTGGGAGCGCCGCCGCCGTAAAGGGATCACGCTGCGCGAAGCGCGCGGCCGGGTGCTCGACCCGATGTACCACGCCCTGCTCATGCTCCGCGCCGGGCATGCCGACGCGGTCGTGGCGGGGGTGGAGATGTACTACTCGGACGCTATCCGCCCCGCGCTCGAGGTGATCGGTGCTCAAGAAGGACGCCGGCACGTGAGCGGGATCTACATGCTCGTCTTGGCGCAGCAGACCCTGTTCTTCGCGGACTGCACCGTGAACATCGATCCCGATGCCGACAGGCTCGCCGAGATCGCCTCCGCCACCGCCGAGTTCGTGGGGCGGCTGGGAATCGAGCCGCGCGTGGCCATGCTGTCGTTCTCCAACTTCGGCTCCGTGCGCCATCCGGCTGCCAGCAAAGTGCAACAGGCTGTGGCACTGCTGCACGCGCGCGAGCCGAACCTCCAGGTGGATGGGGAAATGCAGGCGGACACGGCGGTCGTGGAACGGATCTTGACTAAGACCTATCCGTTCTCCAGGCTGCGCGGCCCGGCCAACGTGTTGATTTTTCCGACCTTGGACGCCGCGAACATCAGTTACAAGCTGCTCGACCGAGTCGGGGGCGCACAGGCGATCGGGCCGATCCTCGTCGGCATGGCCCAGCCGGTCCACGTGCTGCAGCGCGGCTCCGAGGTGAACGACATCGTGAACATGGCCGTGATCGCCGCTGTGGACGCCCTGGAGCACGGGCGCCGGCCGACTGCATGACGGCACACGCCACCCGGCCTGCTCAGGAGAGTCCCCGGCGCACCATCGGGCTCGACGCCCTTGGTCTCGCCCCGGAGCATGCCGTCCACTGGAACCTCGTGCCGGCGGCGCTCTACGAGCACGCCGCGCGGCGCGGCGAGGGCGTGATCGCGGACGGCGGCGCCTTCTGCGCGGTGACGAGCCCGCACACCGGTCGCAGTCCGAGCGACAAGTTCATCGTCCGGGACAGTGCGTCGGAGGGGGACGTGTGGTGGGGCCGCGTGAACCAGCCGATGTCGCCCGAGCACTTCGAGCGCCTCCATGGGGATGTGGTCCGTCACCTGAACGGGCAGGAGCTGTTCGTCCGGGACGTGTTCGCGGGCGCCGACACGAACTCCCGCACGGCGATCCGGTTCGTGACGCCCAATGCCTGGCACGCGCTGTTTGTCTACAACATGTTCCTGCGCCCCACGGCGTCCGACCTCGCGGCGTTCGCACCTGCCTGGCAGGTGCTGCACGCGCCGGAGATGCACGCCGACCCGGCCACCCACGGCACGAACTCCGCGACGTTCATCGTCATCAGCTTTGCCCAGCGCACGATTCTCATTGGCGGGACGCGCTACGCCGGCGAGCTGAAGAAATCCATCTTCTCGATCCTCAATTACCTGCTTCCCAAGCGCGGGGTGCTGTCGATGCACTGCTCCGCCAACGTCGGCGAGGCAGGCGATGTCGCGCTGTTCTTCGGGCTTTCCGGGACCGGAAAGACGACCCTATCGGCCGACCCGGAGCGCGCGTTGATCGGCGACGACGAGCACGGCTGGAGCGACTACGGCGTGTTCAACTTCGAGGGCGGCTGTTACGCGAAGGTGATCCGCCTGTCGCGCGAGGGCGAGCCCGAGATCTACGCCACCACGCGGATGTTCGGCACCGTCCTCGAGAACGTCGTCGTGGACCCGGAGACCCGGGCGATCGACCTCGAGTCGGCCGCCGTCACCGAGAACACGCGCGCCTCCTACCCGATTCACTTCATCCCGACCCACGTCCCCGGAGGCATGGCGGGACACCCGTCGCACATCGTGTTTCTGACGTGCGACGCGTACGGGATCATGCCGCCGATCGCGCGGCTCTCGCCGGCGCAGGCGATGTACCATTTCCTCTCGGGATACACCGCCAAGGTGGCCGGCACCGAGCGGGGCGTCACCGAGCCGAAGGCGACGTTCTCCGCCTGCTTCGGCGCGCCGTTCCTGCCGCTGCATCCCAACGCCTACGCCGCCCTGCTCGGCGAGAAGATCGGGCGGCACGGTGTGCAGTGCTGGCTCGTCAACACGGGGTGGACCGGCGGGCCGTACGGCGTGGGACAGCGGGTGCGCCTCGGGCTCACCCGCGCCATGGTGCGGACGGCGCTCGCGGGGCGGTTGGATCGCATCCCGACCGCCGCCGAGTCGGTGTTCGGGCTCGAAGTGCCTCTGCAAGTACCCGGCGTGCCTGAGGACCTGCTGTTGCCGCGCGGCACGTGGCGCGACCCCGCGGCGTACGACGCCCAGGCGGCGAAGCTGGCCCAGTTGTTCAGGCAGAACTTCGAGCAGTTCCAGGACCAAATACACGCCGCCGTGCGGGACGCCGGTCCGTCGCGTTGACGGGCTTCGAGGTCGTTCGCGACCCGCTCTGGAACAACATCCGGCTCGACCCCGAGGCCGTCGCGGTAGTCGACACGGCCGCGGTGCAGCGCCTCCGCTACGTGCGCCAGCTGGGCCATGCCTTCCTCGTCTATCCGGGCGCCACGCACACTCGGTTCGAGCACGCCTTGGGTGCCTATCACCTCGCCCGGCGCGTGCTGTCCCAGCTCGAAGAGGCGGGGGACGCACGGCTCGCGCCCGCGGATCGCGTAGAGCTCAAGCTGGCCGCGCTGCTGCACGACATCGGCCACTACCCCTTCTCCCACGCCTTGGAGGAGGCGGGGCTGCCGCACCACGAGGTGCTGGCCGAGCGGCACCTCGCGAGCGGCGAGCTGGCCGAGCGGCTCGCGGGACTGGGCACGCCGCCTCAGCAGCTCCTCGCACTCATTCGCAACCGGGGCCCCGGCCCGCGGCCTGAGCCGCTGGCGGGCCTGGTGGCGGGGTCCCTCGACGTCGACAAGCTCGACTACCTGTCGCGCGATGCCTGGATGTGCGGCGTCCCCTACGGCGTGATCGACGTCGACCGGCTGCTCACGTCGTTGACCGTGGCCGGCGGCCCGGATGGCCGGCCGACCCTCGCGCTGCACGAGAAAGGGCTCGCGGCGCTCGAATCCCTGTTGTTCGCCAAGTATCAGATGTACCGGAACGTCTATTGGCATCACGCGGTACGCAGCGCCACCGCGATGTTCAAACGCTTGGTGCGCGCCGCGATCGCCGCGCGGCGCCTCGCGACCGATCAGGTGGCGGTGGCGACGGACGACGGGCTCATCTACGAGCTGATGCACGAGGACGCCAGCGGCCTGGCCCGCCGGTTGCGCGAGCGGCGGCTCGCGAAACGCGCGCTCGATCTCTCCGCGACCGAGTTGCCGGCGGACACACCGGCGTGGCCCTCGGATGACCCCGATCTGCAACAGCGCGTGGAGGACCGCCTCGCCCGGGAGGTCGGGCTCGGGGCAGGCGAGCTGTTCCTCGACTTTCCTGCCAAGCCCGACATGCTCGCACTCGACTTGCCGCTCGTGCGCCGGAACGGCACGGTGACGCAGCTCGGGGGCACCGAAGCCATGGCCCACCTCGGCCTCCCCCGCGTCGGGGCGGAGCTCTACCGTTCGGCCCGCCGGCTGCGCGTCTTCGTGCTGCGACCCGCGACCGTACCGGCCGACGCTATCGTGAGGTTGGTGATGCTGCCGAGAGAGGAAGTGCTGGGGCGGCTCGAACAAGAGCGATCGTTGTTGTGATCGATCGTTGTTAGTCCCGCACCCCCGGCTGGGTGATCTGCGTCGTGTCCCCCACCGCTACCTCCACCGAATCGATCCGCACGAGAATGGCAGTGATGTTGTCGAGGCCGCCGTGGCGATTCGCCTCGGTGACGAGCTCGTCCACCTGCTCCTGGGGCATCCGGCTGGCCTTCAGGAGCTCCGCCAGCTGGTGGTCTTCGAGCATGCCCGTGAGGCCGTCCGAGGCGAGCAGGAACAGATCTCTCGGCTTGACCGTGCCTAAGTAGATGTCCGGCATCACGTCGCTGTTCGCGCCTACGCAGCGGGTGATGACGTTGCTGTACGGGTGGGACCGCGCTTGCTCGGGGGTCAGGTAGCCGGCGTCGACTTGCTCCTGCACGTACGAGTGGTCCTTCGTGAGCTGGATCAGGTTGCTGTCCCTGAACAGGTACGCCCGGCTGTCTCCCACCTGTCCGATCAGGAAGCGCGTATGGTAGAGCACCAGCGCCGTCACCGTGGTTCCCATGCCACGCTTGTCGTGCTCGGTGAGCGTGCGTTGGAAGATGGCACCGTTGGCTGCGCGAATCGCCGTGCGCATCCGATCGGCAACTTGGTCGTCCGAGAGCCCCCGCAGCGAGCCGAGCTCCCGGGCCACGAAGCGCACCGCCATCTCACTCGCCACTTCGCCGGCGGCGTGCCCGCCCATCCCGTCCGCGACGACGAAGACCCCCCGGTCGGGGACCATGAGATAGCTGTCCTCGTTGCCCGAACGGATGATGCCGACGTCGGTGCGGCCAGCGCAGGTGATATGCACGGTCCGTCGCTAGGCGAGCAGGCGGTGGAGGATTGCCGTGAGCCCGGCCGCGGCGAGTAAGAGGACCGCAGCCCGCCCCCGGCATCCCTTGCCTTTCTGCTCTGGCGGCTGTTGCGCGGCGGGGCGCTTCGCGCCGGGCCTGGCTTTCGCCGGCGGACGAGGACGCGGGGACGGCGGGGCGGGCGGCCGGGAGGGCGGCGCCGGCCGTGCCGGAGGGGCGGGCGCGACGGCGCTGACGTCCTTCATCACCTGCGTGCCCCCGCCCTTGGTCATCCCCAGCGCGTCGTCGCTGGGCTCGAACACCAGCTGCACGTCCCCGAACCGCAGCAGTGCACCGGGCGCCAGGGGGCTCTCTCCTTTCACGCGCTCGCCGTCTACGAACGTCCCATTCGTCGACTCGAGGTCCACGATCACCCACACGCCCTCGCGACGCTGCAGTTTCGCGTGAGTCGTCGATACCGACGGGTCAGGGAAGACGATGTCGTTGTAATCGGCCCGCCCGATGTTGAACACCGGAGTCCTCACCGAGAGGCGTTGATTCTTGAGCGCGCCACTCTTCACCAGCAGGCTCGCGAGCGGGGCGCCCTGGGATGGGCGCGACGCATCCTCGACCCCGTACAGCGTGTCCTTGAGCCGCTCGCCGGCGCCCGGGGGAGGCGCAGCGGGGGCCAGGGGGCCCACGCGGGCGGCAGGGCGAGCGGAGGCTGGGGGGCGGGGGGGTCCGGGGGGGCCGGGGGGGCCGGAAGCGGCGGGGCCTCGGCCTCGAACTGGGGCGCCGGTCTGCCGGGGCACGGCCGGTGGCGCTTCAGCGACCGGCCCCGGTTGAGGGGCTGGAGCTGAAGTGATCACGTCGGCGTAGAAGCGGAAGTTCTCCTCACCGATCCGGATGACGTCGGCACGCTGCAGGATGCGCTGCCCCTGCACGCGCTCATCGTTCACGAACGTCCCATTGGTGCTCGAGTCCACCAGCAGGTAGCCTTGCGCGGTCTGGACGATTTCGGCGTGCCGGCGAGACACATCCTTCCCGGGAACGACGATGTCGCTCCCTGCCTCGCGCCCGAACACCACCGAGGTGCTCGTGATCACGTACTCCCGGCCGTCGGTGAGGCTCACCACCCGGCCGCCCGTGTTGGTGGTGGCGCCCGGCTTGGCGGGGGCCCGCACCGGCGCCATCGCCTCCGGCAGCTGGACCTTCTGGACGAACTGCGTGCTGCCAGAGCGACGCTCGTCCACGAACGTGAGCTCGTGGCCCCCGAGTTCCACCTTGTCGCCGTGGAGGAGTGGGGTCGGCTCGGCACCCAGCCGCACGCCATTGATGAGCACTTCGGCTGCCGGGGTGGCCTTGCGGATGACCACCTGCCCATCCGGCTGCCCCTGAAGCATCGCGTGCAGCGGCAACACCCCTGCCCCGGTCAACGGGATCGCGCAGGCTGCGTCGCTGCCCAGCGCCACCTCGCCGACCGGGAGGCTGAACTTCCTGTCACCGAGTTCTAACAGCGGCATGACGCGGAGCCCCTAAGCCGGAAGAGCCAGCGCCGGAAGTTACGCCCGGCGTTGTAACCGCGCAAGGAAACACGGGTTACGCGCGCGGGCGCGGATGACGCGGCTCGCCGCGGTGGCGTCACCGATCGACCCCCTCCGCAGCGACCGACTCCTCGCGGCCGACCAGGCCTCGCTTGAGCCAGTGCCAGAAGAGGAGCGACCCGACGATGACCGTCGCGTAGCTGTTGATGAAGCGCCAGATGAGCGTGTACGTCGGCAGCTGGGCGGGCTGAACGTAGATCTGCATCACCGCCGCCGACAGCAGCTCGGCCAAACCCGACGAGCCAGGAGTCGGCGCAAAGTAGAGCAGAAAGGTGATGAACGTCTGCAGCAGGAGGATGTCGACGAAGTTGGTGTGCAAGCCAAGCGTGCGGAGGGCGACATAACCGGCGAGCAGCTTGTTGGCGTGTGAAGGGCCGGACAAGAGGACGGCCCAGAGCAGCGCCAGCCAGCCTTTCGGACTGCCGAAGGCCACCAGGCAGTCGTGCGCCCGGTCGATTCCCTCCCGCAGCTGCTCGATCCGCGCGGCCACCCGGCGGCTCTTGCGCTCGAGGCGCGTGGCCAGCCAGTGCACGGCGTCACGCAGCCACACCGGGAACACCATGGCGACGAGCATGAGGACGCCCAGAACGCCGAAGATCGTGAGGCTGGTGCGAAACAGCCCGTAGTAGGTAATGCCCAGCACCACGTTGTGCTCCGCCAGCGACTTGCCGGCGCCGAGGTAGATGGCGAGCGGCCCGGCGAGCGCGAAGAAGGCGACGGTGGCGACGAAGGTCATGAACGTGGAAGTCATCGCTTCGGGGAGGCGCACGCCCGCGCGGCGCATCGCCCACATCATCGTGGGACCCGCGCCGGTCTGAAACGGCGTGAGATAGGCCGCCCAGGCGCTCATACCGCCGGCGATCACCATGTCGCCCCAGCGCACACCCGGGTGCACGTGCCGCGCCACGACCCACAGCCGGCTGCCCCCGCCGATCCAGTCCATCGAAGCGAGCCCGAGCCCGACGAGCAGCCACCGCCAGCGGAGATGTGCGAGAGCGGAGAGAAACGCCTGAAGGTTTTCGCCGAACACCACCAGGACGACGACGACGCCCATGAGGGAGATGACGGCGAAAAGCTCGAGGCCGCGGCGCAAGAGGCGCGGCGTCAGGGCGAGGGCCATGGTGGGGCGAAACTACGGGCGCTCGGGGCTCGAGGCTAGGGTTTGGCGTTCGCGGAAGCTCGCGCCCCGAGCCTCTAGCCCCGAGTCCCTGTTATCTTGATTGGTTATGCGCGCATCCCCGGACCGCGTGGTCATCCGCAACGCGCGGCAGCACAACCTCAAGGGCATCACCGTCGAGCTGCCTCGGCGTGCGCTCTCCGTGATCACCGGCCCGTCCGGTTCGGGCAAGAGCAGTCTGGCGTTCGACACGCTCTACGCCGAGGGGCAGCGCCGGTATATCGAGTCCCTGTCCACCTACGCCAAACAGTTCCTCGATCGGATGCCCAAGCCCTTGGTGGACGCCATCGAGGGGATCTCCCCCGCGGTCGCGATCGAGCAGAAGAACCCCACCACGAGCAGCCGCTCAACGGTCGGGACCGCGACCGAGATCTACGATTTTCTGCGGCTGCTGTGGGCCAGGGTAGGAACGCAGCATTGCGTGAAGTGCGGGCATGAGGTGAAGGCGGATACGGTGCAGGAGGT
>WNEQ01000193.1_pt1 | contig 77458 bp, 73 predicted proteins | sample 5399971 | NCBI WGS metagenome assembly WNEQ01 (sample SAMN13153330, study PRJNA577476) | soil metagenome | isolation source: 20 cm grassland meadow soil 2 days after 1st rain plot 5 | place: USA:California | collected 2015-09-18
CGGCTGTCGTGGGTCAGAGGCGAGGTAGACGTTATTCTGAATCTCCGCCTTCATGTCGACCAGTCCAGCCTCTTGAAAGATGCCTGGTAGTTTCTCGCCGATCCTGAACTCCTTTCCTTCCAGCTTACGTATCCCTCGTAGCTGTGCTTCCCATACTTGGTCGGATAGGCGAGAGAAGCGCTTATCGTTTGGATCGTAGTAGATCCCCATCTTTCCCTGCTCGACTGCGACGACGTGTCCGCCTAGCTTCGTGATCCTCGCCATCTCTCTGACCGCTTTCAACGGGTCGTCAAGATGCATGAGCAAGGTACGACAACATGTTAGATCGGCATAGTCGTCGTCTATGGGAATCTTGTAGGCGTCACCGAGCTTGTAGGATACAACATGGGACAGATGCGCCCTCTTGGTATCCGCGATTCCAGCCTTTATCGACTCTGGGTTAGAGTCTACCCCTAGAATCTTCGAATTTCCCTCTGATAATCTGGCGAGGTAGCGAGTAAAATCTCCCGGACCACAACCGACATCAACGATCTTTTGGCCGGGCCTAATGCCTAGGAATGATTCGTAGAGCTGGTTCACCCACGGCCTGGAGTTGAGATATCGATTCCATAGCTTCCGGCTGCGTCGCAGGTATTTTACTCGAAAAGCCGACTTGGAAATACTCTCTTTGCGCTTTCGCCTTTTCGTCTGAACTTGCGCTGTCCTGGTTGCGGACAATACCGACGGAGTATTCTACAACTACTACTATTGAAGGTTACAACTACTTCGGTATCCCTCCTGGTGAGAAACCGAGATGGCTTGCGTGGTAGGGTCCCATCCGCCACCGGGGGGTTAGTAGCCCGAGGGGGGACATGCGCGGACGACCGCAACAGTATACCACAGGTATCGAAATTATCCTCGGGGGATTTGTAAACTAAACCAATCTCTCAACCCACTTCCGAGTTGTCACGTTGTCTTTTCTCGTCGGCAATCAGAGTGGCGGTACCTAACTCTACGCGACGACGAATGTAACCTCGGAATCGCAGCAGGTGAGTCGGGTGGTACTCGGCTAGTTCTCTAGGCGAGCCTACTATTCTCCTCTCGAAAACACCCCCCTACGGCTTGAAAGCAGGCTTAGAGCAGGAAACGACATACCTGTACTCACTACAGGTTTCAACTTCTCCCATTCCAAATATCTCCGCAACGTTCTTACGCTTGCTCAGTCTCTGAGGATCGGGAGCGAAGTAATGATCCGCCCCGGGCTCCGGTATCTGATACTCTTTCTCTCTCTTGGGTTGGTTGCGAGTTATGCCTCTGGGATGATTCTAACCGTATACAGTTTTCTGCCCAGCGGAACACTCGAATGGGGCTATGGTTTCCCACTCGCGTGGCAGATAAGAACAGCAACTCCTTGCGGATCTTTCGAGCCACTAGACGTTTACCCCATTTTGAATGCTCAATGCTTGAATCCTTGTTGTGACACGAACTACACAAATTGGATTTACTTCACGCTTGACGTGCTCTTCTACATGGGAATCGGTTACTTGCTACTTCTCAGCTATCACAAACTAATCCGAGGCATAGATAGGCAAGCTAGAGAACGGGTCAACAGCCAACCGTCAGAGCCCGAGGCTAGCGTCGAGCCAGTGAAATCCCATTCTAAATACTTCCTAAGAGTCAGAATCGTAAGATAGTCTATTCTTCCAGCCACTTTCTCAGTTTGCCACGCCCCAGGGGTCATTTCTCGATGAGTTCAGCTCTTCTCTGATATGATCTTTCTTTGAGCCTCACGAACAAAATGTGCTTAGTCAACGATCACGTGACATTTCAGAAATGTCAGTGAACCGGTCTCCAGGGGCTTGTGAAGGCCCATCAGTCTCGTTGTCAGCGACAACCTTTCTCTTGGCTACTATGCGCTCGGTTTTCTCAATTACCTTCCTGACTATGTCCAAATAGGTTAGGGCTTCATGGATTCCGGTTGCCGCGAATCCGATACCTTGCGCAATCTCCCTGTTCGAGAATTTCTTCGAAATACGGCTGAGTTCTTTCTCCACATCTTCCAAGTAACGCTTACACTCCTTGATGGCAAGGAGCGTTTTTTCGGCTCTCTCATGCTGGGCTTGTTCGGATTCCTTTCTCAATCCGATTGCCTTTCCAGGCTCCTTGAGAGAACGACCGAAATCGCTAGTCCGACCTCGTGGCGAAGACGAAGTATAGACTATCGCCGCCGACTTGCCAGCCCAGAGAACCTTGCCACAGTAAGCACACTTCATCAATCCGCTTCTAGGGCCACCCACGTAAATGACCTGTTTTGTCTTGTCGCATCGTGGACACTTGAACTGAACGTTCTCAGCCGTGATGACGAGTTCTGGTTCTTCCATCAAGACAATGTCGAGCCTCTCTCCACGCACCACAAAACTGTTTCACGTCAAACAGCCTACACTTGTAGGCACTACAAGAAGCGAAATTCGCTACATTCTCGTACTTGGTGGCCATATCCCATCCTCCATCTTTTTCCTCAAGACTAAGGTAAAAAGTGGCACGAATACAAGAGACCACAAGTGCTTCTGCCAAATCGCGGCCCCTCGAACCCGCTGATTCCGTATTATCCCAAACATTCTGATTAGTTGGCTATCGCCTTAGAGTCCCGAGAAATAGGGCAAGCGGAAGAGACTCTACGCTAGTCAGCACCCGTTCTAGAGCTATACTTAGTAACTTGTAGAACGTGATATTGCGCCGTAGCGAGGTTCCCCAGGACATGGCCTCAGCACCGTCCCCCAATCCGATCGTCGGACTACTCATTCCCCTAATCCTGATAGTCGTCGTGATATGGTCTATACACCGTTCTGCGAAGAGGATTCCGGTCTTCCATCCCTGTCCAATATGCACCGAAAATATTCGGTTCAACCTCGGACTGCAGGGGGGCATGCGAGGCCACTTCAAGAGTGTCCACACTGATTACTGGAAGTGGCTGAGAAGGTGGATTGCGATCAACACTCTGGTCGCTTTTACAGGTATGTTCTCCATTTTTCCTCTGCTGATATACAACGTAATTCCCTCGCGACCGCCACATCGTACACCGGGATCGGAATAGCGATCTGGGTGGCTGTGATTTTCTCTGCGCTCGGGGCTGGAGCCGTTCATCAGCATCGGGGTCGTCGGAAATTCAGTGAAGAATGGTCTCAGAAGCATCCGCTCTACCAGCGAACCTACGGCAACCTTCGCGGGATAGAAGTTGCAGTCAGTCAAGTTCAAGGCCGGGCAGGTTCCGCAATGGGCTTCATAATAGCCCCGATAACCTCGGCTGTCTTACACATAACGATTTTCATGACCAGGAAGGCGCACATATCCAGGCTCGACAAGTATGAAGACGGGAAACTATGGTTATACAATGGATTCGGCCAACTTGTAGTTATGGACGTGAAAAATCCTGAACCTAGAATTGTTGATGAACAGCGTCTCAGGGTCGCGCTTAAGAAAGGCCAGGTAGAACTTAGGACTGAGAATTCAGCAGACATTGGCTTGATAATCTCCGTCCTAAGCCAAGCGCAGACGACTCGTACTAGTGATCCAAGTCTAAGGAGTCTTTGACCTTGAAGTGTCCCTCTCGACTACTCCAATCATTCCGGTGAGAGGGTTACCGTCTATTTCTAGTGCCCGCTTTGGTAGCCCGGGGGAGATTCGAACTCCCGTCGACGGGTCTCTTCCCTGGTAACGGTCCAAAGCCCGTCATTGGCCGGGCACTCGGGCCCTTGCTAGTCCGCTACACCACCGGGCTACAGTCGAGCCCCGACTTCGATTAGTCCAATAAGCCTTCCCAAGTCTCACGGATGCTGAACTAGAAAGAAGAGTCTAGACCCTCATTACTTGCACATGGGGGACGCCTGCGATCGATATTACGGCGTGCGGATGAACTAATCCTCTATCGATTGCGGCTCGGACAATGTTTTCGCCGACAAGGTTGAGGATGTCAGCTCCGTCCAACAACACTAGAGCCTCCAAGAGGTCAACTGTCGCGTTTCCGTAGAAGTTGGTCTGCAAGGAGAGTTTCAACTTGCCTTCCCGAAAAATTTTTCCAAGCAGTTCCTTATCGCAGCAAGCCACCATCGTGCCTTTTTCTGTTTTGTATGACCGGGCATAGACGAGGCCCAAAGGGTCAGCCTCTTTTTACGTTGTCAGAATCGACGAGCGAGCGCCGCACGCCTCGCAGACGAGGAATGATAATCGGTCCCTTCGCTCGACTCTCGTATCCGGCCTGTGACAGACCGGGCAGATCACGAACCTGTTTGAATAGGCTCCGATTAGCCTGTTGATAGTTTCTCTGGAAAACTTGCCCTGGAAGTAGCCCTTTCCGCCTTCGAAAGACCCTGCGGTAGCCATCTCCTTAGCCAAGTATTTCAGAATCTGAAGCGGGTCTCTGTCCAAACGGTCAGCGACATCGGCAAAGTTGTGAACTATTGTACGCGCCCCAATCACCGATACGGATGCGATGGGAAGCTCGAACCGCTCCCCCGTCGTCCCAGGCTTCGTAATGCCTGCCAGTGCCCTGTCAAGTAACTGATCATAGTTGTCCGATTCGGTGACCCTACCCACAATACGCCCTTCCCGGTATTTCAACCGTTTCCAAGAACCGATTCTGCAAAACCCTTATCCAGCCCAGACAGCAAGAGGCGCATTTCTTTCTGGAACGGGTGAAAAAACTGGGAAGATGGGTTGTCTGCTCCGGATGGCCATACGTCAACGACCGGCCGCACCTCGGAACCTTCACCCAGCTTCTCTCCGCCGATGTCTACGCGCGCTATCTCAGACTGAAAGGCGAAGACGTCGTCATGGTCAGTGGAAGCGACGAGCATGGCACCCCCATCGAGGTAGAAGCCATCAAACTGGGTATTCCGCCCCGGCAGCTAACCAACAAGTATCACAAACTCATCGTCCATCTTCTCAAGGCTTTCGAGATAGAGTTCGACAACTATACTCGAACCGAGAGCCCAGTTCACAAACGGTTCGTTCGAGACTTCTACGTCAAAGTCGAAAAGAACGGCTACGTTTACAGCCAAAAGATAACACAGCTATACTGTCTGAAGGACAAACGATTCCTTCCTGACCGTTTCGTCGAAGGTGAATGCCCTTACTGTCACAACCCCAACGCCCGCGGCGACCAATGCGATAATTGTGGCAGGGTCCTCGACCCGAAGGACCTCATTAACCCTCGATGTGCCCTCGATCACGAGATCCCTGTCCAGAGAGAGTCGGAACACTGGTTCTTTGATCTGCCCAAGCTCGCAGAACTACTTCGAAAGTACATCGAAACAAATCCGAATTTTCCCGAAAACGCGCGAAACTTTAGCCTCGGCTGGATCAGGGACGGACTCAAGCCTCGCTCGCTGACTCGCGACAACGCCTGGGGCATACCAGCACCCTTCAAGGGTGCAGAGGGAAAGACCATCTATGTTTGGATGGAAGCCGTCCTCGGATACGTTTCGGCAACAAAGGAATGGGCTGAAAAAAAGAAGAAACCAACTTTATGGAAGAGGTACTGGTTTGACCCCCAAAGCCGCAACGTCCACTTCATAGGAAAAGACAACATTCCATTTCACGTTGTAATCTTTCCAGGGTTACTCTTGGCTACGAGAGAGAACTATGATTTGCCCTGGGAGGTCTCCTCCTCCGAGTACATACAACTCGAAGGACAAAAATTCTCCAGAAGCAGAAAAGTCGGCGTTTGGATGGACGAGGCCCTTGAGCTAGAAGGCCCAGAGTACTGGCGCTATGCCTTGATCAGCCTCAGACCCGAGCAGAAAGATACCAACTTTACCTGGGAAGAGTTCGCGAGAAAAGTCAACACAGAGCTCAACGATGTTCTCGGAAACTACGTTCATCGAACCATATCATTCACTCAAACACACTACAACGGAAAGGTCCCAAATTTCTCTGCGAGCAAGGAGCAACACGCAAAGATCCTGACATCACTTAGTTCTAGCCTCCCAAAGGTGGATGACAGGCTAGGACACTTTAGATTGAAAGACGCTCTGGAACAAGTCGTCGAGCTGGCACGGGAAGGAAACCGGCACCTTAACGAGCATGAACCGTGGCGCCTGTACAAGACAGATGCTCAAGCTGCCGGCGAGACTCTTGGGATCTCATTACAGATCGTGGCAACCCTCGGCATACTCTTACAGCCTTTCCTTCCTTCAACTTCGAAGAAGATTTGCTCGAGCCTGACTGGGAAAGCGAGTCTTCCATGGGAATCCGCTGGCAAGACAATCATAAAACCCGGAGCGAAAATTCGCTCTCTCCAGCCTTTGTTCCACAAAATCAGTGCGGAAAAGCTTCGTTCTCGGCTAGATGAAATCAGAAGCAGGGTTCCCATTGAAGCTGAAGCTTGACCTACATGTACACACTAACAGATCTAACGACGCCGTCACATCGCCCAAACAGCTCGCAACCATTTGTAGAGATCGTGGACTAGACGGTCTAGCGATAACCGACCACAACGTTCTTGCTGTCGACTCGAGCAAGGAAGTTGTGTTCCTTCCCGGGATCGAAATATCGACGAGAGACGGGCACATAATCGGGCTCGGACTCTCGGAGGCTGTTCCGCGAGGTCTGTCGGCTGATGAGACAATTCAGAGAATCAAGGAACTCCAAGGAGTCTCAATAATTCCGCACCCCTATGATCTTCTGCGCTCGAGTGTAAGACCGCACAACCTTGCGGTCCGTCCTGACGCGATCGAAGTGATCAATTCCTCCAGCTTCCTCCACTCTTTGACTTGGAAGCGTGCACGGAAATTCGCGGAGAAACAGAACTATCCTATGACAGCTGGCAGCGACTCGCATATTCCGGAAACAATAGGAAGAGCATACACTGAGGTGGAAAGCCCCTCGAAAGATACTGCATCAGTGCTGGCTGCCCTAAAATCTGGACTGATAACCCCTGTCGGCGGTCCAATCCGGGTATCTGAGCGAGTCCGAAAAATGTTCCATGCCAATCGCGAGGAAACCTAGTCCCTTCGAGCTTGGACTTGCTCCATCTGATACAGTGGCACTGAGAGTGTCGTGAAATCCTCGCCGTCTTCTTGACCGTATTCCGCGTCGTATAGTTCGATGAAGTCGATGAATCCGTTTAGCGCGGTCCCGTAGGCGTACCCTGTCAGGAAGAGGCAAACGGAAGGCTCTGAGGGGCTGTAGACGCTTCCGTGCACGAAGGACAGATTTGATCCCACGATGGAAACCAGCGTGTCGTACGCTTGAGCGAACTGGGCAGTGCTGAGAGTGGCGGGTCCTCGATAGAGTAGCAACGCTCCCTTGGCCTTGTTGAGAGGCAAGTTCGCGGAAGGCGTTCTAAGAGCCTCGATGACAGAAGCTTGAAGCGTATCTCCAGTTCTAAGCGAGAAACTGCAGACTGTGGCGAGGTCGCCTCTGGACAGTACTTGCAGAATGTCTCTCGCTTCGACATTCTCGGCCCCCGACAACAGTTCGGTGAGACTCCGAACGGCAATACTCGCTGTCTCGTCTGTGGTTCTTTTGGAAGTACTAAGATAGTCTCGGTTAACGCCGTTGTCTATTACGATGGTACAATCGCACGCCTCGACCATTTTTTTGAGTCCTCGTAGAGCGATGAATCGACGTTCTCTCTCGTGAATGAAGGGAATCGCGACGACTGACACTACTGGACGAACTGGGGTCCGTGATCTTTGTGCAATGATGGGCGCACTTTGCGTTCCGGTTTCACCGCCTAACCCTGTTACGACAATGGTGAAATCCGAGCCGTCAGTATATGATGTGACCCGGTGGGCTGCAGACTGAAACACTCTCTGGTCGTCTCGGCCAACGACTAGACTCGAGCTCGTTGACGCGACTGAGTCCTCAAGGAAGACCTTGTTTCGAGCGGGTGATCGCGAGAGCTGTCCTCTATCAGTGTTGACAGCTACACACCTGCTTGGGCTAACCCCTCCCCCTATCGCATGGCTCAGCAAATTATTCCCCGCACCCCCTACCCCAACAACGGAGACTCTCAGAATTGGATTCGCGAGTCTCTCGTCGGAAGAGATTTCTTCTGCAGACAAAATCGGTCAGGTCAGTTGGGAAGGGAACGATCATATATCATAGAATAGGCAAGCCGTATTCAAAACGTAATACGAAATGATAGTCTCACTTGTTTAAGCTAATAAATACACCTGTCAGAGGCAAGTCGAACCAGTCAACCGAGTGCTTCCGGGGCCTTTCCTGCATGAGGCGGGAGTGTCAAACTACATTGCGGCGATCTGTTGGAAGGGGAGTAAATCATTAAGGGGTTTGACCGCGGGCTTTCGGGTTATTCCACTTGAGTGTGAGCGTCTTGGGATGTGACGCCTTCACCTCATCGATTCTTCCGACCGAAGTGTTGTGGGGAGAACTTCTTAGTCTATCCGGGTCAGTCTCAGCTTCCTTTGCCACTTTGAGGAACGCCTCGACAAGTTCGTCGAGGTCCCGGAGACTCTCAGTCTCTGGCGCCTCGACCATCATCGCCTCGTCTACAATTTGTGGAAAATAGACAGTGGGCGAATGAAGCCCAAAATCGAGCATCCTCTTCCCAATATCCAAAGCTCTGACGCCTGTCTGTTCGTTGATCCTCTTCGCGCTCAAGACGAACTCGTGTTTCCTATTCCGACTAAAAGGAAGTTCAAACTTGCTCCGCTCTAGAACCTTGGAAAGGACGTAGTTTGTATTCAATACCGCAGTTTCAGCGACGGCTTTGAGTCCATCAGGGCCCAGACTAAGAATATACGCATAGGCTCGGACCAAAACGCCGATGTTGCCATGAAACGCAGTCACTTTACCAACAGAGTCGGAAGCATCATAGTCGAAGAAGTACTTCTTGCCATCAAAACCGACCAATGGTACAGGTAGGAACTTTTCCAGATCTTTCCTGACCCCGACTGGCCCGGCGCCCGGTCCACCGCCTCCGTGAGGCGTTGCAAACGTCTTGTGTAGGTTAAGATGGACGATGTCGAATCCCATGTCTCCCGGGCGGACCTTCCCCAGTATCGCGTTGAAGTTCGCTCCATCATAGTACAGGAGACCCCCGGCGTCATGAACGATTTTCGCGATTTCGAGCACATTCTTCTCGAAGATGCCTAGGGTGTTGGGATTGGTGATCATCAGGCCGGCTGTCCTAGGTCCAACAACCTTTCGGAGCGCCTCAAGGTCTACCATCCCGTCATCGTTTGATGGGACAACGACCACGTTGAATCCGGCCATTGCTGCACTGGCGGGGTTTGTTCCGTGTGCCGAGTCGGGAATGATCATTTCGCGCCGTTCATCTAACTCGCCTTTCGATCTGTGATAGGCTCGCATGATGAGCGCTCCAAGGTATTCGCCAGCTGCCCCTGCGACAGGCTGGAGGGACATTCTGCTCATGCCCGTGATCTCCGCGAGGAACTGGTCCAGCCGGTGCATTAGGGCCAGGATTCCCTGCACCGTCGATTCGTCTTGCTCGGGATGTATCTTTTCCAGTTTCGGATTCTGGGCTATTGCTTCGGAGACTTTCGGGTTGTACTTCATTGTGCAACTCCCCAGTGGATAGATTCCCAAGTCGACTGCAAAGTTCTCCTGAGAGAGGCGCGTGTAGTGACGAACAACTTCCGGTTCAGAAACCTCGGGCAACGGAGGCAGCCCGTTTCTCAACAAGGCCTTTGGGACGCCACTCCAAGGATCCCGCCCCACGACCTTCCGTTCGATATCGCTGGGTTTTGACGGGGTGTGTCCTCTCTTGCCGTTTCCGGATCGTTCTATGATGAGCGGTTCGTTCCACTTTGCCTGGTGAAACAAGCGCTAAGCCTCCTGAAGTTTTTCGATCAGAAGCCGAAGCCTATCGATCGCCTCGGTGGTATGAACCTCTGTCACGCAGAAGAGCGCACTCTCACCAAGCTCAGGGAAGTCCTTGACAAGACTCTTGCCACCGTGAACCCCGTGGCTGAGCAATGACTTGTTCAATCTGGCCAGGGTTCCCTTTGCCCCCTTGAAAGAAACGGCAAACTCTTGATAGTGTTGGCTCGCGAACCGCGGCGCCACTACACCAGGTATCTCGCCAAGCATCTTGATCGCATAATTCGTCTTGACAAGAATACTCTCAAACAGCTCTCGGAGACCTTGAGGCCCCAGTAGGGAAAGGTAGGCAGCCGCTCCTATTGCGAACAGGGCCTCGTTGGTGCAAATATTAGACGTAGCTCTCTCTCGGCGAATATGCTGTTCCCGAGTTTGGAGAACCATGCTGAACGCCCTTTCCTTTCCGTCTAGGGTTGTAGTCATCCCGATCAGCCGCCCCGGTAGTTGGCGTATCAGATTCTCCCCTCGGCACCCGATCATTCCCAAAGCGGGCCCACCGAAGTTCATCTCTGTCGAGATGGATTGACCCTCGGCTATCACGATATCCGCCCCATACTCTCCCGGAGGCTTCAATCCCCCAAGTGATACTGGGTCAAAGCCCACTATCGACAACGCCCCCTTCTGATGAGATATCGAAGGTACGTTCGCTACCTCCAGGTCGAGAACACCGAAGAAAGATGGGACCTCACAATATACGGCGGCAGTGTCGCGGTCGACTTTGGATTGCAAGTCGGCTAAATCTATGCTGCCAGTCTCCTTGTCAAACAGGAAGGTCTCGAGTCGAATACCTACCGGCTCGGTGTAGTTCTCGAGTACTGAAAATTTCGAGGGGTGCATGCCGTGGGGTACGAGAATTTTCCTTCTTCCTGTTGCTCTACATGCCATCCGAGCCGCTTCGCCAAGGGCCGTCGACCCGTCGTAGAGCGATGAATTAACGGCGTCCATCTGAGTAAGATCGGCGATCATGGACTGGAACTCGAACAGAGACTGGAGGAGCCCCTGAGAAATCTCCGCCTGATAGGGAGTGTAGGAGGTCTGGAACTCTGTACGCGAGAGGATCGACTTAACGGCCGCCGGGAGATAATGGTTGTAAATGCCCGCCCCTAGAAAGATTGGCATGTCACTCGCGGACTTGTTCTCTCCCAACACGCGGTCGACGTGGCTCTTGACCTCTTGTTCTGACGGTAGCCAATCGACCTTCAAGGAACGATTAGTGCGAACTTGAGCCGGAATGTCGGAATAGAGTTCCTCTATTGAAGCTACTCCGATAGCCTCCAGCATCACTTTCCGAATCGGTGCACCGGCATTGGGAAGAAAAGGATGGTCGAAAGTCGCCATCGGAATTCTCATCGCGGTCGGCTCCCGACTACTGATAATCCTTCGCTCAGGGAAATCATTTCTTTTATAATCGGCTAGGCCGACTCGACATTATGCTCCCTAGCGGGTGGGAGGTCACCACCGCTGTCATACTTGCAATTGTCTCCTTTCCCGTGTCCCTAGTTCTCACCCGCTTCTTCATGCAAGTGAACTCAAAAAGGGGAATCATCGGGATAGACGTCCACAAACTTACCAAACCACGAATCCCCGAAATGTGCGGCGCCGCAATACCCCTTACGGTGATACTGTTGCCTTCAGCCTACGTTCTGATCGGAGGCGGAAACGCAATCACAATGCTTGCCTTCTCCCTAGTTGTCGGATCCGCGGCGATCGTAGGCGCGGTGGATGATAGACTGAAGATGAGAGGCATCTACAAACCTCTACTGACTCTCCTCTGCGGCCTTCCAATCGTAGCCCTCGGATTGCTCTATCCCGATCAAGTGTACAATCCGACCCTACAAGTCCCCATCTTCGGAAGCTTCCACCTCCCCGTCATCTATCCACTGAGCATACCAGTCGCCATCTCTGTTACCTCAAACACGACTAACATGCTCGATCCGCTAAACGGAGCCATGGCGGGCGGCGTCTCAATAATATCCGCGGCACTCCTCATAGGAGTCCTCATCACCGACCCCGCGCCGAGCATAGTCTTCCTATACGCTTGCCTACTCTTCTCGATGCTAGGTTTCTTTTACTTCAACAGATACCCGTCAAGAGCCTTCGCAGGAAACGTGGGACAATTGTCCGTCGGCGCAGCGCTCGGCGCGCTGGCGATACTTGGAAGGACAGAGATAGTAAGCATAGTAGCCATGTTCCCTCAGATCCAGAATTCGTTCTTTTTCCTATCAAAAATCAAGAGATTCACCGAGCATCATGCTTTGACCGCAAAACCGACAAAATTGCTTGACGACGGTCGCCTAGCCTCGTCATCAGATCCCAACGCACCCCTGACCCTCGTCAGGACCCTGCTCTTTGGTCAACCGGCTAAAGAGTCCGAAATCGTCTCCACGATCTTTGCTCTCTTCCTCATCTCAGGCGCGCTAGCATTGATCACAATGATTATGATAGGGTGAAAAGACTGAACCAAAGAGCGGTGGCTCTCCAACTCCTCGTCTTCATAACCCAGTGGGGCCTAATGATAATCGGATTCGGAATACTCGCCCTAATAGTCGCGCCTCTTCGAATACAATCAGACCCGAGTCTGGGCCGCTATTTTGACGCATCTGCGAAAGCCATGATAGCTCTGGTCTTGTCGATTTCATGGCTCTTCATCTGGGACCGCCAAGTCCGGCTGTATTTCTACCGTAAGAAAGAGGCACTGCAGAGCTAGTTTAGGAATAGGTTTCCGCGCTCCATTTTCCGCCTTCAACCATTGTAAAACCCATGTCAGTATTCTTGGTGAACCACAGGTTAGCGGGCAACGCGTTCAGACTCTTGCTCGATGGGATCTTCTCGCCGAGACACAGTCTTGCGGCCAGCCACGGAAAATTCCATTCAGGATGACCTAGTCTCAACGAGGCCAAGGTGAGATAGTGTACGTTGGTTGTGAATCTGCAGTTGATCTCAGTCGGACGCGGGACGCCTCTCGCATCTCCTTTTAGATCGACACAAAAAATCCCATGGGGTTTCTCGGAAACGGCTCTAATCGCCTCCAGAGCGGCCGTGTTTACTTTGTCTGAATGAACCACCCGGTTTAGCTTGGAGGTCCCGCCCGAGCCCACGATCCGGTGTCCCACCCAGCTCAGACGCTCACGAACCATAGAAGTCACAAGCTTCCCCTCGACCCAGATGGACATGAAACAGAAATCGCGATTCGGGAGATACTCTTCCACGATGAAATCCGTCTTCAAGCCTTCCGTCCAGTGGTAGCCAATCCAGTACTCGACACTTCGCCAGCTTTTTGCCAAGCAACTCAGGCTTCCCCCGGCGCCCTGCCTCGCTCTCACCCAACAGGGAAACGCGAGCCTCCTAACCAGTTGCCTTGTGTTTCGGCTGTCAGGCGACAGCACGATCGGCTCTCTCCTGAGTCCTTTCTTGAACCATCTCGACAATGCCTCGTACTTGTCCTGACAGATTCTTACGGCTTTACGATCCGGCAAGAACAAAGTAGCGCGAACTTCGTCCCTGTCTCTCGACAACCGGCCCACCTCCGAGTCTGGCTGAGGAAAGACCATCTCAACCCTGTCTTTCTTGATAACTTGGTTAAGGCGCATCAAGTATCGCGGGCTGTTGGCTGGGGGAAGCTGGTAGGCTCTGTCGATCCATCCATTGAGTTCGATACTAGTCCTGTCTACATCTGTTCCATCGAGGAAGGTTTTCTTGCCATCTTTACTGACCCTCAAGCTCCAACAAACGTTGTTACCCGCGCTACCTCCAGCACCAGTGACCAGAATACTTTCCATAATGATACCTTAGTGTTCGCGTTTCGTGTTTGTATGGGAATAAATAAGTAGGGAGTCTTGCCGGATGCTACCCAAATCACCCACGGTGCACAATGGTCTCTGCAAATGAAGGCACTCGTACTCTCGCTCCTGCTGTTGGCATTATTGTCAACCCAGCTTCCTAGCCCTGCCACGGCTCAGACAAATTGCACCTCGAGCAGCTGCACCGCCGTCGTAAATAGATCCATAACGACAAGCAACTGGGGCGTGACCTTTGTTAGTGATCAGTTCGCGCTGACCTTAGGATCATCCCCTGTATCCCAAATCGCTCTAGGCATACCCTCTGCTCTGAGCAGCAAGCTTCGATTCACGGAGGCTATGGATTCGCAATCGAACCAGCTGCGAATTTCCCCCCCGAGGCTGCTAAGCTTACCCTCCGGGGGTAACTATTCCGCAATTGAGATCGCGTTCCCTTCCGCTAAGACCGGAGGCTACAGCTTCAACCTTACAAGCGTATACTCAGACCTACTGAACTTCAACTCGACATCAAACAACTTCACTTTTGCCTTCGAACCTTTCCCTCTCACCGACGGAACCTACACCGTTACTAGCGCGCAACTCTCCGTGAAAACCAGCGACTGGCCTTCTCCGAAGGTATCCTCCGTGAACGGGACGTTCGCCGGCGCCACATTCACGGCCCAAACAACTACCCTGAAGCCCTACAATACGACAGTCGCGACTATGACCTTCTCGTGGTCCGGCACCGCCCAAACTATTTTTGACGTCGTGGCAAATCGAACCATCACGCTTACACAAGCTGGCTCAATACAAGTCACGGACTTTTACAACATGACGAACAGGGGTCATGATCTGTCAAGTCTCACTCTACCTCTTCCGAAGAACGTTCAGACAGCCACAGCCCGCGACATCATAGGAGTGGTTAACACCCTTACCGCAGCAACCGCGACAGACGGGACAAATACAGTGACATTCTTTCCGAGGTTCGGAACGGTAAAGACCGGAGCGGAGTCTTCGGTTACGATTACGTACGCACTTCCGAGCCAGTCCTACTTGACATCCAAAGGCTTGGGGCGATTTGAACTTAGCTTCCGCTTGTTCGACAACGTCAAGTTCTTCGAACCAACGCTGCAGATGAAAATAATCACCCCCATGGGGTTCCGTCTAGACTCTTTCAGCGGCCAAACCTTCACCACATCTGGCAACCAGATCCTCGTGCAGACATCAACGGTTACACCAATGTCCAACCTATCGTTTACCATGGACTATCAGCTCGACCCATTCTGGGCAAGTCTTTCAGCCCTCGGATGGGCCGGACTCGCTGTGGGATCAATCGCCGCCATTGTCCTAGCTGTCGGCGCAACCAGCACTGCAGGAGTAACACTCTCAGGCGCTCCGTCCGAGCTCATCGGACGGTTCGTGGAATTGTACGATGAAAAATCGGCCATGCGACTAGAAGCGGAAAAAATGGACGAGGACCTTGCGAGAGGGGCGCTTAACCGTCATGAGTTCAAGAGAAGAAGACGCGTTGTCGACTTGAGAATTGCCGAGTTAGAAAGAACACTGGCACCGGTCAAAGACCAATTATCAAAGGCGAACCCCCGCTACCAAGACATGATCAAAAGGCTCGAACGAGCCGAGGCCGACATCCAGGTAGTCCGAACCACATCTGCAGACCTCAGGAACCAATACAGGAGCGGAAGAATAGCTAGAGAACTGTACGAGTCTTTGATGTCAGACCTCGCTAAGAGGAAAGAGAAAGCTCAGCAGACAATGGACACCATAGTCATTAATCTGAGAGAGGAGACTAGGTAAGAATCCTCCCCTGGTCCCCCGATAATTGAAAATCCGCATAGAAGAATACGACAACTGGTTGGATCAAGAACTCGAGAAAGCACTGCGCCCTACGAGGAGTAAGGCTGGGAAACTTTCTGACGACGCGCGACGGGCACTTGATGAGGCTCGAAGCTTCTTCGAGGAACTCTCTCGCAAAGCCGACGGGAACCTTGCGACCAAGAAAGACCCTATCTCTTATCGAGCCGCAAGAGTCGTGGGAAGAGTGGCTCGCGACGCTATCTCAAGCATAGAAAAGATCGAAATACCCCAAGAAGTTAGCTGGGATTCCTACAAGGTTCTTCGAGACAACCTCTCCAACACAGCTCGTTCTCTTAGGGAGAGCAGAACCAATACCCAGAGAGAAGTCCACGGACTCTATCTTCTGGACATGCTGTCATTCTCGGGAATAGTCGAGAGAATTGCGAAAGTCGGAGAAAAAATATCACAATTCCTCGAGGGAGACGGAGAAAATCTTCAACGAGCTAGGACCCTTACCGGTATCGTTGAGACAATCCTTCAAACCCGACTGGAATTGGACGAGAAAAAGACGGAGACCGTCGAACTTGAACGAGCCCGTGAAGCACTCTCGTCCGCGGTGAATGAGTTGTCAAGCGAGATGGAGAAGATCACATCAAACGATTCCCTCAAACGAGTCCTGGAAATCGAGAAAGAACTCCGGAAGGAGAGCAGAGAATTCAGAACAGATACGCTGACCCATCTTCGAAGACCTCTCCGAAAACTCAGGGACCTGTCCCAGCGAGGCGAAATCGCCATTAGAACTGAGGAGAGAGACGCATTAGGCGAATATATTCAATCCCCGTATAGGAGCTTCCTTTCGCGAGACTCGGGTCCCTACCTCACCCCGATTTTGACGAACTTGAAGAGCGCTTTGGCCTCAGGCAAGATGGGGCTCAGCCATAGAAAGACCACCAGAGTTGTGGTTCAGCTGGACCAGCTAACAACAACGGAGCATCTCGCCGAGAAACAGAGCAAAGGCCGAACCCTCTTGGGGCAACGACAGCGACTCCTACACGATCCAAACTGCAAGAACCTTTATCTCGAAAGGAAAATCGTTCTCAAGAAAATCGAAGAGGGAAAAAAGAACGAGGCTCAAGCCACCGAGAAGCTTCACCTCGCGGAGGAGAAGATCAAGACCCTCAACAAGCACTTCGAAGAACTGTTAATTCAGGCAGAATCGAAGACTAAGCAATACTTGTCGCGCGACATTCAGATAGAACGACTTCGACCTTCGAAATAGATTTGAGACCACTCTAGATTCGAGACGACGTAATACTCGCAGCGAAAACTAAGAGGATCGCCCTAGACTCTTGTTTATCCTGTCGAGGAGAGAGTCGAACATATTCGCGGTTAGGGTGCCTGTCTGGGTATTCCTAGGGCTTGGATGGTACGACGCGAAGACCTTGCGGCCGTCTGAGAGGTCGATTTCTAGCCCGTGTTCAAACTTCGGAATCTTGTCTGAGAAGAGATTGTCTTGCTTCAATAAGATCATCGTTGAACGGTAGGCAAACTGGCCTAGGCAGAGGATGACTCTGGACCGATTGCATATCTCCAACTCCGATTTCAGAAAGTGCGCGCAGTTGGACATTTCTTCGATCGTGGGCTTGTTGTCGGGAGGAACACATTTTACCGCAGCTGTCACGTAAATTCCATGCAATTCTAGTCCATCGTTTGCGTCGACCGAGCGTGGATGGTTTGCGTATCCAGCTTCGAAAAACGCTTTCACCAAGAAATCAGCGCTCCTATCCCCCGTGAACACTCTTCCAGTCCGATTCCCGCCGTGAGGTGCTGGAGCTAATCCTATCACAATAATCGGAGCCTTGATATCTCCAAAACCGGGGACTGGTCTGCCCCAGTAGTTCCAGTTGAGAAATTGCTTCTTCTTGACCTTGGCGACAGACTCTCGGTAGTTGACCAGCCGAGGACAGACCCGGCATTCGACGACCTCTTTATTCAGAGACAAAAGTCTGTCCTTTGCGGATGATGGGGTCCCGTAGATTGAGTCCGAGTTCGTGATCGTCGCCTTGCTCATCCTATCGGATCGCCTAGGGATAGATTAGCAGGTTCGCTGAAATGTTTGTTAACGAAGAGAGTCGTTCGTGTCTCGCCATATAAGCGGGGACCCTCTGGCTGTTTATATGAGATGACTTGAAACATCGCCAGTTCCTGAGCCTAGAGCAGGGAATTCTGAGGATATCGAATCCCTCGCCTGTCCCCATTAGCTGTTTTCTGCGAATCAATCTCTTAGTATTCATACAGAATAGAATTGCCTAACATGATAGTTAGCGTACTAAACAACAAAGGCGGGACAGGAAAGACCACAACAGCAGTAAACCTCGCAACCGCAACCGCGATTGAAGGCAAAAAGACACTCATCGTGGACTTGGACCCTCAGGGAAACGCCACCACCGGATTAGGCTTCGAGAAAGCAACGCTTTCTTCAACCGTGTACAACGTTCTCTCTCAATCGCGGAAGGCAGAAGAAGTAATTCTAAACACCCGCATCGAGAAACTCTCGCTACTACCAAGCAATCTGGACCTAGCCGGTGCAGAAGTCGAACTGTCATCCACACCCGGCAGAGAATACGTACTCAGAGAATCCATCGGTTCTATCAAAGACCGGTTCGAACAAATTGTAATCGACTGCCCACCTAACATCGGACTACTCACGCTCAACGCTCTAGTGTCGTCCGACCTAGTCCTCATCCCAGTCCAATGCGAGTTCTATCCCATGGAAGGACTTCCAACACTTCTCAAGGTCATGGATCTCGTCAGATCCCGACTGAAGGCAGCTTTTGACTACCGGATCATACTGACAATGTACGACCGAAGAACAGCACTATCACGCCGAGTCATGCAACAAGTAAACACCAACTTTGGCGAACGGGTTCTGAAATCCGTGATCCCCAGATCCGTACGAATGGCAGAAGCTCCAAGCAAAGGTCTACCAGGGATACTATACAGGCCAAGAAACCCTGCATCAGAACAATACCGTATACTGGCAAAGGAGTTGCTACAGGTCCAACCGGTCGCAGTAGCTTAAGCGTCATGCAGAGAAACCTCAGCACCTCAATTCTGAACTAGAACGGCCTGACCGTCCAGCTTTTTTCTTCCTTAGCTCTTAGACTATAGAACTCCCGTTCATATCCTGCCCTTCGATGCCGGGGATATCCTCAAGAAAGCCGTTAGAGAGACGTTTCTCCGAGTGATGATAGAACCTCGTCGATGGTCGTGAAGGTTTTCTCTGGGAGTTTCTCAAGGAATACACGAGCCCTGACTCGTTCTTCGGCAGTCTTGTCAAAGAGCTTCCACCCTTGCTCGTCTACGAGTCGGGACTTGCTAGTCGGGAACCTCGCATCTTCGCTCAAGACCTCGCTTAGTGATTTGAGCCCGACCTGCCCCGTTAGCGAATGAAACTGTCCTGAATTCAAGAAAGTCTTCAAGCGGGCAGCATCTCTGTACATTCTTACCCCATGAAATGCTAGAATGCTATTCTCGAATTTTGGGCCGGAAGCTTTGGCGGCGATATCTTGGAGCTCGTTATCGTCAAACTCGTATACGTTCTGGTTTCCCTTGCCGAACAACCTGCTGTAGAGAATATTCGACTCCACATTGGGGTACTGTCTTGAGATGTCAACACTGTGTACGGCGTCGTGGTCCTGTAGAGCCTTCAACGTATCATCTGTTGGCTCTCCTCCTCGAAACTCAAAGGCAACGCGGGTCCTGCCGAGGCTTACCGTCGAAAGAAACGCGCTGAGTTTGGAGGAGAGCTCTTCGTCCCCCACAAGCTCCTTCGGAATCAGGATTATCAAAGCGGTTGCCCTAAGTTGTCCGCAAATCTTCTCCATCGAATCCACCAGGCGAACGTTTTTCGATGTCAATTCTAGCCTGTGAAGTTCCGCGAGATCCTTGTGACACCTCACAGAGAACTCGAACCCAGACGGGACTCTGCGGCGCCAACTCGATACTGCCACCGGACTTGGTAGCCGATAGTACGTGCTGTTGACTTCTACGAAATCGTAGGCAGACGAGTAAGCTTTCAGCCGGTCACCGCTCGGGACAGAGAAGTAGTCCCACCCGCCTGCACCGATACTGAGCTGACCCATACCTTCATGCCTAATTGATTTGTTTGACTCATAAACGGCGTGGTGGGTAAGAATGGGTGAGGGCTCTGAATGTGTCGGAGCCTGGAGGGAAGCGGTTTGCTTCGTTTCTCAGTCGGAGGAATCTGTCCTCCCCGGTATCTTTGCGTCTTCCGCTTGATGGTTGTCTCTTGATGCTTATCTTGCCTCTCGTTTAGAGGGGTATCGTAGCTGGCGTGATGATGCAGTCTCTCTGACTTTTGAGAAGCTTACTGCTCCCGTGGGCGTGAATCCGGTTGCTCATTGGGATCGTCCTGGTCCGGGCGCCATTAAGGTGCTTCCGAAAGGCGTCACTCGTGAGCTTATTGTTGTGAAGGGTTCGAAGCGTGGAAATGATGTGTATTCTCAGGCTTTGAATCGTCGGATTTCTCGTTGGCTTCAGTCTGTCAGTATTCCAGTTCGATTCTGGCCCTTCTGGAAGCGTCGAGTTCGAGGTTTTTGGTTGATGATAACGTATGCTCTCGACCGCTCGCTTTTCTCGTTAGAGGAGGGTTGGCGGAAAATTCGGAAAGTGTCGAATCGGCATCTTTCATGGCTTCGGAAGCGTTTTGGTCGGCTTCGGTATGTCTCTGTGCTTCAGGCTCAATCTGACGGCTATGCTCATCTTCATTTTATCGTGGAATTCTTGAATCATACGTTTGCTGGTTTTCGTCATGTTGATCGTGATGGTAGGCTCTCCTGGCGCGTTAGTGAGAAGTACGATATTGCCGAGAACTGGGCTTCCGGTCACGTTGATGTTAAGCTCGTTCAATCGTTGAAAGGTGACTTGTGGTATCTCGCCAAGTATCTTGTTCGTTCAGCTGACTCCCTGAAGGGTGAATTAGGCATGGCCTTTTCCCGTGATTTTGGCCGTCGGGTCTGGTCCAAGAGTCGGAGCTGGCCGGGCGTCGACTTGATTAGGAATAGTGATAACTCAAACCCAACTCTTCCGGATCTGTCTCAGGTTCGTGTCATCGTTCCTACGGATCCTCTTCGCTCTCTCTACTCTCGTTGCGTCATCGTGAGATGGCGGTTTGAGGGTGTTTCATACCCCTCTCGGATTGGTGGAGATGGTTAGAATTGGGAGCACTCGTGTGTCTCATGGGCTTCGGAAGATTGCTTTACGGAAACTCTGGTGGCTAGCGAACAATGCCAGGTCTCTGGGTGTTCCACTTTCGTCTAGTTCAACCAGAGCGACAGCGAGGCGCATGAATGGGGTCTAGGGAGCAGATACGTCCATGACAAATCCTGTGCTGCCCAACGGCGTGTAGAAGCTGAGAGTTGAGGATCCGCCCCCGAACTGAGAATACGTAGTTATCGTGAATGTGAAGGTAGTGGTTCCGCCTGGTCGTATCAAGATACTAGTTGGGATTCCTGACGCGCCCCAGTAGAAACCGCTGTTCTGGTAAAAGGACGTTGTGAAGTTGCCCGCAAGCCCGTTCAAGGAGGTCAATGTCACTGACACGGTACTGGAGGAAGCGGGCGGGACTTTGATCGGGCTTGGGTTTGTACTAAGGGCCAATCCTCGCGCGATAACGTTCACGGTGACCGAGTGAGATAGTCTGCCGCTGGTCCCGGTGACGATCAAGGAATAGTTTCCTGCGGTAGCAACGCGGATGGTAAGATTCATGCTTTGGTCTCGGCCTAGCAGAACTTGACTTGCGTCAATCTGATTGCTGCCGTCCACCTTGAGAAGACGTCCGTTTACTCCGTTCGGGAAGGATACCGCCATAGAGACTATGCCTGTAAAGTTGTTCACTGCGCCAACGGTGATCGTACTCCAATAAGGGCCATCCGACCCGTTCAGTAGAGTCTCGCGGTTTGGGTTGGCGGTAAGGCTGAAGTCAGGTTGTGAGGTGGTCGTTTTCAGATTCGTTGCGACATAAATCGATATTGAAGCAGCTGCACCTACGATCGCGACCAAGAGTAGCCAAGCAGGTACGGATTTTCTTAGCAGCGTGAATTTCATCGTACTCTAACTCTAATCCCACTCTTTAGCATAATGTCGAAGTTGGACAAGCTTCTTCGGTATTCATCTCGTGGGATTGCCGCTCCGAGATAGGCATAGTATGCCTTCGGGTGTTTCTGTTGGCGTCGGAAAGGTGCCATTGGAAAACCCGTGGTTGTGTCGGGTCAAGGAAAAAAGGGGAGCGAAGCGACCCGGACCGGTCAAAGTATTGTCACTTTCATCCACCTTCTTCCTAAAATACTGGAAGGGGATTTCAGAATTGTGTGAAAAAGGGTCTTGGGATCTAGCCCACTCTTGGAACATCGCCCTCAATCGGTAGATTGGATCACGATGCTCGGTTTCTTCAATGAAGCTGAGGCGATCAATATAATCAGGCCTCAAGGCATTCCCCTGGCCCCTGAAGTGGAAGCGAAGCTATCCCAAGATATTCGACGCGCAATTGAGTATGTCAGTGTTCTAAGGGGCCGAAAGGGATTGATGCCTAGAATCCGTTCCATCACTGAAGGCGACTTTGCTGAGCGTCAGTCGAAACTTACAAGTGATCCAACGTTTCAGGAGCACCTCGTAGGAGCCACGCACCACTCGTTCGCAATGGTGGAATTGAGAAGCTTCATGCTTTTCAACCAAATCTTAACTTAGAATATGTCGCGCGTCTGAAGGAGAAGACGCCCGAACCTCATGATGTAGCCGCTTTGCTGAGATTCTGCCTTCCTCTTCGCTCGGAGATTCCGAAGCTAGCAGCGTTGGCCTCTGCTGACCCTAATACTAACACGTTTACGTTGGTCAGTGAAAACCTCGATCTAAGGTTGGTTAACCATGATTCGCATCGGTTTCATTGTTCGCTTGTTGAGTAGTTCTTCTGGTGTGATGTTGAATCGTTTTGCGAAGTAAACGAGGTTTCTCCCGTAGTTGTTGTAGATAGTGCTGTCTGGTTTGTCCCAGAGCCATAGCTTGACTGAGGGGTGCTCTAGGATCAGGAAGTCAATGTCTCGATAGGTGATGTCGGCCTCCTTCGCTTTCATGACCCAGTATAGGGGGGCCGTCTAGATTTAACCACTCTGAATGCGTCCATGAAAACTTTGGGGCATACCTTCTTGAGACGGTTTGCAACTTCACATTTAGGGAAGAGGTCGGCGAACACGGGGCGATTTCTCCTGGGCACCTCCGGGTGGTCTTACCCGGAATGGGTAGGAGTCTTCTATCCCACCTCCACCGAGAGCAAGCTGAAACATTACACCCAAGTTTTTCCTACTGCAGAGATCGACTCCACGTTCTACGCGTTCCCCCAGCCGGGAACAGTGCTGGGCTGGAATAAATTCTCTCCCAAAGACTTTCTCTTCTGCGCAAAAATCCCGCAGACAATCACCCATGACAAATTGGCTGAGATCGGTCCTTCCCTAGAGAGGGAATTGGACCGCTTTGCGGAGCTGATGCTCCCTCTAAATAATAGTGGAAAACTCGGGTGTCTACTTCTGCAGATGCCGCCCAGGTACAAGTACGACCTCGGCCATCTGGAAGGATTTCTCTCGATCCTTCCACATGGTTTCAAGTACGCAATTGAGTTCCGGCACAAATCTTGGTTGCAAAACTCAACATGGCCTATGCTCTCCAAGTACAACGTAGCCTATACAATCGTGGACGAGCCTCTACTTCCGTCAGAAGTCCATGTAACGGCCGATTTCGCATACATCCGCTGGCACGGGCACGGACAACGCCCTTGGTACGACTACCACTACACGGAAAAGGAACTAGACTCTTGGATCCCGCAGGTCAAAGAGATAGACCATTCTGTCAAAACCACCTATGGCTACTTCAACAACCACTTCCACGGCTACGCCGTAGAAAACGCACTCAAGATCCTCCAGATGCTGGGAAAACTCACCCCAGCTCAACGTGAAGCCCTCAACAGGGCCAAAGCCCACTTGGAAAAAGGCAAAGGGCCCGAAGGCCTAGGAGAATGGACCAAAGGCGGCGACGACCGCCCAAGAATCATCGACCTCCTAAGTGCTTTGATGGGAGAATCGAGACTCGCTCGGGCACTGGCCATCCCGGACGATGACGTGAGCGTCAAAACAGCTAGTCCTGAGAGAATTGTCGCAAAGATTCGCGACTACAATTTGACCATGGAATCTGGCCCGAAAACAATTATCCATGATTGTGGAGATTGGGAAAGGTCGATCGAGACGCGGCAGCTGTGCAAGCATGTTGGGAAAGTCGTACTGATTCTGCCTGAGAAAATAGCATTAGGATGGGTGACTCAGATTCACGAAGACACTGACGCATGGCGCTTTCAAAAGCCAATGGACAAAACCATCGCTGACTAGGATTTTGTTCGACCGAGTTCCGTGGGAAGGTTCTTCTTTGATGACCATTCGTGCCAAGATCCAACGTAATTTCTAGCTCGATTGTACCCCATTGATCTTAGCGCGTAGAAAGCAGCAGCCGCACGAGCCCCACGGTGACAATAGACAGCTATGTCAGAGCCAAGCTGTAGGCCCATCGAACGAAGCTGTTTGCTGATTGATCGACGACTCCGGAATCCTCCTTTTCCGCTGAGAAAGTTGGTCCATTCAAACCAGACCGCTCCAGGTACTCTTCCTGAGCGTGGGCAACACTCCCGATTCTCTGATCCATCGAATTCTCCCCTGCTTCTCACGTCCAGCACGAACCCAGTCGGCGAGGTGGAGAGAGAGCGAACATGGCTGGCTGTTGCCAGAACAGAGGGGTCAGGGTGAGCTTTGAAAATTGTGGGAACCGTGACTCTTCCTCGCATCTCGACGGGATACTTGGAATCCTTCCAGGCTCTAAAGCCGCCCTCAAGCATCAGTGGAGTTCTCATCCCAGCGTACTCGAGCAACCAAGCAACTCGTGCAGCCCGCATTCCGAACCCAGACTCGTATACGATTGCTCTCTCGTCGCCTCTTAGGCCGAGTCGTCCAAGTTTCGACTCAAGGTCTCGATGAAATACGGTAAGACTCTTCTTGTCTGTTCCGGGAACGAAGTAGTGGAAGAGATCGGCATTCCTTGCTCCGAGAATATGGGCTCTAGAATAGGCGGTCCTCGAACGAGCATCGAGGACGACGATGTTCTTGGATGCTAGGTGCTGTCTCAGCCAACTTGGACTGACGGTGGCTTTCAGAGACTTCAGTTTTTCCTACATTCTACTCGGGTTTGAGAATCTGCACCGGACAGGCGGCCAGCTGCTTAAATTTCTCTGCGTCGTTTTCGGAGCCAACGATGGCTCCATAGTGCATTGGTATCGCGAGCTTGGGCTTGATCATTCTTGTAGCTTCAGCAGCTTCTTCCGGTGTCATTACGTACGTCCCGCTGACGGGTAGAAGGGCGACGTCGGTCTTGAAACCTTTCATCTCAGGAATCGGATCTGTATCGCCAGCGTGGTAAACTCGAACTCCATTGATCGATAAGATGAAGCCAACTTTTCCATCCTCCTTGGGATGAAATGGTTTCCCAGGTTCACGGAACTTGTTCAAGTTGTAGGCGGGAACCACTTCGATGGTAATATCCCCGAATGCTACTTTGTCGCCTGGCTTTACGGCCTTGACCTCCTTTACTTTCATACTTGAAAGCTCTCTCTTAACGGCGGGAATCGTAACGATGGTCGTCTTATCCGAAGAAACCTTCTTGATGTCGTCGAGTGAAAGATGGTCGAAATGCTCGTGACTTACCAGAAGAATGTCCGCCTTGTCTGGAATGGCCCGGATCTTAAACGGGTCTATGATTATCGTCTTACCGTTCTTGATTCTGAACGAGTCGTGCCCGAGCCAACTGATCTTGACCCCGTGATACTCGAACAATCAGCCTCACAATTTTAGAGTCTCGACTCTTCGATAAATAAGCCTTCCAGAAAACGGCGGTTCGAGAATACCCATAAATCATTGGATAAGCGATATTTGAGATATACGATGTACGACGTGATCATTATCGGGTCAGGATCAGCGGGCTACACGGCCGCGATCTACTCATGCCGAGCGGGAAGAAAAACCCTGCTCATCGCGGGCTCGATCCCCGGAGGCCAGTTGATGCTCACATCTGATGTAGAAAACTTCCCCGGGTTTCCTGAATCGATAGTTGGACCCGAACTGATGGAACAAATGAGGAAGCAAGCTGAAAGATTCGGTCCAGAAATTGTCTACGACGATGCCTCAAATGTTGATTTTAGGTCCAGGCCATTCAACGTGACCGTCGGTAAGAAGACATACGAAGGAAAGACGGTGATCATAAGCACTGGTGCAAACGCAAAGTGGCTCGGAATCCCCTCGGAAACCAAGTTCAGGGGACACGGAGTCTCCAGTTGCGCGACCTGCGATGGCTACTTCTTCAAGGAAAAAGATGTGGTCGTGGTAGGTGGCGGAGACACGGCGATGGAAGAAGCGACATTTCTTGCGAATATCACGAAAAAAGTCACCGTTGTCCATCGTAGGGACAAGTTACGAGCCAGTCAAATAATGCAGGAACGTTCCCTAAAGAACCCGAAAATAAGCTTCGTCTGGGATTCGGTCGTGAAAGAAGTTCTAGGAGACAGCAACGTTACAGGGGTCAGGAGCAAGAACCTCAAAACTGGAAAGGAACAGCTTCTCAAGACAGACGGGGTGTTCGTGGCGATCGGCTACGAACCAAACACTTCGATCTTCAAAGGACAAATAGATCTCGACCCCAAAGGCTACATCATCACACACAAAGAAACCGAGACGAACGTGCCAGGAGTATTTGCGGCAGGAGACGTGCGAGACTTCAGGTATAGGCAGGCGATCACAGCAGCATCTGACGGCTGCAAAGCAGCGATGGACGCTGACAGGTTCATCGGCGAACATTACAAGAACTGAGCCTCATAGTCTTGAAATGTCCAAAGTGCGACCTGCAACTCGACTTCGTCGGGCGATACATAGTGCAAGAAGACTTCGAAGCTGGTGCTCCAGCTCAAATCCGTGACATGGAGGTGTGGCAGTGCGACCTGTGCAAGACCTACTACGAAACCAGCCGCAGCGGACAACCAATCCCGATACGCTTCATGCAGAGCCTGTTCAAACGGCTAGAATAAGGGATAGACTCAATCAGTCCTTGACGCTTTCAGTCTTGTCTTTCATAGTTCTCGGTTTATCCAGACGCTCATCGATCCTAAGAGTCGAGGAGATTCTCTTTCCACCATCGACCGAACTGCCTCACGTGAGGCTTCAACAGCCCAGAGTATTGTTCGAACGTCCTGAGCTTCCAGGATTGTCGCCATTGGGGTGACCTAATACTCCAACCCCTCAATTTTGGAGATCGCTTGTAGCGCTCGCTTAACGTATCGGCTAACGCTTGTCCCAGTCCCAATGGAGTGAATACTGAACTCGGCTATCGATACAATTCGTCTTTTTTTCAGAGCCCGAACCTTGAGGGGTTGCGATCTTGTTCTGTCTGTTAATTCTTGTCTAGCTGACCAGCCTATTTTGCCGGTCGGGCGCTTTCTGGCGTAACCCGTGGGACTGCTCGTATTTCTCAGTCTTATCGATGTCCAACTCCATGAGCTGGACAGTTGCCTTTTTTATGATGCCGAAGATTTCCTCGAGTTCAGGTCGCTCGAAATCTTTCAGTGAAAGGTTCCCAATCCACTGCATCCAGCCCTGCATGCTCTTCGCGAGAGTCGAACAGCAAAGGCCGATACCGTAGACGATGTCTAGGCGGTCTTGAGGATCAAGATCTGAGATACGCTTGACCCTATTTCTTGCCTCTTCTACCCAAGACTTGGGTTCGTCAGACATTTCCATAAATTTCTCACTTGTTTCTCGTGAATCACTTGTCATGCAGAAGTTTCACGGCCTGACTCGGCTCCCAGCTGCCTGTCCATGATTCACGTGGCCTGTCCACACGAGTAAATATTAACGTTACTTGTAACGTTTGGTACACATAACGAGGAACAAGCAGTGGGTCTCAGGCTCAGAGTGGTTTCCGACGGACTTCCATAACAACATACCCGGCAAGGGTTGTAAACCCGCCCAAGAGAATCAGGTATCCGCCGAATATGGTCAGGGGAAAAGCCCACGCGAATCTCACAGTTGCGTCGGCCGGGCAGCTTGTTCCTAGACTAGTCGCACAATCGTAGACTTGGCCAAAGAACAGGATTCCACCGATTGTCAGAATGACTCCTATCAGAAGAACAGCGAAACCAACTAGCGAGACATTCTCGGGCTTCAAAACGAACCCTGCGATAGGAAACATTACTCAGATAACAATCGAGTTCAACCAGGCAGCTGGGAAGGCGGTTACGAAGTACACCTCACTTCGCAAGACTTCCCTTGGTGGAGCTAGTGTTTCGGCTTTTTCAGCTCGTACTGCACGCCAAAGAACGAGCCTATGCCAACTCCAAGGCCTATTGCTATCAGTATGCTCCAGTTAGTCGCCTGGTTTTCCCAAGCGGCCAAAAAGACGGATGCAATCCCCAAGGAGAAGCCAATTCCTATTAGTATTCCCCAGAGTCGAAGCTTGGTTATCGAAACCGCCGCTCATGCTCATAAATCACGAACTGTTTCTCCGTGAAAAAAATGTTGCGGGAACGAGCGGCTCGGTCAAACTCGCAACCTGATTCACTTTTGCCACCCTCAGCCTCTTTTCTTTGCTTTGTCGAATCCTACCCATTGATAGTGTTGGCGAAACTCGTAGACGTTGAGTACCCAAGGTGCGGTACTCAGTCGCGCACTCCAGTAGGACTGGTTGATGTTGATACCGGTGAGCCTGTGAGCTTGAGTTGCCCGCGATGCGGGCTGAGCCTTGAGTTCGAATCCTGATTAGTTATCCTTTACAATTTCATAGGCAGGTCTTCTTCCCAATTGACTTACACGGCTTTGGGAGGGAGCCATAACTTAGGTATACGAAATACGCAAAACCTTAGCTTGCATTCGTTTCGGAACCTTACTTGATTGAAGCTCAGCTCGCTGTACCCCCGTCTTGACTTCCACCCATGCGAAGTCCGATTCCTACTAACGCATCATCAAGCGCTAACTTTCGAGTAGGGCTGCATCAATGGATAGTTGTCCCGGTTGTAGTTGAATACGTAAGGCGTATCACCTATGCCATCGGGGCCAGAGCAGACGTCCTGGTTCGGCCCACTACATGCGTCTGTCGCTGTATAGTCTGACCAAAAGTTTCCTCCAATAGGATATCCATTATCCCAAGCATTGTCGGTGCTATTGTAATCAGAAGCCTGGACAGCGTTTCCGTAGAAGTTGTTATGATAGGCTAGGATTCCAAAGGTCGAGTTCAAGACTACGCCTCCGCCGTTGCTAGAAAGCTCATTCTGGGCGATCGTGATGTTCCCTGATTCGACGTTAGGATATGAACTGTCCACGCTGATTCCCACTCCGTTCGAGCTGACCTTGTTGTTTAGAATATCAAGGCCTTGCGAAGATTGAACGAGGATGCCTATGCCGTTCCGCAGAATTGTGTTGCCTTCAATTACGAATCCCATATGGGCATTGGAGATTGAAACCCTTACTCCGAGTGGACCATCCGATACCTCATTACCTGATATCTCCAGGCCGTCGGAAGACCGGACATCAATTCCACGTGTTCCATGAAGCTTGTTTCCTGTAATGGAGATATTGGAGCCGAAGAGGCTGATTGAGCTATTTTCGAGAATGTTGTCAATGACGGCTAGATTCTGCGCCTCGAAGCCAATTAGACCAGAAGAGTTCGATATGACGTTGTTTTGGACGGTTGCATCGATCACAGTCTGGAACCATATACCGTTAGGTGATCCCGTAATGCTGTTGCCAGATATCTCGAAGCCATCTGACTGGCTGACGAATATTGCGATGGCTCTGCAACAATTTCTACCCGGGGGCCCCCATGCTCCTTGAATCTGGTTTCCCGAGATGGAGAATTCATGGGAGCTGTCTACATGGATGCCTGCCCCGAACCCGTGCATCTGATTTCCTGTGATCGAGAAGCTGGCGGAGTGCCCGAGGGACATCTCACCATTGAGACTGTTATCGACGATACTTACATTAGACGTGTTGAGGGTGGTTATGGAGAAACCAGCGCTGGCCGCTTGATTGTTCTTCTCAATTAGTACGTTAGTGGTAGTTTGGAGAGCGACAGCTTGGTAAACATCGACGTAGCTGTCTTCTGACAGGGTTATCTGAGAAGATGATGCGCTGGATACTCCTACATAGAATCCTTGCATAATGCTATTCGTCAACTCGCCATTGGAGATATTGGAGAATAGGATTGCCGCCGCTGGGCGCACCATACCCTGTATGGAAACGTTAGTTATGACAAAGAAAGCGTTAGTATTGTCGATTTCTATTCCAATTCCACTTGTGGTTATGAGCCAGTTCTCGATGATGTAGGGGTCGGAACTAGTACCACTGCCCCCAGTGACGCCGTTGTCCGCCGTGAAGCCATTGTTACCGTTTATGAATATAGGCGCGTGGGTCTGTCCCGACGATGGCGATGAGTGAGCAAATTGAGGTAGAAACATCACAGTGGCCACGAATACAAGCAGTACAGACAGAACCCTCTTGGCTGGCAAGTTCGCACCGTTCAAAGCCCTAGTAATCAGCTATCATAAACGGTGAGTACACATCCGACTACATTCGACTACTGGCGAAGAACTCAAAGAGAACCTCTTAGTTGGAAGAGTCCAACTTAACGTTATCTGCAACAGACCCTGCAAAATGACGGTAACAATTATTCTAGGTAAACAATCGACGAAATGAGATCCGTCGGATCCTAGCTTCAAGTTAGTTGGGCAATTCTGCAAGAATAGAATCGACAGGCTTGACCGATAGGACGTAAGCTATCCAGGCGAGAAGGCCCCCTACCGCACCTGAAAGGACCAGCACAAATTGTAGGGGTATCAATATCGCGAAGAAAGTTCTTAGGATGAATGAGAGGATGAGTGGGAAGGCCATTATTGCCATCTCCACAATCCCCAGAACAGCTCCAATTAAAGAGCCAATTACTGTGACGAATCTTGGCCTTGGACCGTCTGAGAAATCCGGGAACCTGGACCCTACAGCGATTCCAAGGCTTGCCTCGGCCAGTATTACGATGAGCCCCAGGCCTAAGAACCCGAGAACAACGAACATCGAGGCGTGTAGGAGAAGGGCGGAGACGACAGCTCCGAGACCGAGCCCAATGCTTGAGACTAGGGACGTGAACAAGAGCTTGCTCTTCACAAGCATCTTGGCAGAAACTGGCAATGTGCTGATGTTCCACAACCTTCTTCCCTCTTGACCAATCGAGGTCATGCCAAGAAACAATGAGCCCAGTCCGATCCCGAACAGAAACGGAATAACTAGAAAAATCGGATCAATTTGAGCGGGTCCAGACGTTGATGATGGGGCTGGGGAGAAGATGGCTGGAAACGATATCATGATGGGCATGATAATCGGTATTGCCATCAGTCTGACCACTTCTTTTCTTCGGGTTGCCGAGCGAATCTCTCTCCTGAGCATTGCAATCGAGGAGGAACTGAGGCCAAGGTAGCCTAGTCGGCTTGGCCCCGACACAGAGCCGGCTCCGGCGAAGTGGAGGGCTGCAGGAGTCACGGCCCAATATTTGGCCCGCAAGGAAAGGGCCGCGTACGACAGCAAGAGAAACAGTGCTACACTCAGCCCTAGAAATCCAGCACCTCCAACAAAGTCGGACTGGAGCACCTTGGTTATGGCGAGCGTCGGCCAGAAGACGGGTACGAAACTAGCCGCGGCTGCGGTTCCGACGAGGGAGCTAATTATCTGGATCAGGAAGACTCCGCTGAATAGAAGCTGCGTAACTAGGAGTATCAGGATTATTCCGATGATTCTCATTATTACTGTTATTCTACCGCCGAGCCTGTTGAACGCTGTTGATGCGCTAGCCAATGCTGACCTTAGAATCTCGACGCTGACCGAGCCCACGGACGTAGACAACAGGGCGATCGGAACAAGCAACAAGAATCCAGCCAGGTTCCCAGTGAGAAGTCCGATTGGAAGAGAGTAGCCGAAGGCGACCATCAGGAGCGGAGAGTATGTGTAGCTGGTCGAAAGCGCCGAGGCTGCCACATACTCCCCAGGCGTTATGGGGAGCCAGTTAATCGCGTCTGTACTTTCAGCCTCCGCAGAAGCGTTCACTTCCCACAAGAGTCCCATAGTAAAGTAGAAACCTACAAGGAAAAGAGGCACTCCTCCAAAAATCGTCACGACAAGTTGATGCGCGACGGGCCCCGTCAACGGTGCTCCTCCAGAACTAAGAAGGACCGTTGTCTCATATCCAAAGAAGAGTCCAGCGAAGAAGAGAACGATTCCTATCAAGCCGATGAGAATCGGCCGGCTGGTAATGCTCTTCGAGACGATTGAGCGTCGGGTACTTCGAAGCCGCGAAATCATTAAAACCTTGGCAAACTTGAACAGAACGGGAAGTCTCATCTAATCAGTGCCTCGACGATATCCTCGACTCCCTTGGTTCCGGTGAGCTTCAGAAAGACATCTTCGAGTCCCGATCCCGGAAGGCCTGCATTCTCTCTCAAGTCCTTGGAAGTTCCCTCTGCCAGGATCTTCCCTCCCTGAAGGATCGTTAACTTGTCACAGATGGCCTCAGCGATCTCAAGAATATGCGTGCTGAACACTACCGACACGCCTTCCCTTGCAAAACCGTGGATAAGCTCCTTCACCAACCTGGCTGATTTCGGGTCTAACCCGTTGAGCGGTTCGTCCATGAGCAAGACTCGAGGCCTGTGGAGCAGTGCTCCTATGATCGCGACTTTTTGCTTCATGCCTTGCGAATAGCTGCTGATCATATCGCCCTGTTTTCCTTCGAGGTCGAGGGCGTCGACGAATCTCGCGATACGCTCTTTCTTCTGTTCGAACGGCAGTCCTCGAACGTCAGCGATGAAATCAAGATATTCGGTCGCAGTGAGGAATTCGTACAGGCGTGGTGATTCGGGTACATAGCCGACAATCTTCTTGATCTCCATTGGGCTTGCTCGGACATCATAGCCGAGGACCCGGATTGAGCCATAGGATGGCTTCGACAAACCCATGATTGTCTTCATCAGACTTGATTTTCCTGACCCGTTGGGTCCGAGGAGGCCTCGTACTTCACCGGTGCCAACTGATAGCGTGACATCGTTGAGGGCGACGGTAGGTCCGTAAGTCTTTGTCAGGTGTGAAACATCAATCGCTGAACCGGTCGTTGTCATGGATAGTTCGTTGCGGTATCAGCATTGGAGATGAAGTTTAGCTCACTGTTCCTTAGGTGAACGAGAAAGAAGAATGCCAGGACGGGAAATTGTACGCGCTATCGGCCTGGAATAGGTGGACCCGAGGGGGTAGGACCCGGAGTCGGGGTTGGACCAGTTGTCCCCGCACCACTGACGGCTATTCCGGCTGCTCTTCGTTTCCTGAATAGGAAGGCGAATAGACCGCCAACTCCCGCGGCGACCGCTACTGCTAGGAAGACCGCTGTCAGCAGTCCGACGTTGCTAGCTGGAGTGTAGAACGCGGTGTAGTCAGGGTCGTGCACGATCTTGTATCCTCCCCATGTTGGGTAGGATATGATGTAGAGATAGTCTGAGAATGTGAGGTCTAGAAGTCCCTGCTTCGCTTGCTGGATTAGCCCTGGATCCACGTTGGCAACGAATAGTGGAAGGAATCCCATGAAGCGGTTCTGGAACCAGAAGACGGGATTGCCGGCCCAGGCGTGGATGTTGACTGTCCGGACGTTAGTGCTGAGGGTGGTTGCAGTACTTTCAGTAGCATCCGCGGTGTAGTTGTAGAGCTTGTACGTTGGCTTGACGCCGAAGTCTGTTTTGAAGACCTTGTCGCCGTCGCTTGTAGCGGATGTGACCGCTGTGTGGCTTACATCGGTGGAGTTCCCGTTGTCGACGATAGCACCAGAGTCGTCCTTGTCAATGACACTGCTGGCTAGAATCGCCTTGTTAGCCATGACGATCGATATCTTGAGCTGTTTTGTGTCTAGGAACTGGTAGATGTTTTGGCTGTTGACCCGTGCACCGTTGAGGTTGTACGTCCCGGTTGAGTTCAGATGAATGGCCGGTGTCGGGTAGAGAATGTAGAGATCGGTCATCCGGCCGATTGTGTAGCTAGTGGTGAGGGTGGCTGTCTTAGATGCCGGGTCGATGGCGAGCGCGTAGTTGAAGGTCAGTTGGCTGTACATGGCGAAGCCGCGTGGCTGGACAAGGTCAGCTGTCGGGAAGAATGGGTCGGGGTTGATCTTCCACCATATCGCGTTAAGGTTGGTGTAGTTCAAGCCCCAGCTCCAGTGATTCGCGTCTGTCTGGGTGAGCGGGATGATGCTGCTGCTTGCGACATAAGAGGGGAACCTGTGGCCTGTTATCTGGGTGAGATTTACTCCCAGGCTGAAGCTGGCGTAGACCGTGTCTGATTTGTCAGGCGAGTTCGGGTACGGATCCGTGTTGGATTCATTGAAGGCGACGAGGCTGATGAAGGATGATGCCGTTATCGCGTCTTTGCCGCCTATGGTCTTGTAGTGTTCGAAGAATGTCTGGAGTGGGATGGTGACGAACTGTCCGTTGTGGGTCGCGTTCACTAGACCCGTGTAGAAGAGCTGGAAGCCGCCGACGTTGATATAGTTGGTGTAGATGTAGGCGTGCTCGCTCGCATTGGGCTGAGGCAGATTATTGGCTACGGCGTACTGGCGGACATAATCATACCAGTCAACGGTCTTGCTGAAGCTCTGAGCAGAAAAGTCGGGGTTTGTTGTGGCGGCCGCTTGGGCCGGCTGGAATGCGATTGTAGGAATGACGAAGAGAAAGGATAGCGCGATCATGGGTAGGGCTTTGAACTTGAGGGATAATTGCTGCATTGATCTCTCGTTCCTTTATTGACTCCACGCTTCGCGGCACGGGAAGATAGAACTCCTGTTACCGGTTCACTGCCTTTCTAGAAACAGTTACGAGCGCTTGGTGGTCTCGGTTGGATCGGGTTCTTAGTTGTCCTCGGCTCCGTTATCTCCGCCGCCCCAATCGTCGTCTTCGCCCCATTCATCTTCGCCGCCCCAGTCCTCGTCTTCGCCCCATTCCTCCCCCTTGGTATAGGGTAACATTTGATCGTCTCCGAAAACTAGGGGTTATCGCGAATTGTACCCTCTTAAAAGGCTTCCGAAAAACACGCGAAAAAACATCAAAGGCAATCATCTTGTATTGAGAATAGCTTCTAGCGACTGCCAACCATCTGTGAGACAAGACCCTTGTCCTTGGTCTCTGCGGCCCAGCACAAGTGCAGTGTATTGTGAGCGATTCCATATCTACCTTCTCGGTCAAGAGATAGAATCCCTAGTCCTCTGCCAGCCAACCTTGTCACGTGCCTCACTGTTTTAGAGGCCGCACGTTGTGCGGTCAATGACTGCATTTCATCGCAAGCCGCCTTAGACACGACCAACCTCATAGCTATCTCGCCAACGCCGGTTGCTGTGGCAGCTCCAAGCTTGTTATCAGCGTACAATCCAGCGCCAAGGATTGGGCTATCACCGATTCTACCTGGCAATTTCAAGGAAACTCCTCCTGTAGAATCTGCCGCAGCCAAGTTTCCCCTTTGGTCCATCGCGAGCGCGCCAACCGTGTCCCCGAGAAAGAGTCTCCCCTTGTCATGAACGAGTTTCAAGTTTCTGGAAAAGTATTTGATGCTCCCGTTTTCCAACTCGCGTCTTGCCTGTTTCCATTGGCGGATACGCTCTGGAAGCCTTAGGTTCGCCTTTGGCAGACCATAAGCTTCCCCGAGCCTCTCGACAGTCTTGCCTGCTAGAAGAGCGTGGTCAGTTTTCTCCATGACAATTCTTGCGAGGCTGATCGGGTTTTTCACCTGATGCAAGAGTGCGACACCTGCTCCACGCAATGTCTTTCCGTCCATGATTCCCGCGTCGGCCTCAACGTTACCTTCAAAGTTCAGGGTGGACCCTTTGCCAGCATTGAAGATCGGATTATCTTCCATTTCTATGACTGCAGCTTCGACGGCTTGGATTGCGGAGCGGCCTTGTTGGAGGATCTGGAATCCTCTCGTGGCAGCCTTCCGAACTCCGGAGAGGCCAATTGCGTGTTTGTTCTTGGGCCAGTTGCCGGCCCCGCCATGAACAATGATCGTTGGATTGGCCAATTTTGAGTCCGATGGCGTCCCATCTCAACGAGATATAAGAGTCGACTTGCCCCCGATGATTGCAAAAACGTTGACTAGGCTTCTTAGGATTGGGAGCGAATCGATTCGTGAAGCGGCGGCAACGATATTCAAGGGCGGACTCGTGGTCTACCCGACGGACACGGTGTACGGACTTGGATGCCATCCATTCGATAAGGAAGCGGTCAACAAGGTGTCAGATGTAAAGAGAAGAAGCAAAGGGAACTTCCCAGTGCTCGTTGGCTCAATTGAGAAGGCAAAGGAATTAGGCGAAGTCGATGGCAACGCCGAGACGCTTGCTTTGCGATTTTGGCCCGGACCCCTAACTATCGTAGTCTCGTCGAGAGCAGAATTCCCTCCCGCGATAGTTGGTACTGACCGCATGGTTGGACTTAGGATCCCTGGACGGAAAGATACGTTGGACTTGATTTCGATGTGTGGAGGATCCCTAGTAGGTACAAGCGCGAACATTTCAGGCGCTCCCTCCACGACGCGACCAGAAGAAGCATTGAAGACCTTTGAAGGCAAAGTCGATCTCGTTCTGGATGGAGGGTCCCTCTCCAAGAGTCCGGAGTCAACGGTCGTCAGAGTAACGGGCAACCATGTCGATATTCTGCGAGAAGGAGCAATTAGCCGACAAGAGATCGTAATGGCTCTCAAGGCAAAAGTCGAACATTGAGATTGATTCAGATTGCTTGACGACTTCAACCTGCTCGTGTCTAGTGCTAGAGGCAATGAGCGGGAGGCAAACTCGGAACTAGTGTATCTGATTGGCGAGCTCGGGGATCGTTCGGCTGAGACCAGCTATACCCCCGTAAGCGGCCTTACTGTCGCTAAGACATCCCTTGACCCACTCACAGTGATACAGAATCTTCGGTCGATCCTTAAAGAGAAACCTTGGGAGTTTCGGTACGTTCTCAAGGTCAAACCGGTTCAGAAAGTTGTACCCTGTGAAATTGAAGCTATCGGGAACGCGGTTTCCGAGAGATCTAGGGCGATTCGAGACGGCGAAACATTTCGTGTATCCATCGAGAAGCGCAGGAGTGACGTTTCTTCAAAGGAGGTCATTGACGCGATTGCAGCGAAGATTCCCAGAAAGGTTGACCTGCGAGACCCCGGAAAGATCGTCCTGGTCGAAATCATAGGCAGGGTGGCTGGAATTGCGGTCATCCGACCTAACGGCATACTGGGGATAGAACGGGAGAAGAGAGTATCCTAGTTCTCCAGTGCCAAAAGCGCAGAGCGCTCGATGATCAATCTCTTCAATACACTGTTGTCTTCCTCACTCGGCATCTTCGCTGCATTCAGCTCTTTGTCGGGAATATAGTAGGCTCTCTTCAGATCCTCCACTTTTTTCCGGGTCTTAATCTGCAAGACTGTATCATCAGGTATTCCCTTGACGGATTCCATTGCTCTGTTACTCAACTGGTTCGAATCAAGCCTGGTGTCGGAGAGCCCCACGAGAGCGAGTTCTCTGCTAGACGCGGTTACGCCGAGAAGCTTGATCGCTTCGATGATCTGGTGCTCACCCGAGGCGAACAGGAGGAGCTCCATTGAGAGATGTTTCGCCCTTCGATTCTTGCTTTGGAAGGATTCAACCGCGCTCCTTGCCGAGAAGACGATGTGTTCTCTCCCCGCTACTCTATCCGCGCGCAAGAGCTGAAGATCAACTCCCGGAAAGGATCCTCGCAGATCCCGCAAGACTTTCTCTGAGTCTGTTACATTGGCGTCTCTGAATCCTTGGACAAACAGGGAATATGACCCGATTTTCTCAGTTATCATCGATCCAGCGCCAAGAGCCTTCTAATGAGCGGGCCACTCAATCCACTGCCTTTCAGCTCCCGAATTATCTCGTATGTTCCTCCATCTGACCGGAGGTTCCTTTTGATGAGGTTGATGGCCTCCAATCTTTCCCATGGAAAGATCACCCACTTTGAGGTTGTTCTTGCGTAATGGTTTGGTTTGAAGACGCTCTTTGGCTTCAAATATAGAGTACAGACCTTGATCTCCCGTGCGCCCTTTCTAGCTAGATGTTTGGAGGCAACGCGCAGACTGTGTCCTGAATCGGAGACATCGTCCACTACGAGTACGCGCTTCCCAGAAACCTCAGAGGTGACGGGCTGGGTGATCTTCGGCCTTTTCGCTGTCACTCCGATGTTTTTGTAGAACTCTACTCTCATGTTGGCAAGATTTGGATTCTCAAGGAGGTCGCTCATGACCCTAGCGGGAGGCCAGCCGCCTCGTGAGACCCCTACGATGACCTGGGGATTGTATCCTGACAGCCGAATCTCACTTGCAAGGTCTACCAACATTCTATAGACGTCGTCCCAGCTGGGTGCGACGTATTTCAGATTCTGCACTGATCCAACCCCGTGAAGATTTGCCGGGTTCCTAATCTTTGATCCATTAAGACTTTGTCAGCCAGCCATTGAATGCCGCCGCTAAACCCAATATACCGCTGTCGGGAGGTGTTGATCGGCGTTCCAAAGATTGAGTCTTCCCGGTGAGAATCGGAAACACGCCAATGATGTGGACTGACCTGCACAGAGGGCACCTCGCCCAGATGAAGAAATGCATCTCCACTGACAAAGAACAAGAATATATGCCGCATGTGCATAACAGATGTTCAGACTGCCTTTTTCTGCCCAATTCAACAATAGACCACTGTATATTCTAGAAGGTCGAACTTCTTGCAGACTGTTTCTCCTACTGGAAGTGCTGTTTCTCCGAATGGGAGTGCCCTAATTCCAGTTTTCCTCTTACAACTCAAAAAAGACGGGTTTGCTGAAGCTACAATTCGTTGCTACGGTTCTGACCTGAGGATTCTCGCGAGAAACTGCGAACTGTCGAAACCCGAGGCGGTAAAAGAATGGATTGCCAATGCCAAGCTGTCCACAACCCGCAAATGGAGCTCTGTCTCTCCAGAATTCGGATTTTGAGTTGCCTTAGAGCGATAGAAAGACCAGAAGGACAGGGTCCACAATCTGCAAAAAGGAAGCGGGCAAAGAGGTTATCTGGGAAGAGGCTGTCTTGTCATCGAGCGTAAGCCTTTGACGCAACTTTCCCATGAGAACATAATTCACGCCCTAAACGAACTCAAACATGAAGTTCTGTCTCATCAAATGTTTCAAGGCTGTTTCTCCAGCGCGGTTAGGAGAGGAGAAGTCAAAGGTTTGACAAAATCTTCTCTCTTCCGGATGACTCTGGCTTACTTTCTCTTGGTTCCAGATGCAAAAGAGAAGTTCCTGAGAGAATTAGGGAAGCAATTGAAGAGGACTTAGCCGTAGGATACCCGATTAGCGATTCTCAGAACTAAAATAGTACGGGCGATTACTCTCAGAAGAAACCGAGAAGAATGACGCTGTCCTTCATTCCAGGGCAGAAGTCAGTAGGCGTGCATCATGGGAATGGTAGATTAACCAAAATGACCTAAACGCTTGTCATGACTCAGCCTAGCGGAGCGACCGTTTATGGAAAAACCCATGGGAGCGCAGTTTCTTCTCCAGAAAGAGACAGATTATCAGTTTAGGAACCATCGACACCTCCGAAGGACGTGCTTTAGTGTTCTACGTTGTGGAACAAGTCCGGCCACCTTTCGATGGCAAAATCAACGTCGAAGCCAGTGATGAGGATTCCCACAAATGTCCAAAATGCAAAGCAAGACTTGTACCTACCGAGACTCATCAGCAAGCTGAAGGTGACATCACACACTGGTCTGTGGTATGCCCGAAGTGTGAATTAACAGGCGTAGTGTGAACGATTGACCATCCTAGCGATACTAGCCCATCAAAGAGACAACAAACCCCTCGAAATGCATCCAGACTGGCGGAAATGCATCTCCACTGAAATCGAAGCCAGCCCGGGGAATGCACAACGTGGCATCATCCAGGCTTGTGGAATCCATGATCCCCTTCTGGTTCCCAACAGAATCGGCAGGAGAAAACTGAGGTAATTAGGTGGAAACCGTCGGCGCCCCTTTTATCATGAACATACGCCAGCATTCGCATTGATACCTTATGGAAGGTAGACAGACAACTATCTCCAAACCTCAAGTATCAAATGCGACTGAGCCCAGGGACGCCTTTATTGAAGCCGTCCTCGCTAGCCGGATCCTGCTCATCCTGATCCGGTAGCCCCAGAACTAGAAACCGAGACTAACAGCTCTCGAGAAAAGAAACCGAGCCCTAGTGGAACGAGAAAACTGCAAAGAACGATCAACCTCCACGGCTAGACTCTTTTGAGTGCTTTCTGAAGACGGGCGCAAACCCGTCAAGCCAAAATCTTGCCAAACTCGCCCGAAACAAGCCCTAATCTCGAGTCTGAAAGGTCGGTCGAACCCTCAATGGATGAGGCACGCTGAAAAACACGATAATACTTGTCCGATCGAAGCGCAAACCATGCCTGAATCAGCCAGACTCGCCCGGAATCGGCGCTGGACAGGAAACGATTCGGGAAAAAACGGGGGGATTGTACAGCGGTTTTGTGTCGCGTGAGCCGTCTTCCCGGAATCTCTCAGGCAGTCAGATCGGCCATTGTCAGCCCTGATTCGGGAGTTGAACAGGCACATCTAGAACAAGCAAAAATTCGTGCTGCAAACGTGGATAATTCCGGTCGACATAAGCCCGAATTGTGCTTTGATCGTTCTGTCTCGCCCATTATCACTGTCAGACCGGAAATGTTTCGCGGGAAAACAGGGGGTCTTAGCGACCGACCCTCGCGCCGCACGTGTGGTCGAGTGGCTAGTCAGACCATTTCGAAGCTGACACGATCGGAATCAAAGTCTCTGTGTCCGTGACATCCCCGATGGTCTTGATACGTTCAAGAATGAACCAGTAGATGCTCTGGGCGTCAGGCTCGAGAAGTTTTCTCTGAACCTCTACAACGGCCATGATATCATGTCGGCCAGGAATCACATGAACCTCTTTGACCTCGGCGAGCTTGAACAAAGCGTCCGCAACCTTTGATTCTTTTCCAAGAACCGCAGCGACATAGATGAAAGCGCGAACGTGCCGTTTCATCTCGCCTTTCGGATGATAGTGAGCTTCGACCAATTTCTAAGACCCTTGAACCGCGACTTGTGGAACTCCATATAACCTCTTGGACGAGCCTAACATAGGCTACAACAACCATCAGGCCGGAATTTTCGTGGTCCTGTTTACATGGTGGGATTGGTTCAGTTACGAGCCAAGCAAAGACCCGGTATCATCGAAATGATTAGGCCTCTCTCCGCAGACCAGTAACCTAGGCTAGCCTGGCGAGAATACGTTTTGACTCTACCGGAACAGAAATCTAGATTCTATCTGCCCAGCTCGATCAGGCTGCTCCTTTCTCCAGGCGTCCGCGGACACACGTTGATCTTCACCGTCCTCATGTCCTTCCTATTCGCAACCGCATATGTCGGCGCGAATCTCGGCTTTGCACAAGCATGGACCCTTATCTTCATCGCCGGCGCCAGCACCACAGGAGTATACTTAGTCCTCACCCCACTCGCTCTCCTCGAAAAATTCAGAAACACAATCCTGTTCTCAAGAATGACAAGACGCATCATCATTCTCGCGCTAGCGTACGCACCTATGATCGCCGGCATCGCATACTGGATCCAACAAGCCGGAACGGTAGAAGCGCTCCCGATATTCCCCGCGTTCATCATAATCTTCTACACATGGATTCTCCTGCAGGCCTACTTCATCGTTACACCAGTTTCGCAGCTCCTGGTCAAAGTAGAGAGAGGCCTGACCGGCGAAGGACACGCCAAGAGGATAATGAGGACCCTGGGAATATCAACACTCTTCCTCCCCATCGCCCCGTTGACATACGGCGTGTGGGCAATCTCGAACTGGCTTAGCTCAACATACCAGAGTGTTCAGGGAGCGACAGACAAGATACTCATTTGGACAGTGATTGTGACAGTACTCCTCCTCGCAACCTACTTCTTCACCGCGCTCTGGGGCTGGAGAGTTATCGTACAGAAGAAACCGCAAGCAGCGGTCTTCGCTGGAGGAACATTTCTGGTTCTCTGGGGCTATCTGCTATACCGTGCGACAACACTGGCGATCGGATACATCACCCAAAACCAGCCATCCAATCCTCTAGTCGATAGCGGTCTGATGCTGGTTTCCGTTATTGGTGCGATGCAGACGTTTGCGAGAAAAACGGTTACGCGTTCGGACCGGCGCTGGAGCCAAGTTCTACCCTTCCTAGTGTTTGCGTTCGGCTCGGTCTATGCGGTCGCACAATTCTACTTTATTCTCCAAGTTCCCATCACGAGAATCGACCTCTCAATCATCGTCAACGCAACAGTGTTCGCTGCGGGAATCTTTACCATGATGTTTCTGATCAGAAGACACCTTGTATCAGTTGAGTTGAACGCTTACAAGGCCAAACTGACTGGCCAGATCCCCAACGAGTCTTCAACCGACGCTGCTAAGCCTCATCGCCCATTATTCCGACTCCCGTGGAAGAAAGCCGCGAAGGCACCCGAGCCGCAACCCGAAGAGAAAGCGGAGGAAGCGGCTCCCACTGAGCAGGTTTTTGAGCCGAGTGAAGCAGTTGCAGAGCCGAGCGAAACGGTTACAGAGCCCGCAGAAGAAACCGCGAAGGCAAACGACCAAGACTACTAGTGTCGCTCCGCGATCGAAGCCTCTTTCTACTGGCCAAGATCTTCTCATTCTCTAATGTCTACAGTCGAGCTCGCCCAGATCAAAGTCGACTCAAAGACTAGCGCAAATCAATCTGAGCTAAGGATCGGCCAACAGCGGATTCCTCTTCCAAACAGGTTCCCTATCAGCCCTGAGAGAAACGCGCTCAAACCAGCCGGAGTCAGGGAGCCATTACCTGGAGAGGTTGCCGTTCTCGCCCGGCTCGCCCCGCCGGACACACTCAAAAGAATTCTTACCCAGGAAGAAGCCGTGAAGTCAACCGCAAGATTCTTGTCAAGAGAAACTAGCCCTGACGCTGTCCGTCTCCTGTACCTCGCCTTCAAAGGCGGAGCGGTAGTGAAGGAGACTCAGGACTTGAAAACGATCCTGGACTTGCAGTATCTAGCAGGGCTTGACATCGTTACTGTACAACACACGACCGACATGAGTCCAGATGACTTCGAGGCACAGTACCGTTTCGCGGAGCGCTGGATGGAAGAGCGCGGCGTCGAAAAGCCGTTGATGCCAATAATACAAGCCACGGACAACAAGGAGGTCGCTGCGGAACTGGTCAAGATAATCGAAAAGCACGAGTCCGCCCAGATCGGACTTGACCTCAAAGGCGGATTCCACTATCACACTCTCCGAGTCATGGAGGAATTCAAGAAGAGAAAACCCGAGGTCTGGCTACACGCCTTCCAAGTTCCACCAAAGATCCGCCTAGGACGCAGCCCAATGCCCTGCAGCCAAGGAATGATCCTGCCAATGTTCAGCATTGACAGTTTCTCCAGATGGATTGTTCCACCCCCGCCAACGCCACTCACCAAAGAGGTGATCAATGTTTTCGATCGAAAAGGCTGGGGAGCTCTGAAAAAGAGAGACTACGAAGAGATCAGAGGAAACTCGACGAGCTGCAACTGCGCCGTCTGCCAGGGAAAGGACCTAGAACCATTCTACGAAGGCAAGGTCCTGGACGTGCTAGCAAAGGCAAAGGTCCACGATCATCTCGCGCAGAGACAGGAGCTAGAATCCGCGAGAGCATCAATCAAGAAGGGAGAGTTCCTTTCTCTGCTGAATTCGAAACAGTATCCTAAGGAATTTCTCAGACAGATCCCAAAGGGAGCATGAACAGTCTAATCGGCGGTCTTATAGCCAAGGAGCTGGCAAAAACCGGTAACGCAAGGTAGAATCGCACAATGCAAGCTCCGAGCTGGGTTCAAGAAGTCTTCGAACATTACCTGATCTGCGAGTTCACCTCCATAGACAACGGGAAGCCTGTTACTTTTCCTCTACTATTCTTCTACGACAACAACTCGACCAAGTTCGTTGTAACATCGAGTATACTCTTCTCTCGCAAGATTGAGCACATGAAAAAGAACCCGAAGGTCTCCCTCCTCTTCTCCAACCCCGAAGGAAGTGGAGTTGAGAAGCACGTAGTCCTCGTCCAAGGCGTTGCCAAGATCGAGGATTCTGACCTCGACCATGGATGGGAACGGTACCTGCCCATGTGGCGCAAAAAGGAGCCTTACATTGACGGATTCCTTGCGGCCCGCGAGCAATTTGCGTGGTTCTGGAAAAGAATAGTAGTAGAGGTGGAACCAAGGAAGATACTTGCATGGAAGAACGGAGATACTTCCAAGGCTCCGGAGGCAGTCGGCCTTTGACCACTTTAGAACTCGTCGATCCTGATAGAGTCTCACGGTTTAGATATGGCATAGTCACCTGGATCGACAAGGATGGCTTCCCCTTCAGTGTCGCAACCGATTTTCTGCTTTCAGAGAACGGCGAGATTCTCCTGAAAAAACCCAGCGCCTACCCAACAATGATGGGCGCTAGTGTTGGAGTCCTTTTCAACCACATAACCGGGATCCCGACCGGCGGCTACACAGACCGCCGCTACATGCTTGTATGGGGAAGAGTCAGCGAAGACAAAGGATTCCTGAAGCTCCACCCTGAAGAAGTCTCCGAATGGGACGAGAAGATTCTTCCGTTTGACAAGTTATGCGCTGCTGCTGTGCCTCAAGGAAAGAAGTATCTTGAGAGTCTTCAGCCATCCATCGACGCGTGATCCTCATCGACAGACTCGATGTCCTCCGTGGGTGATGCCTTCGATTCGGCAAGGAGCATCATTAGACTCGGAAGATCGAGCTCCGCGCGCGTCCGCCAGCCAAGCTTGACAAGTCCTTCCTCGTCCTCTTCTAGGTAACCGGATCGGAGGAAAGTGTCCATTAGAGTCAGCGCTCTCCAGCGCCCGGCCTTATTCCCGATGACAGTTTCAATCTCCTTCCTTTCGCTCTTACCTTGTTTGGATACTACAAGCGCCAGTGACGCTGCAAGGGCTGCGAGATTGTCGATTCTCCAGCCGCACAATCTTGCTTCCTTGGGAGCCAGTGTTCCTTTGAGACGGACGAAATAGCGGGACTCTTCTTCCCCATCGTCCGGTCTTGGCTTGTAATCAGACACGATCTGGGGGTCGACCTTCTTGACTTCAAGGTCTAAGTCTTTCAGACTCTCATCTAGCTGTTCGAGGACTTTCGCATAGCCCTTTCCGAGGCCTGTTTTCAACTCCCAGGATCTTGCACCAGGCACTCTTCCACGTTTGAAGAAGAGCATGTGTGCTGCGCGCTTGACCTTTTCATTATAGTACGCCGGTTCGTTTTTCACTTCGCCCGTACGAGAGCCTCCTTTGTGATCGGGATCGGAAAACTGAGCGGCGACCCTTCGAGATGAGGATCGGGCTTTGCTTTCGGGACTAGAAACAAGCTGTTCCCCGTGCGTAGCAGGTTCGCGTATCCGTAACTCACAAGAAAGCTGACAAGTTGTGCTCGGACAATGGTTTGAGCAAAGTCCGATCCTCCAATGAAGTCCCAATAGTCTACTCTTTGGTCTTCGCCAGCTCTCTCCTTGAGTTCTTTCCAAAGGTCTCGCATTTTTGTTGTATACGCTTTCTCATCGAGTACACGCATGCGGGCAAGCTCGCCTAGATCAGCTGTCTCAGGCATGGCGAAGGGTCCGAGGTGGAGTCTCTTTCGCCGCTCGAAGAACGAGAGCATTTTTTCCCAAAATTCTTTCGCTTCCTTGGTAGAGGCCAGCGTTAGTTGTTCCAACTCCACGATCGGATGCCATGAGAGGAGGAGAAACTCGGCCAATTGCTCTCTCGATAGCGAATCTAACTTCTCTTTAACCATACTGGGATCGACATAGAGGGCGCTGGACTGGAATCTCAGGTCTGCACTCTGCAATCCCACAACTCTAGCAACGCTCGTAATCGCACGCATATCGAGCAGATGGTCTTCGAGGGTCCGCAGCTTGTTCGAGTGACGCCGGATTATGCTGAGAGCCTCGGAGATGTCCAGGAGAAATGGATTGAACCGACGGTTCTCGATCGAAATGCACGTCTGAATTAGTTCCTCTAACTCCCGTCTCCCGGACGCTCGAGTGACCTTCTCTGTTATGGTTGTGCTAGCTCCCTGACCATGGAACTGCCCTCGATATTCTGGACAACGATCACATGGACGTTTTCTTCTCCTGGGATGGTGACCTGTCCTGGCGTGATCGCAATGTACTGACTAGAATCGGTGGCCTTTGAGGCAGCGTAGATGAGCTTGGATACTGTTTCCCTGTTTCGCGGGTCCATGTGAACGTCGAACTCATCGATCGCCCTGAAAGGAGATGAGATGAACTGTTGTAGGGAGAGGAGAAATGCGACAAGTGCGACCGTCCGTTCGCCCCCACTTGGAGCTAGACCGTCCAGCGAGACTGGCTCGTTTCCCTTGAACCCCGCGTAAAGTTCGAGGCCTGCTTTCTCGATGTCTTTGGAGGCTTTCATGACGATTCGTCCCTTTGACTCCACCTCCGACAGCAACGTATTGTATTTTGTTGAGAGTTCCTCCAGCAGCTTGTCCATGACCGTTTTCCATCGGTCGAAACGTTCTCTCAGTTCGCCAAGAACCTCGGACCTATTCTGTTCTACAACTTCGGCTTTTTTCCTTAGCCCTTCATAGAGCTCCCCATAGTTCTTGTACATCTTTTCGACCTCAGCGGAGAGATGTGCGAGCGGGCGTAAACGTTCTTGGACGGAAGCGACGTCTAATGAGATCTGTTGCAGGTCTCTAGGATTCTCGAAAACTGGTCCGAGCTGAGATGCTTGTGTTCTTAGGGGTTCTATTTCTTCTTGGCCAATTCGCAGCTGGACCCCGAGTTCTTGGACCTCCTGTTCCATCAACGCGAGTTTGAAGTTGCTGACCTCTTTCTTGACTCTGGAGTCTATGAGTAGGTCTGTATTCTTGCTGAGTTGTGAAGCGAGTTCGGAAATCCCTATGCGAACTCTCTCAAAGTCCTGGTTCGCGTTCTTCGCAGTGTCCGATATTTTTTCCCGTTCGTCCACTAGGTCAGATAACATGTGACTCAGTTGGTCGTTCTCCTTTGCCAAGCTCGCATCATGAGTTCTCTGTTGAAGAGCGGTCAAAACGTCCTGTTGTGACCGTAGGAGGCTCGTGACTCTTGCCATCCATTCGAGCGCACCTGCTCGAAGGCCGCGGCTATGCTCAAGCTTCAGGTGCTCCTCCCTCAGCGCTTCCAATTGCTCTGAGACATTTGCAAGGTCGACAAGGACCTGCTGGTGTTGCTTGTGCGATGTCTCAAACTCTTCTCTCGTCTCTTCTATCTTGCCGTGCAAAGATGAGATGCGCTCCTTGACCCTCTCTTGTGAGGACTCTCTTCTAATGATGCGTCTCCAGATTAGTTCTCTCTGGAGATCCTTGTACTGATCTTCAAGTTTCCTCTTCAGCTCGTACTTCTCGTATTCACGCTGCCAGTGCAAGTAGGTCTCCTTCGTGCCCTCTAGGACCGAGGACATTGTCTCGCGTTCAGTCGTGAGTTTCTGCAGACGAGAAGAGGCTTCGAGTACCTCTCGACGATAGGCTCCAAACCCGACAGCATCCTCCAAGAGGAGCAGTTTGTCTATTGGGCTGACTGAGCCGAATCGTCCAACCATAAGTTGGTGCATTATGACTAGCATGTTGTCAGGGTTGAGTCCGACTCTGGATAGTCCTTCGATTAGGCTGGTCTTGCTGATGGGTTTGTTGTTGAGCAAGTAGTGGTAATCTCCTGACCTCTTCAGAACTCTAGTTAGGAGGACCTTGTCTGATCTTGCTTGTGGAAACGGTCTTGGACCTCTCGGCGCCTCGTTGTCTAGGAGAAGTGAGATGCGGGCTTCTTGTTCGTTCCAGCGTATTAGCTCGCTGAGTTTTTTTGCTCGCTCTGTGTACGCTTGACCTAGGACGACGGAGATTGCCAGCAGTATGGAAGATTTTCCTGCGCCGTTTGGTCCGATGATCAGGTTTAGGCCTGGCCGGAGTGGGATGCTGGTGTTCTTGTAGGACATGAAGTTGGAGAGTTGGACCTCGAGGATCAATTTTTCGCCGGCAGCCTTGTTGTTCAATAGTATCGCTTGGCTGAATTAGAAGTCTTTCTCGTCCAATCAATGTTTATATACGCGATTTGGCATTTTTCGCCTTTCATTGGAGTGTGCCAGGTGCGGGATTAAGACGGCTTGGCAAAGTTCTGCACATGTCGAAGAGCGGTAACCTGATTGTTCGGCTCGAACAGCCACCAGTGCCAGCAGAACGTGTCCGAGTGGTCGATTACAAGATCAAGAGTATTGGGACGGTCAATAATATTCTCGGTCCTGTGAAGAGTCCATATGTCTCCGTAAAGCCCGACGCTGCTAGCGAAGGGTTCGCGGGCAGGGTCTTGTACCTTTTAGAGGATAATTAGGAGATACGAGAAGAATGGTTGAAGAAGTAGGCCAGACGCTAGAACGGAGACCGGAAAGCAGCTCTCGGAGAATACGATTGTGTCCGGAATGCGGAGGCTCGCGACTCATGAGAGATTACGACGCGGCCGAGGTGGTGTGTATGGCCTGCGGATATGTTGTCCAGGAAAAGATCGCGGACACGCGGCCGGAGTGGCGTGCATTCGATGATGAGCAGCGGGCGAAAAGAGCGCGTACCGGTGCGCCGATGACGTATACTATTCATGACAAGGGCCTCTCGACGATCATCGACTGGCGTGATCGTCCAACCGGGACAAAGGGTGTCTCTGCGGATCAACGGATCGAGCTTTACAAGCTACGTAAGTGGCAGCGTCGTGTCCGGGTGTCGGATGCGACCGAGAGGAACCTCGCTGTGGCATTGTCGGAGCTGAGCAAACTTTCGTCGGCCCTCTCGCTACCGAAGACTATTCTCGAGACTGCTTCTGTGATTTATCGTCGTGCGATTAAGCGGCGCCTTATCCGAGGGAGATCAATTCACAATGTGACCGCGGCGGCAATCTACATGTCGTGTCGTCAGTGCGGCATTCCGCGGACCCTAGATGAGATTGCTAGCGTGTCAACGCTGAACAAGAAGGATATTGGTCGTAGCTACCGGTTTATGCTGCGTGAGCTGGGCATGTTTGTGCCGCCTTCTGCGAACAGGAATTATGCGGCTCGGTTTTCGAACAAGCTGACGATATCAGGGAAGGCGGAGGGGATAGCAATCAGGATTTTGGAGATTGCGCGCCAGATGAAGTTGACCAGTGGCCGGGGTCCGGCGGGAATCGCCGCCGCATCCACGTACATTGCGACGGTGCTGACGAATGAGCGGAAGACGCAGCGGGAAATTGCGGAGATCGCAAATGTGACCGAGGTTACCATCCGGAATAGGTACAAGGAGCTTCTTGAGAAGCTGATGATAGAGGTCCCGATCTAGCGCCACAAAGGGCGGCGCGAGACTTGAGTAGGCCCGAGGCCCTGAAAATTCGAAGTTACCGTTTCAAAGGTGTTGATTGCCGGTACCGTTTCCAATGAGTGATTCCAAGAGGGTGTTTCAGGAACCCGTTTCACGGATCGGATTTCAAGAGATGTTTCCAAGAAGTTGCTTCCGAAAGTGGGTTTTGACATCTGCCTAGCATAGGCAGTGTCATAGTATAGAAGCTAATTATTCCCTGCGGAATGGGGCAAGGAAAGCATTAATATGACATACGTTATACCGCGCGAGCTAGATGACGTATGTCATACGCACACCCCGAAGTAGTGGTAAGCAGCGATTGGGTCCAAGAACACCTCAACGACCCTAAAGTAAGAATCGTGGAGGTCGACTATGACCCGGTTGCCAACTACCAGTTGGGACACGTCCCCGGCGCGGTCCTCTTCGACTGGAAGAAGGACCTCAACCACCCCCTCGAAAGAGACATCCTATCCAAACAACAATTAGAACAATTGTTCGCCAAATCGGGAATTTCACCGGACACGAAGATAGTACTGTACGGCGACTTCAACAACTGGTTCGCGGCCTACGCTTTCTGGGATCTGCAGTACTACGGCGTCAAAAACGTCGTACTGATGAACGGCGGACGGAAAAAATGGATCGACGAAGACAACCCACTCACCAAAGACGTTCCAACCTATCCAAGCACCAACTTCAAGGCATCAGGACCCGACGAGACCGTTAGAGTCTACTTCAAACAAGCCCTAGACCTCTACCAGAAGCCCAATGTGAGACTAGTCGATGTCAGAGGACCGAAAGAATTCACCGGCGAAGTCCTAGCTCCACCCGAATACCCAACAGAACACGCACAACGTGGAGGCCATATTCCAGGTGCGATCAATATTCCATGGTCCCAAGCAGTCCGTGAAGATGGCACATTCAAGAGCCCCGAGGAGCTGAAGAAGCTCTACGAAGACAAGGGAATCATTGCCGGCAGGGATATTGTCACCTACTGCCGCATCGGCGAGAGATCCTCGTTCACATGGTTTGTGCTAAAGTACCTCCTCGGCTATCCTAACGTGCGAAACTACGACGGGTCATGGACAGAATGGGGAAACCTGGTCCGAAACCCCATCGAAAAGCCAAGCCCGACGATAGCACAACCCGTTCCAGCGTAACACAATCAACCGAAGCTCCTTTTCCTTCTTTTTTTCTGCCGCTGTTCTCAGTGTTCCTTTCGAACGATGAAATGGAAGAGGCTTCCCTCTTGCCGCCAGTCGACGAGCTCGTGGCCGGTCTGATCAGTCCACCTTACCATCTCCACATATGACGTTGGATCATCAGTCACGAGATGAACAACATCTCCGACCGAAGCTGTCGCGAGAAGCTCGCTTAGACGGACAAGAACTGCAGAACATTCGGTCCCTATCTCATACATCTCATGGTCAGGAAAAGCTTTGAAACATCGAACATGAAATTCAGCAATCCTATTCTTGAGAGTCTCGGCTGCATCCATCGCTCGTGAGAGGAAAACCCTCTCCGCCTTCAAATCCAGTGGCTTCAGCTTCGCAATCCATCCCTCAATATACGGCGCGTCGTTTAGCAGCTTCGGCCTCTTGACGACATCACTGTTTGCGGCTGCTACAATGCCTGAGAGGGGGGATGGAATAGGACCAACGAATTTCAGGCTTTCGAGTGTGCCTAGGCTTCTGCCGCGCTCTATTCTTGACCCGACAGGCCGTAGGCGTGCGGATGTGATTTTTCCCGCGACGGCTGAAAGGAGAGTTGTCATTCCAATGGTCACCTCTCCGCCTTCTTCTGCTTTGACCCAGATGTTGCCATCCTGATCATATAGAAGATGATCTGGAAAGCTGCAGTGATCTATCTCCAGTTCATACCACCTGGAAGGCACTGATTAGCGAGTTCTCGTAATGTCTCGCGCATTGGAGGGAAGTCTGAACTGGGGGTCGCAGGTATTAGGACTAACGATTGATACGAAGAAAGCATTCGCCTTTGAAAACTAATTCGGGTTCGTTTTGGCGCAATATATAATAGAGTACTCTTGGGATTCGCTGATTCTCTCAGGCTAGAAAGGTAGGATTCGTTGCCCCGTTTCAAGAGTTCAGCGGATATTCTGAAGATCGTCTCCAACAAGGAGCAGATCCGCAACATCGGCATCATCGCTCACGTGGACCACGGGAAGTGGTGTATTGACGGTGACAGTATGGTTACCCTATCCGACGGAAGGATAGAAGAGATTGTCCAAATCTACGAGAAACTGAAGCGAAGTGGCCCCGCTACGGCTCTGGTCGATTCGCTGAATCCCAATACGCTCAAGATGGAAGACCGAAACGTCTCACACGTCTGGAAGCTACACACCGACAAGCTGGTCAAGGTTACCCTCAGGAACGGCTACTCTGTGGAAACGACACCAGAACATCCATTCTATACAGTAGCAGAAAACGGAACAGTCAGACAGAAGAGGGCCGACAGGATTACAAGGAATGACTTCGTTCTCGTTCCGAACACCCTGCGATCGCTGCCGAGTAAGATAGAACAGATAAAGTCCGAGATCTTGGAGGGTCTGAGTTCTCGCAAATACTACATCGCCTATCTAGAGAAAGAGTTCTCGGGCGCGATTGCGCGACTGGTTAAAGATAAGGGTGTGAAACAAATTCATTCAGGCCTCAGAACGGACTCTTCGTTCAAGGCGTTCAAAGCCGGACTCAGTCTCGGTAGAATAAGACTAGACGACCTGGCAAGAATCGCGGATTTGCTTGGGATACGGAGAGACCAGGTTTATGATCACATCCATAGAATCGCCTACAGGCAAAGCCACGCGAAGCCTGGCAGGCTTTCAAACCTAGTCAAATTGCCACGAACCTCGAAGCAATTTGAGAAACTTGCATACCTTCTGGGTATCCTCTGGGGCGATGGTTCTGTCCGAGCGAGCTTCACCAACAGTTACAGGCCGCTTCTACACACAGCATCCCAAATCTTTCGAAGTGTTTTCGGGGTTAGCTCAATCCTCGTTAAGGACAAGAGGAGAAACACGTACCGGCTCGACCATCACGGTGGTTTCAGCCTCATCAAATTCCTTGAGGACACGTACGAGTATCCTGCAACGCACAAGGCTCACAACATTGTCTTTCCCAAGCTTATCCTGAAGATGGGGAACGAACACGTCGCGGCATTCCTAAGAGGGGAATTTGACACAGACGGAGGGGTCGAGAGGACTAGCGCGGTCATATCTCTGACGACGGCCAGTCGAAAGTTCGCGCGGCAGGTCTCGATCGCTTTGCTTAGATTCTCGATCATTCCAACGATCCGTCAGAGAGGAAATTACTTCACAATCACAGTATCCGGGCGCGACACTCGGAGATTTGAGACAAGAATCGGATTCAGCATTCCAAGAAAGCGTAGGGCGCTTCGTAATCTCACTCGGAAAGCGGTAAGCAACAGAAAGACAGGAATTGTGCCAGTCGGTGGGCAGACTCTCCTGGAGGTTAGGAACCAGCTGGGCATTCCCTCAAATTACTTGGAGTTGAAGGTGCCTTTCTACCGAAGCTATGAGTCAGGAAGGCAAAACCTCACAAGGCCGATTTTCCGAAAAATTCTTGATGCTTTCGAAGGGTTCTTGGTTTCCAAACCTTCGGGGGTTGCCGCTGTTACACTGATGCACGAGTGGCACAAGCTCCTCGAAGGAGAAATTCGACCAGTCCGGGTGAGGGACATAGCCACACGTACTGGCTCGTTCGACGTCTACGATCTGACTGTTCCAGAAAATCACACATTTGTTGCGAATGGTATGGTTGTCCACAACACGACGATGACGGACAGTCTCCTCTCGGGAGCTGGACTCCTCTCGCCGTCTCTGGCGGGTACGGCTCTGGCGATGGATTTCATGGAGGAGGAACAGAAACGTCAGATGACCATCAAGGCTGCGAACGTCAGCCTGTACTACGAGCACAACGACTTGCCTTTCGTCATAAACCTGATCGATACCCCTGGCCACGTAGATTTCTCGGGTAAAGTCACAAGATCGCTGCGGGCCATCGATGGCGCTGTGGTCGTTGTCGACTCGGTCGAAGAAGTGATGGTCCAGACTGAGACGGTGACGCGGCAAGCTCTGGAAGAACGAGTCCGGCCTGTCCTTTACATTAACAAGATTGACCGGTTGATCAAGGAGCTGAAACTCAACCCGGAGCAGATACAGGAAAGAGTTGCGAGGATAATCAAGGACTTCAATGCCCTTCTTGACCTCTACGCTGAGCCTGAGTTCCGCGAGAAGTGGAAGGTAAGCTTTGCCACCAATACCGTGGCGATGGGCTCGGCCAAGGACAGATGGGGCTTCAATGCCGTAGTGGCTAAGAAGAAAGGGGTCAAGTTCTCCGATGTCGTCGACGCGTACCTAAACGGGAAAGTGGAGGAGCTCAAGAACAGAGCGCCGATCCACGAGGCCATCTTGGGGATGGCGGTTGAAGTCATGCCGCCGCCGCATAAGGCTCAGGTCTACCGGATTCCGAAGATCTGGCATGGAGACCCTGATAGCGAGTATGGCCAAGCGATGATCAAATGCGACGACAAGGGCCCCGTTCTGATGTCTGTCACTAACATCGTTGTGGACCCCCAAGCCGGCGTTGTTGCTACTGGTCGACTTTTCTCGGGCACAGTTACCGACGGCGAGTCAGTCTATCTGATCAACTCCCGCACTCAAGGACGGGTCCAGCAAGTGGCCATCTACATGGGACCACAACGCGAGATCGTCGGACACCTCAGTGCAGGTAACATTCCAGCCCTTCTTGGGCTAGAAAATGTGAAGGCAGGGGAAACTCTTGCCTCGGTGAAACAGTTTGTCCCATTCGAAGCCGTACACTATGTCACCGAGCCAGTTGTGACGATAGCTGTGGAGCCGAAGTTCAACAGAGATCTTCCCAAGCTGGTTGAGATCTTGAGAAAGCTCTCACTTGAAGACCCCAACCTGGTCACCAGCATCAATGAGGAGACTGGCGAGTATCTGATTTCAGGAATGGGGACGCTGCACCTTGAGATTGCAAACACTCTCATCACGAAGACGGGAATGGAGATTGTAACTTCCAAGCCCATCGTGATTTACCGTGAGGCCGTTAGGAGGAATGCAGGTCCCGTTGAGGGGAAGTCGCCCAACAAGCACAACAAGATCTACATCGAAGTCGAACCGCTCGAAGACGCTGTCTTGGACCTGATCAAGCAGGGAAAGATTAGCGAGTACGGCGACAAAGCGGAGATGGCGAAGACTCTCCGAGCAGTAGGATGGGCTCCGGAGGAGGCGAAGGGAGTTTGGAGTATTGACGAGCCCTTCAACATGATTCTCGATGTGACCAAGGGAGCCCAATACATGCAAGAGGTGAGGGATATGGTATTGGCTGGATACCGGTGGGGAATCAAGGAGGGTCCCATTGCCTACGAGCAAATCCGGGGTTTGAAAGTAAAGATCACCGACGTCAGCCTTCACGAAGACCCTGTTCACAGGGGTCCGGCGCAGATAATGCCCATGACGCGGAGGGCCATGTTCGTGGCTTTCCTAGAAGCTGCACCGACATTGCTAGAGCCGGTTCAGAAGATTACTACACGTGTTCCAAACGAGTTGTTGGGCGCCGTAACGAGTGTGATCACACAAAAGCGCGGAAAGATTGTATCAGTCGACCAGAAGGGACACTTGGTCTCAGTGGTTGGAGAGATGCCTACCGCCGAAAGCTTCGATTTGTCAGAAGTAATGAGGAGCCAGACTCAGGGGCGTGCGTTCTGGGGATTGGAATTCGCTCGCTGGTCACCTGTCCCAACTTCTCTGCTGCAGACCGTCGTCGAGGGAATTCGGAAACGAAAGGGACTTTCACTGGAGCCTCCGAAAGCCTCCGATTTCATGGAAGCCTGAGGCCTTCCTTCCGAGCCAGAACCCCGTAGCCTAAGCTATTGTCTCAGCGACAGACCCCTTCTATCGTTAGAGCCTTGCGCGACGGTCTCAAGAGGCTCGGTCCGAGAGCCGGTCGTAGACACGACTCTAGGAGACGAATCGGCTCTCGTTAGCCAACCCCCCTTCCAAGGCGTAGCCAATCCGTACAGCAAGATTGTAAGGGTTAGGAAAAGTGAAACGAAGACAAACAGCATTCGATAGGGAACTGACTCTATCGATGTCCTCTTATACTTCCAAGTGTTGAGCCCGTGTAGAAATCCGGCTAATATCGTTCCTGCAAGGAACCCGGCGGTACTCATCCATTCGCCCCGAAGGGGAACGACGAAAAAGCCACAGGACGACTATCGCTGGGCTCAAGATGAGCAGAAACTGGAACAGGTAGGAGACAAAGGAGGCGGGAAAGGGCTTTCTCCACATGAAACGCCAGGAAAGAACAGATCCATGAATCCAAGCACGAGTCCATCGGAGCTGCTGTCGCAAGAACTGCCTCGGGGAATCCGGCACGATCGTATGGACTACGGCGTTAGACTGGTAGACGACTCTGGAATCTTTCCCTGACACCGCGAAGGCTGTCAGGATCCGGTCTTCTCCAGGCGATTTGATGAGTTTGCCGGCCAGCCCTCGGGCTACCCAGCTTCCCGGCGGCACATCACCTAGGATAACTGGCGTTTTTGCAGTTGGCCTTTCCTTCAACCATTCGTTGACAATCGGGATAATCGCCTCTCTTCTATATGCAGCGAGCATGCCAGAACAGCAGCTGACGCATCCAAAGCGAGATTCCATTCCTTTCAATAGTCTGAACATCTCTGGGTACCAGTAGTGTTGGAGCCTCGGGAGGAGGCCTTTGTCTTTGTTTACGGCCTCTCCGTGGCCAGATACGGCCATAACTCTGCTGTCATTCAAGGGTTGAACGAGGAGCCTGATTGCGTCTTTGTCCACGAAGCTGTCAGTGTCTATGCAGACGATGATTTCCCCGTGTGATCGAGCGATTGCTGAGGCGAGAGCAGCACGTTTTCCATAGTTTCTCTCATGTTTGACTAGTTCAAGGTGGTCTGAAAATTCGGAGTCTTTTTTTGCCCTTAGCATCCCTTCCCAGGTACGGTCGGTGCTGCCGTCATCGACGACTATCACCTGCATTCTGGAAAGGGAATAGTCGCTGCTGAAAACGGTCCTTATGACGGACTCGATTACCTCCTCCTCGTTTTTAGCCGGAATAACGACGGTGATCTCGGGCCTGAAACCGGAATCTGTCTTCGGCTTGTAGCCTGCCGTGGCTGTGTACATGAAAATGAGGAATCCAGTCATTGATATGGAGTACAGACCAAGTATAGTGTTCTGAGAGGCTCTAAGCCAGACGACCATTATCGCTAGTATGGATCCGAAGGTGAGAAGGGTGACCAACCCGTTAAGCAGTCTATTCCTACCGCTCATCCGGACAGCCGCAGCATGGAGCACATCTGCGATAGACTGAACTGCACTGGTTGCCCGGTGAAAAGTATTGAGGTGATCAACTCATTTTTCTATCTTAAGATACCTAGATATTGTCTCACCTTAGAGCGAGAGAGTCCAAGCGTGCCTCGCCGGAATCAAGCCAACATGCTATTCGGGAGGCCGAGCGCCGAGGTGTGCGTCCATCTCGATTCTAGGTTTGCTTCTGCGCTTGGGAGGAACGGGCTTTATTTGAACCGCTCACGAATATTAGCACGAATCCGACGATGAATAGCACGGTAAAGGCCGAATTGTCAAGGAAGCCATTGATAGCCAACAGCGCGGGTCCCACAATCAGGAAGAATCCGGCGATGGCTGTGAGCTTGCCCAGAGTTCTCACAGGGATCCTGGAAGAAGATCTCATCGCGAATAATTGAACCTAACGAATCTGCAAATAAAGTTCAGCTGGGAATCGGAGAAAACGCTTAGAAAGAGTGGTCCTCAGGGTCCTAACAGCGGCCGTGGTCCAGAGTCAGCGCCACCACCTCCAAGGGTTGACGGACATCCTGGTCTATGACACCGGCTTCCCATCACGGCACGGAAAGAGCCGGGAACCCGGGTTCGAATCCCGGCGGCCGCACCACTTCTAGAAGACGAATCCGGGGAGATCCAAGAACTCGCTAGCTCCGACCTCAGAGTTCGAACCTAAGCTAACGCGAGATAACGACGGTGAGGAGTACTGAGTGGGACAACGATCCGCTCGAAACGGTTACGTTGATCAGGTACGTACCAACGGGAGTGGAGTTCGCCGCGGTCACAGTCAACGTGACCAGAGTTAGGTTCGCCGTCCCCGTAGGAGACTACTGCATCATCATTGTCGACACCGGCCAGACAGACTTGTCGGTCAAGATGAATGCTAAGATTGAATAGACGACAATCTGACAAGACTATACAAAGAAACTGAGCAGTCCCGGTTCTCTGAAATGACAGATTGCAGCGCGCCTGGAGCACACTGTGCCGGAGGAGTTGGATTCTCAGGGGGCGTGACCTCCGGCGTCTATACGAGTGGCGGGGGCCATCGAAGGAAGGTGCCTAGAAACCGGAGATACGTTAAACCAAAACAGTACGAGCCGATCGATCCCTTCGCGTTGACGGGCAGACTAGCCTTCCATCTCAAGGGAAACCAAGTCGAACAGCCTCACGAGGGCTTAGCCCAATGGTTCTCTTCCAGATTCGGCATACTCTCGAAACAGGTCGAGAAATATTCGCTTGAAGAATTTCTGGAAAAATTCTCCCGATTTCTAAAAGAGACATTATTGGAAAACATTTTGGCGATTGAAATCGATTACTACTCGGTTTACAAAGATAGAAAGGACAAATCTCTCAACGACCTAGACAACGCTATCGCCGCCGCGCGGGATTACGTCTCGCATCACAAGGACGCAAACAAGATCCTGATCTCTGCACTTGGAAAGACAAAGCTGGAACCAAGGAAGGACCTCCACCTTACGGTTGAGAGCCAGTATTACAGGAGGCATGGATCTGGAAAACCCGGAATGGAACTATATTTGACCGGGGTTCCATCTATCTTGCTCCCTAGAAAAAAAGAGACAAATTACGAGTATAAAGCCCGAGAGATCGAATTGTCAAAGAACCTAAACAAGCCTCGAAAACGGAAAGACTTCATGAAAGGGTCAGAAAGAACATTAGAGATCGTAATGAAAGACTACGTGAACCATGTGAAGAAGTTCTTCGACGTCGATTCCGTTGAGAGCTTGTGGAAAAGAGAGGATCATCTTGGTATGGGGCTAGTCAAACAAAACAGGTGAAATGATATCGCTTTTCAACGTGATTAACGAGATACTCTCTACCAAACAAAAATCGCTTACGGCATAGCGTTTAGGATGTGAACTCCATTGGCTTTCTCTTCTCAAGCCGGTTCCAAGCGAGGGCAAGAAATTTTCAAGGATGAAATATTCCGGCTTAGTGTTCACAACGATCTCAAGGTCATGACTCACTACACTCTCACTTCATCTGTCTTCGAGGGGCAGATTTGGAGCGGGAAAACCGCCCCGTTCATTCCACTCGCGTCTGAACCTCCGGTAGCCCCTGCGGTTAAGCAATAGATGCGGAACCGGAAGTGCGGCGAAGAGGACGACGAGAAAAGGCCATCCGCCTGCACGATCTCGCGGGAGATGTACACCATAGTTGTAGAGCACAAAGGCTAGTAGGAAGTCGAGGGTCAATCCAAGTGCCACTCCCGCGGCGAGGGATGGTCTAAATTTCCCCTTCTTCCAAGCCAGATAGTCAGGATGGCTTTCTTGAAGGTGCGAGGCCATGAACATGCCGGCAGGAGACGTGCCAACCAACCTTGCGCCCTCCGAAACGTCCGATCTGAAATCGTGGCCGCAAATCGGACAGTTCGATGGTCCGCGGAGCAACTGTCCTTCCTACCCAACCTAGAGTAACCAAGTGGGCAACATAAGGATAGCTTGGTCTGAGATGACTCATGTTTACAAGCAGATAATGCAGATTCAAGAACATGTTCGATATGACTAATGCAAGTCTCGCTGATATGGCTCCTGAGCTAGAAGCAGAGGCATCGATCGCGAAACTGTTCACAAGCTCATGCACGGCTATGAGCGCTCCCAAAATAGACTCTCGGACGGTCAAGACTATCTCGCCTATTTCCAGAGTTCCGAAGCCATCTTCCACTAACTATGTTTTTTGAGTGAAAAAAATTTCACCCACGCTGACGGTGCCATCTGCGTCCAGGGAGTTTTTCGCGCTTTTACCCGTGGAATTCCTTGCAGTCGCAGCGGTAGTCGAAGCTTGAGTATGAACAGCGGGGCGAATGAATCGACTTCGCATGGCCGCAGTTAGTGCAGTACTGTTGGCCTCCGACTTGAGCCACGGGCTCGCTCGATGGGCATACCTTGTGGACCATTCTGTCCTCAGTCTTCCCTTTTCCAAGCTTTGTCCTGACTACGATGACGTCTTCCTCAGGTATCCGAATCGGCTTGTGACACCGGGGACACAGGTTACTGCTCAATTCGAGACCTCGAACGACCAGACGGTTGTCGGAGCACGACCCCTTTTCAGCGTATCATTTCGATTCGTCGGTGGGCAAATCTGCCAAATCAATTGATCCTTATGATGTTTGAGCCTTCATCGTCATCTGCGGAAGAACCCTACCTGATCTTGCCTTGTATCCTGGGACTCCAACTCCGACGGCGATCATGGGGCTCTTCTCCTTAGCATGTGGTGAGAAGAATTCTGTGACGGCATCGTCGAAGAATGTCGAGCCGGAGGCCCCGATTCCCATTGCATAAGAGGAGAGGTAGATCTTCCCTGCACGAACACCTGCTTCGAATTGCGCTGCTCGATAGCCCCTGTTACCAAGAGATTTCAGAGCGGAAGTCAGGTTGGTCATGAGGAAAAATACGACACTCGCGTCGCTGAAGAGCTGTTGTCCGAGGCAAAGGTAGCCCGACATGGAGCGGTTTCTATGGAGCTTCAATTGCTCGACGGAGTTTTTGTCAACGTTGTAGAAGTAGGATCCCGCGGGGAGTCCTTGGACATCGTTAGCTATGAAGTAGAAATCGATCAATGCCTCGTTGTCTGGAAGGAAGTCCATAGGTATGTCGGTCGCAGAAGTACGGATAATCGTGGAGAGACGGTCGAAGGAGATGGGTTCACGGGCGAATTTTCGGGTGGACCCTCGAAGAAGAATCACCTCGTCTAAATGTGGAAACGGGTCTCTTTCTGAGTCTCGTAATGGAAAGGCTGGCGTAGTTGATGGAACCGTTCGCTTGGATGGCCCTAGGCTCGTCTTCCAAGAATCGATCTCCGACCTGCTTCCTAGTCCAGAGGACTCATTAGTTTCCCAAATTATCGGATAGTCAACTTCTCCCTTTGAGAGTGGGTTGATGTCTAAGGCGAGACTTGGAATTGGCTGATCTAATCTGGGAGCCTTTTCGGCACGGCCAGCTCCGACAATCGCCAAAGCTACAGTTGCCTCTTTCTTTGCCTCTAAACCCAGAAGCCGGTCGACCTCCGAATCAATGAAGCCTAGTTCAATTGTGGTTGCGAGGCCGGCCGAATTGGAGGTGGCAAGAAGATTCGCTGCGATGACCCCCGAGTCCCAGAACCAGTGACGGTAGGATCTTGCTTCATACTTCCATGCATTCCTCCACGCCAGTGACGTGAACGCCAGTGTGAACGGTGCAGATTGGCTGTCGGGGCTTCCTGTGTCGTCGAGTGCGGACCGATAGTCTCCATCTCGCAACTTTGCCAACGAGAACTGCTCGGGATTGAAGTGATACACTCCTGCCTCTAAGCCGGGGATTCGACCGGAGATCACGTAGATTTCAATGGGATACAATGCACCGGTCGCGGAGGCTGCCCGCATGTAGTGGAGTTCCTTGCCAAATCTCATCTTTCGTGTGAGGCCGGCGGAGAAGAAGAGAAGCTCGGAAAGAACCCCTACGTCGATCTGCTGTACGACTGTTTCCTGCCGCTCACCTGCTATCGCCTTGATAGAGTTCTCTTTAGGCAGAGGAAAATTGCGAGGAAGGGCAATGGAAGGGAGATTCTTGTACTCTTTGAACTGTGCTGGTTTGTTGTCCCAGTCGAGATAGTGAGCGGACGCTCCAATGCTGACTTCAGAGTGCTTCGTGGCCTCGTGATATATCAGAGCTGAACTGAAGTCCTTGTCGGCCATTAAGGTGACTCCCATGGTCTGCGGTAAATAGACTTCGCAGATTACAGGGAACTACTCGGTCGAATCGAGAGAGGATTAGATCGAGGGCACAACGGATTTATTCGCGATAGCAGATTCCCCCATAATAGGTCGAGAAACTCACTTGGCCAAATACGCTGACATAGCTGTAAGGGGATCGGTAGAGAATATTCAGAACCTGGTTCTGCAAGCGTTTATCTCCAACGGATTCACGGTTCAGTGGGACGGTGCCCTAAAGGGAAAGACGGACAAGGGCAGTAAGGGAGCTAACATACTCCTTGGAGCAGCGGCCCAACACCATGCGTGACCTTCGAGATCTACCCTCCTACCGAGGGTGGGACGCTGAGGCTGCTGAAGGTTGGTTCAGGTGCTGCTGGAGGGCTTCTGGGAATGAGGAGCGTCAACAAGCAATTCGACAAGCTAACAGACACCCTCTCCTCTTGGTTCAAACAGTAAGGCCTCTTACTCAACGTCAAGAGAGAATAGCCGGGAAGAATTCGCTGCGTCGCCGCTAAGTTCCAAGTCTCGGATCGATCTCTCTCCATAAATAGAATTCACCTCCAGAGTTCCAAAAGGGACGAATTTGCAGCGCGGGAAACCAGTCTCCTCTAGAGACGTTGTAACTCAGCTCAGTCAACTCTACGACGATTACTGGGAATTCATCCTCAAAGAATATCCTCTCAGCGCAACTTATCTCGGAGATCATCGATATGATGGAGTCCTAGAAGATGCCTCGGAGGGCGCGTTCAACCGTCGAGTCGCTCAGTCCAAGAAATACTTGGACCAGTTAAGAAGTGTCAAGAAGCCGTCCTCGAAACCAGATCTGCTAAACTACGAACTGTTCGAGCGCGAACTAGAAGACAATCTAGAAGCAGCTAAGTTTCGTCCCTATCTCACGCCTATGACCCAGCAGTCTGGATTACAGATCGATATTCCCGAGCTGGTCACCTACCATCCATTCAGGACGCTCTCGGATTTCGAGAATTTTTCCAGCCGGCTCCGAGCGTTTCCCCAACTTGTGGACCAGGTGATAGAGAACATGCGAGCGGGAATACGGGCCGGAATAGTTCTCGCAAAAGTGACCGCTGAGAAGATAATTCCCCAACTGGAAGCTAACGTGGGTCATGATCCTGAGAAGCTTGACCTCTACAAGTCAGTCGAGAAGATTCCATCTGGAATTATTTCAAAGGAAGCCCTTCGCATAAAGAACGATATTGCGGAAGCGATTCAACACTCGATCTTTCCAGCCTTTGAAAAGCTCCTCGCCTTCTTCAAGAAAGAGTATCTCCAGGCATGTCGAAGCGACGCCGGGATCTGGTTTCTTCCCGACGGGAACGACCGATATGCCTACACAGTCAGGCACTACACTACAACAAATCTGTCACCGAACGAGATTCATGATCTAGGTCTCCGTGAGCTATCGCGCATTCACACCGAGATGCGGGCCATCGTAGACCGTATCGGCTTCAAAGGGTCGCTCCAAGATTTCATCTCGTCACTCAGACGGGACAGATCGCTCTACAATACCTCGGCAGCCGACCTTCTGGCAGGGTTCAAGAAGATTTTGGAACAGATGGACGCGAAGCTTCCCTTATTGTTTGGACGGCTGCCTAAGGCGAAATATGGATTCCGTGAGATCGAAGCGTTCAGAGCCGAAGCCGCCCCAGACGCGTACTACTACCGTCCGCCGGAAGATGGCTCACGTCCAGCCTACTTTTACGTGAACACGTTCCGACCGGAGCAACGGCCCAAATACACGATGGAGGTGTTGGCGTATCACGAGGCGGTGCCGGGACATCACCTTCAACTGGCAATTCAGCAGGAATTGACAGATCTGCCGAGGTTTCGTAGACATGGAGGCTATACGGCATTCATCGAAGGATGGGGTCTCTACTCAGAGGAACTCCCTAAGCTGGTGGGTTTCTACAAAGACGCTCTTTCTGATTTTGGGAGGCTGAGCTTCGATGCCTGGCGTGCAGCCCGACTGGTTGTCGACACGGGAATCCATCATAAGCATTGGCCGCGTGAGCGCGCCATCCAATTCTTCCTGGAAAATACAGCCCTCTCAGAACTCAATGTAGCGTCTGAAGTGGATAGATACATCGCATGGCCGGGTCAAGCACTCGCCTACAAGATCGGCATTCCACGATGAACTCCTCGGTGACGGCGCTCTGGCCCTAGATGTGCTTGAGAACAAAATGCGAAGCTGGACAGACAGAAAGTCTGAGACCCACTCTTGAGGTTGACGGGGTCTCTCGAACCATCAGAAGCCCACTCAGGAATAACAGGATAATGCTTTCTTCTTCTTCGATTGTGATGGAAGCGTACGGGACGGGTTCTGATGAGAGTTGGCCAACTTTCCTTCAGTCAGGAGAGCCGCAAAAACCGATGCCCTTGCCGTGGACAGTCTTCTTTCTGAATGGGTTCGATTGGAAGCCAGACTCTGGACGACTGGCCTCGATGCATCGGTCAATTAGGAATAGTGAATTGCTCATCGCAGAGGATAAAAGTCCAGTAATCGGGTTCATCCATTACGTGATGCATGAAGATATCATCGATGGAGGCTTGAACTCGTTCATAACGGCATTCTATGTTACGCCAGCGTACCGCGGAAAAGGAGCGGGTCTCTTCTCCTGGTTGAATCGATTGCAGACTCTGTAGCGAGGGGCGCGGGTGGTGTCGAAACATCAACAATCCATTCCTCCGCAAAGAACCTGTACGAAAGACATCACTTCAAGCAGACCATGGGAGACATCGGCGAGGCTTTCCTTGAGCTTGACATATCCGAATACTTGCAAGCTAAGAAGAAAGGCAATCCATCAAAGAGCTAGAATTGTGTTAGGCCGTATCTCTGTAAATTACGCTAGTTCCTTTCTTTCTGTTCTCCCACACTCTGACCTCGTAGAGTTCCTTGATTGATGGTTTGAGCTTGTTCCAGATCCACACCGATATGCGTTCCATTGTCGGGTTGAGAATAATCTCATTCAGATTCCTCTTGTCCAATTTCGCGATTATTTCTTGGTTGACGATTCTCTCGATAATACGCGTGTCCAGAATTACCCCTCTTTCGTCGGGCGTTCCTTTGACGACGACTCTTAGCTCGTAGTTGTGGCCCTGCATCGCCTTCTCGTCAACATCGAGCGAGGCAGCCGATGAGAACTGGAATTCTCGCATCGCAAACATTTCCATTTCTGGTCGCTCTAGTTCCTGTAATTCATCAAGTATCGGAGAAAGATATGACTCCCTGAGACTCCTACGGACTCAAGCTCTGCGATTGGAGAGTCTTCCAGTCCGAAATGGATCCCAGTGACAAAGCCGGGTCTTCGTTTTCCCTCAGAGTTGAGATCTCCCATGACCTGTGGAGAAAATGTTAGCCTGATCTCATCGACTAGCATCGCTTTGACAAGCCTGCCGGCCAGAATCGGCCCCCCCTGAATGTCCAGGAGATTCGCTTTGTAGTCCTTTCTTAGAATCCCTAAAGCTTTGCCGAGGTCTATGTTCGTGTCTCCAACAGGGTACGTTTTGGTGAGCTCGAGAGCCCGATGCCCTTGAGCGCCAAGTTGTTTCGCCTGATCCTTCAGCCTTTCCTCTCCTTTCCTCGTGGTAAAAAGGACCGGCTGCCACTCCTCGTTCTTAGGGTTGAACACAGGGTGTTTCAGATCAACCTCTCCTCTGCCGGTTACAACTGCCCTGACGGGTTTACCATTCCTTTTCCTCAAGAGACCCTGCAAGTCCTTGTCTCTGGGGTACCAAGTCGCGTTTGGATTGTCTCTGAGGATTCCAGCCCCTCCGAGAACGGCGTCGGCTGATGCCCAACCATATTGGAGAGCTCTGTTATCGGTGAGACCTCCCGCCGCTATTGGATTGTCTTTCAAGTGCCGTAAGGCAATTTCGGATCCTCCGCGTTGACCGGGTTCGAGAGGAACGGCGATCCCATCGATCGTAGTCACAAACATGAGGTAGGTGTGGGGAGATCCCTCGACCTTGTAGAATTCTGATAGGTGGTCCATGGATACGTTCGGGTCTTCAAATAATTGTACCATTCTGACCATGGTCGAACGGCAATGCTAACGGATGTCTATATTGAGCTTCACGTCCCGGACTTCAAGAAGGCAATCGAGTTCTACTCTAGACTCGGTTTCAAGCTCTTGTGGAGAACCGAGGACTATCTTGTTATGAGGAGAAAGAGAAGTGTGCTGAATTTCTACGGCGGCAGTCAGAAGGTATACTCCCACTCTTACTTCGGTCGATTCAAGAAAACCACAAGATGCGGTTACGGGGTCGAGATGATCATTCCAGTTGATCGAGTGGAAGGTTTCTACAACAGTGTGAAGAAATTTGCAAAGATCGTTCAGCCCTTGCAGTTGAAGAAATGGGGGCGTCGCGACTTCAGAATCGTCGATCCGTTCGGTTTCTACCTACGGATCACAGAAAGATACGAGTGGGCTGGCAAGCTTGACGCGAGGCAGAAAGAACTGATCAATGATTACAAGATGAAACTCAAAGAAGGAGATCTGAAGGCCAAGAAAATCTGAATCGACTAATCCGAATTTCCAGTGTGGGGATAGGCCGCTAGATCATCGCGCTGTTCAATATCCAATATATGGCCCAGCTTCTTCTGTTTCGTCTCCAAGTAGAACTTGTCAAACTGATTGGGGGGCATCACGACGGGTATTCTCGCAACCACATTGATTCCGTGAAGCTGCAGATCCTTCAACTTGTCCGGATTGTTCGTCAGAAGCTTGACCGATTTTACGTGGAGGGACATTAGCATGTGGGCCGCTATGTCGTAGTCTCGCTCGTCCGGTCTGAAGCCCAGTTTTTCGTTCGCCTCAACAGTGTCGAAACCAGCATCCTGCAGCTGGTAGGCTTTGATCTTGTTTACGAATCCGATTCCACGGCCTTCCTGTCTCAAGTAGAGAACGATGCCCCGATCCATCTTGCCGATTCGCATAAGGGACTCCACAAGTTGTTCTCGGCAATCGCAACGCAGCGAGCCGATTGCATCACCTGTAAGGCATTCAGAATGCAGTCTTACCGGAACATCTTCCTTCTCGAAGATATCGCCGTGAACAAAGGCAGCGTGCTCTTTTTTGTCGAAATTGTTCCAGAAGGCGACAGCCTGATAGTCGCCGTATAGAGTGGGTAGGTTCGCGATGGCCTTGACCTTGACGCAGATCTCCGGGGCCTCACGGCATGAGTGGTCTTCGCTCTCCTTCAACAGCTGCTCGACGGCTGATTTCGGGATGCCCATCAAGGCCGACGCGAAAAACGGGAACAGTCCCTTTTGAGGATTGCTTTCCTAGGAGGGCATTCTCTCGTTCGCGATCAGTGCAAGGGAGCACGTGTCCCTGCATAGATTGAGTTCAATTTTCTCGCATAGTCTTTTGTTGTGAGAACACCGTTGAGATTTCAGACCGATTATGGTTCGGATAGCTGTTGATGAAAGGGAGAAGCCGTCGGGTGTTCCTGATGAGCTCCGCTCGAAGGGAGTCTCGGTTGAATATAGGGTCCTTGAGGTAGCAGATTACATAGTTGGTGAGTATGCAGTGGAGCGAAAATCCGCGCGGGACTTCGTCTCCTCATTGTTCAGCGGGAGGCTTTTCGATCAAGCCTATAGGATAGGCGAGTCGTACAGAGACAAGATTCTGGTCGTTGAGGGAAGCTTCGACGACGAACTCAAGAGATCTCGGAACCCGCGTTCTCTCTGGGGTGCCCTGATTTCCGCGGTTTTAGATTTCGGCTTGCACTGTTTCTTCACTCACGATGCGAAAGAGACCGCTGAGTTTTTGGTTACCCTTGGGAAAGGTGGACGGTACAAGGGCCATCGGGGGCCCCCTCCACTCGTCGTCCGGAAGCCGAGGTCGGCTGACATTAACAGGCTTCAGGAATCCATTGTTAGTTCGGTTCCCGGCATCGGGCCTCGCACAGCCGAACAATTGCTGTCCCATTTTGGATCGTTGAGACGGACGTTCAGTGCTTCCGTGACGGAAATGGCAGTCGGAGCTGGAATCGGTAAAGCCAGGGCCTTGAGCGTTAGAGCGCTTCTGGATGCTTCCTACAAGCCTTCAAAAGGAGTCCACTCTCAAACCCAGCTTCGCGCAGAGGCGTAGAAACAACGGGGGTATTTCTTCAAGGATGCGACTGGGTGGTAACGCAGAACCCTGATCGAGAGGTTTTGCGGAACTCCTCTGTCAGCATTGATGACAGTGGAACCATTCGTGACATGGGCATAACTCATGGTTCCAGGAAGGACGAGGTAATCGATTGTAGAGGTAAAGTGTTGATTCCGGGCTTGATCAACACTCACACTCATCTTTCAATGACTCTCTTCAGAGGATACGCTGACGATCTAGAGCTTCAGCAGTGGCTGGAGAAGAAGATCTGGCCTTTGGAGAAACGACTCACGGGTGAAATGTGCTATTTTGGCGCGCTTCTGGGGGCGATGGAGATGACGAGAACCGGAACCACGTGTTTCGTTGACATGTACTTTCACATGGAAGATGTTGCCCGAGCGACCGAGGAGGCAGGGCTTAGAGGAATACTCTCCTACGGAATGATCGATCCCCCAACCCATGAGGGCAAAGAAAAAGAGCGGAAAAGTTCCCTGAAACTGCTCCAACACGTCAGCGCGATGAAATCGCCCAGAATCTCGTTTGCGTTCGGGCCTCATTCTCCCTATACCTGCGGCGAAGAAACTCTGCTCTGGTGCAGAAAGGAAGCTGAAAAGGAAAACGTCCTAGTCAACATTCACATCGCTGAGACCCGAGGAGAGCAGGCGAAGTTTGAGCGAGACAAGAAATCTCGCGAGGTAGATTATCTCGACAAGATAGGTTTTCTTAGCGATAGAGTGCTTGCAGCCCACTCGGTCTGGTTGACGAAATCGGAGGTCAAGTTGTATGGAAAGCATGGCGTCAGAGTAGCTCACTGTCCAGTCTCCAATATGAAACTGGCAGGAGGCAGCGTGGCACCTTTGCCGGAGATGTGGGAAGCGGGAGTCCCGGTTGGCCTTGGTACTGATGGACCCGCAAGCAACAACAGCCTTGACATGTTTGACACGATGAAGGTTTGTGCCCTGGCTCACAAAGCGCATCGGTGGGACGCAACAATTGCTAACGCTCAGAAGGTACTCGACATGGCTACAATCGATGGAGCCCGTGCGATTGGCAAGGAGAAAGAGATCGGGAGCATCGAGAAGGGCAAGCGGGCTGATCTAGTTCTTGTCGATCTAAAAGAGCCAAGCATGATGCCTATTCATGGAAAAGAGACTGTAGTCTCTGATCTCGTATACTCTGCCAGCGGCTACAACGTCGATACAACAATAGTAGATGGGAGGGTCGTGATGAAAAACCGAAAGTATGCTAAGCTGGATCTTGCGAAAATCGAGGAAGGGGTCAACGCCTCAGTTCGTAGACTTATGCTGTAACCGAGCCTTTTCGATTATCAAGTATCCGCTTTGTCCGTCCCACCGACTGGCCACCTTGTCGACACTGACCCGCCACTTGAAGTTAGGCGCGTCGATGACGAAGGTTTCGTATTCTCCTCCCTCACCTGTCAAATGTATTCCATGTTTTCTCGAAAGTCTCTCTAACATAAGCCACCGATCATCAGTGAGCTCTTTTCCCAGCCAGGACTCGTCTAGACCAGTAGCTCCAACACCTGATAGAATGATCTTGAACCCCGCAGATTTCAAGTCGTTAACAAGTATCTTGGGATCCTTATGCCAAAGCGGCGTGAAACTCTTGAGCCCTAACGTGTCACAGATCTGGTCGATTCGAGATTTCTGATAGTCGCTGGCAACGGCGCCTGTCACAACTCCATCTATCCCAAGGGCATCTCGCGTCTTCTCAAGTCCGTCTCGAAGGGTCACCAGTTCTTCTTGACCCGCCTCGATGGTCCGATGTGCAAGACCCATAGCCTCGGCCTGAATTTTTGTCCAAAACACGTTGGGGAAGTGGAACATGAGTGATTCGACTCCCTTCGGCAGAACGCTCACGAGGCTCTCTACGTCCCAGCCTTGGTGTTGAGCGATCCATGTGGCGTAAGTGCTGTCCTTGCCTCCGCTGAAGAGAACTGCTACCTTCAAGGGACTTCCTTCAGCAATCGTCCCTTGTTTTCAAACTGTTTCTCGTACAGCTTGCGAAGCCGTTGAATAGTGTCGGCTTCTTCGGGCGCTTTGTCGTCTCTGAACTTCGCGATTCTTGCAAACCGCAGTGCAAATCCCGATTTGTACCGGGGGCTCTTCTGAACCTCGTTGTGAGCAACCTCGACAACGATTTCCGGTTTCACATGAACGGTCCACTTGGATTCCCTGGTTTTCAGCGCTTGGAGCCGTTTGGTTATCATGTCAAACTCCGCATCTGTCAAACCCTTGAACGTCTTCCCAACGACGAGGTACTCGCCGGTCTCATCGTCCCTAACCGCTAGATGGTAGTTGCTCAACCAGCCCACCCTCCTGCCACTACCCCAATCCGCGGCAACGATGACCACGTCGAGCCGGTCAGCAGGCTTGATCTTGAACCACTTCTTGGCCCTGGCGCCAGGAGAATAATCGCTTGTGAGCGACTTCGCCATTAGTCCCTCATGCCCCTCCTTCAGTGCTGACTGCAAGAAATCCTCTACGACCCCAGGGTCACGGGTCACGACTCTTGGCGCGAGAGATTCGGCTGGAACGAGGCTGGCGAGGATCTCCCATCGTTCGGCATATGGAAAGTCTATCAGGGTCCTCCCTTCGGATTGGAGTACATCGAAGAGATAGAGGCGCAGCGGGATCCTCTCGACCATGTCTTGGATACCGTGGACTCGTCGAAACCTGCGCATCAAATCTTGAAACGGTACCGGCTTTCCTCTTTCTCCGAGAGCGACAACTTCCCCTTCAATCAAGAATTCTGATGCCTTCACCTTCGTCTTGGCATAATCCACCATTTCCGGAATACTATCTGTGACATCAGTTAGTCGTCGGCTGAATATTCTGACCTGATCTTCTTTTCTGTGGATCTGGATTCTGGCACCGTCGAACTTGTACTCGAAAGCGCTACCTTCTTTGTGCTCGGAAAGGACTTGAGAGGTGTCCTCTGCCATCTCCGCGAGCATCGGCTTGACGGGTACGAACAATCGTAGTCCTATCTTCTCAACTGCTGTGGAGCCCTCAGTCATCGCCATCCTCGCGACATCGCCGATATCTCCGTGCAGCATGTGTGCACGCGTAACCAGTTTTCGGGAGACCCCCGAGGCCTCGGCGATCGCGTCCAACAAAACTCCCTCAACAACACCGATCCGCATCTCTCCAAGTAACATTCGGCTGAGATATTCTGTCTCTAACGGTGTTGTCCGGTTGAGCAAGGAACCTAGGAGTGTCAGCCTTTTCTCCTTGGACCCCGCCCCTTTCACCTCGGCAAGTTTCTCTAAGGTACCGAAAATCTCAGCAATCGTTAACGAGTCCGTGTTTTCTGTGAGAAGTGCCTGGCTCATGGTCCTTCCTGCTGCTGATAGGGTCGAGTAGCTTATTTCTAGAACGCGAGGATCAGCTTCAGGGAACGCCGTCCCGGCCAAAAATAAAGTCACATAAGCCACGTCCTCTGGTCTGATTCTTCTAAGGACCTCGCTGATGAGCCGGATCTTCTCGTTTCTCTTAGTTGTCTCTTCAAGAGACCGGCATAGTTGCGCAACGATCGAGAATTGAGCGGGCTGTTTTTCTAGTTGAGCCACTGTCCCAACCCGGCGTCCATGCTCTTTCTCGTCCTAGTGAGCCGTTTCGCTAACCGCTCAACTCTTTCCCTGTTGAAGCCGCGTTCCACCGACAGGAACTCGACAAGTCCGTCACGATCAGGTGGAGACCTTCGGAGGTTATATTTTTCGAGAACCCTTGGTTTCAGGAAAATCTGACGAACAGTGTTCAGATCTTCTGTCAGTTTTGATCTGATCTCTTCAGGAATCTGTTGTATTGAACCGTACTCGTGGACTAGTTTCAAGGCTTTCTTGGGGCCTATTCCTTTTACCCCCTGGTTGAAGTCTGTCCCGATGAGAATCGCGAGATCAACCAGCTGTTCGCGGCTTATCCCTAGTAGCGCGAGGTTCTCTGAGAGCTTGATCAACTCCGGAATCAACGGCCGGGATCGCCGTTGGGCCGGAAGCCACTCTCGTCCCGTCAGGGTCAGATATCGTGCGAGGACGGGAGCGCCGTAGAGCAAGCAGTCGTAGTCTTTGCTTCCAACAGCCCAGACATCTCCTCTAGCGGCCATGTAGCTAGCTTGAGCTTCCGCATCCTCCAGCGCTTCGAGCCACGGAATGCCCATCAACATTAGAAGCCGTTTCGCGTCATCGAGTATTGATCCAGTGAGATGACCGGTCATGACAGCCTTGGACCAGGCCTTCGCATGATCCTTCTTTGAAACGGCATCACTGTACTCAATCTCCGCCTTCTTCGTCGCTTCTCTCCTCATCTCGAGCGTCCCTCTCTTCAACGGATTGGGTCTTCCATCGAAGACGAAGACAGGCTTCATGTCGAAATCTGCGATCAGTCGGCTGGTTCTAGTGAGCAGACCGATAAGGTGCGAAGTTACTCTCCCTTGTCGATCGGTGAAAAGGGTCCCATCTCTCTTTCTGACGAGAGCTAGAAATTGGTGGATCTCAATACTAGCATCGATCGCGAAGGACGCGCCTTTGAGGGCCTTGAGTGTGGTTTGCTCTCGTTTCAGAATCGGCGTCAGCATTACTCCCAGTCGGCGTCCCCGCCTTCTCCAACCACCTTACAAATCGAGGCTTGGGACTCTTTAAGCTCAGAAAAATCGCAGAATGGTATTGATAAGAAATCTGGAGAAAGTACTGGATGGCGGAGAGTCGGGCTCTTGTGAGCCCGCTCTTCCCCGCGCTGATTCTTGGCTAGGAAGGATAGCTAGTTGTTTCCGGGCGGAGCAGGCTCGGGGGGCGGAGACGGATTGAATGGCTCGTGAGGGAAGACGAATGAGCCTGTGTCGACTGGCGTCTTCGTGTCGTGGCTTGATTCGTGGTGACTTGTATGGGTGCCTTGCTGGGTTCCTTTTGTGGTGTGCGGGCGACTCGTCTTAGACGAATTGGTTTTCTTCGGGGATGTTGATGTCTTGCTTGTTTTGCCTGAGGCGGATTTTATTCTCTGCACTTCTCTTTTCAGACTGTCGATCTCATTGATTGCCGCGTTAAGGTCTGCCGTGAGTTCTGAGGCGAGCTTGTTGAACACTTTAGCTAACTCCTGTAGCGCTTTTTTTGTCCTTGTAGGTGAAGTTGGCATGACTATGCCTTCCTTCTACGGACTAGTGTAAACATGCTGTAACCTGTGTACTTGGAAGGCGTGGACAGGGAAGTCAATGGAATGGGTAAACGGGCCTCGGAGCCATTCTCGTTTTGTCCAATCTATCGTGAAAATTGAGAAGGAATGATCCCAAAAAGTGGGCTTGGGGTTTAGGCGGCCAAGGCAAGCTCGGTAATCCTAGTTACCGTCTTTCTTGCCGAGGTTGTGCCGCTTTACGTATTGCCAGAGTCTCTTGGTCATCTCGGATGGGGTGACCTTCTGTCCTTCCTTCCCACCGAGTACAGTGGCGAGATGCTCGTCTAGTTCGATCCCGTATCCACCGAAAGACCCTCTCTTGTTTGGCGTCAGGCTCACCTCCTTGGCCTAAAATCCTAAGCTCCGATAGACTACGACGCCAAGGCATCTTTGAAATCCGCATTGTAACTGCTTCACAGCCCTCACTCGTTACAGATGCGCCGCAGATAACATCAAGCTTTCCGTGCTAATTGCCGATTCTCTCGATTCTGGTCCTCCGTGTACGACCGCGGGTTACAACAATTTCTTGAGCGGAACCTCGTTCAACATCTCAGTGCCTGGGTCCTTGGACACTGTCGCGGTTGCCCTAGACGTTATTGCCATCGGAGCAGTACTTGTCCTCACAACCCTATCTCTCATCCTCTCAAGAGGATTAAACGGTACGGGACTGAGAAGAGGCTTCGCCCTCACGGCTGTCGCGGGCTTTGTACAGATTATCGGAAGCGCAACACAGTTCGCGGTGGACCTTGGGTTCACCAGTTCCAGACTCCCCACAAACATCTTCTCGGGAATCCAGGTCTTGTTCCTCGTCCTATTGGCCTTGGCGGTCCAGAGCTTCTTCCCAGTCTGGTTCAAATCATTCAAAGGCGACAGCAATTCACCGAGCCAGCCACGAGAAGACCCCCACTCCTCACACGGACCTGTTCCTCCAACCACAAACTAGAGTATGCAGAGCAGAAACCACGGTAGAATACAAGTCCTTTCGGGGGTTGGAGAGCGGCTATTTCTTGGAGAAGCTCATTGAGCAGCCGTGTTCGCCGCGAAGCTTTCCTTGGAATTCAAGCTCTAGAGTTTCTGCGGCCTTCTTGTAGCTGCCAATGCATGTGCTGCAAAATATTGACCTGGCCTGGAGCTTTGTCAGCCCATAGGCGTCTGCTTGCGCCAACACGGATTCAATGCACCCGCACCGGTCCAGCCTGACCGTCCGGACTCCATCACCAGTTTCAATATCATAGTCGCTGGCAAATGTCTCGCCCATACTCTCAGCCAGGTTCTGGGAAAGAGCCTCGACCCTACTTCCCTGGTTCTTCGCCTTGATCTCCTCAACTTTGAGATTCGCCTTCATGCCAGTCAGCATATTCATCGCAGGCCCAACTGCGTCAAAACCTGCCAGGCCAACGAACGTGCCTACCTGGAGGAGAAGATAGTGAGCCAGCGTTTTCCTAAGCATCTCATAACGCTCCTCAAGGCTTCGGGTTCGCTTCTGTTGAATCAGCTTGGACATGCCAATGTCGGTAGCCACTTCCTAGCGACCCGTTTTTAAGTTATGGTGAACTCTAGCTCTGTAAATGTCGGACGCTGGCAAACTACCCCTGGCGAAGACATACCGGCCCAAGGAAGAGTATCTCTCCATCCTGAGGGATTCTCTAAGGGACCCGGAATCTTTCTGGGCCAACATTGCTGGCCAGCTTGTCTGGCACAAGAACTGGGACAAGGTGCTGAAGTGGGACCCGCCGTTTGCCCAATGGTTCGTCGGAGGAACACTCAACGCGTCCGAGAACGCCGTGGACAAGCACGTGAAATCATGGCGCAAGAACAAAGCTGCTTATTTCTGGGAGGGCGAAGCAGGCGAACATCGCACAATCACATATCGCGAACTCTATCGAGAAGTCAACAAGTTCGCCAGCATTCTGCAACACTTTGGCCTCCGGAAGGGCGACACAGTGGCGATCTATATGCCTTTGGTGCCCGAGTTCCCGATCGCAATGCTCGCTTGTGCCAGACTCGGACTGCCGTTCACAGTGGTCTTTTCAGGCTTCAGCGCGAAGGCACTCGCAGAGCGAATCCAAGATTGCGAGGCCAAGATCGTTGTGACAGCTGACGGTGGTTATCGTAGGGGAAAGATCTTGGATCTGAAGGGCATTGTTGATGACGCGGTGAAAGAATCCCCTACTGTGAAGCATGTAGTGGTTTTTCGGCGGACTGGCTATACTGTGCCGATGAGTGATGGTCGCGATCATTGGTGGCATGATCTGATGGCGAACGCGGAGAGCTATATTGCGCCTGTACCTGTCGAGTCGACCCATCTCCTCTACATTCTCTATACCTCGGGGACGACAGGGAAACCGAAGGGCGTTGCTCACAGTACTGGTGGATTTCTCGCGTTCGCTTATGCTACTCAGGAATGGGTGTTCGATGCGAAAGATGATGACGTTTACTGGTGCACAGCGGACATAGGATGGGTCACAGGACACACGTACGTCGTGTTCGCTCCGTTGATGCATGGCCTCACCTCGGTGATGTACGAAGGCGCGCTGGATTATCCAGAACCCGATAGATGGTGGGAAATAGTGGAGCGTTATGGCGTCACGATTCTCTATACTTCCCCTACCGCCATCCGCTCGCTGATGCGCTATGGAGATCACCTCCCAGGTAGTCATGATCTCAACAGCTTGCGTCTGCTGGGATCGGTCGGCGAGCCGATTAATCCGGCGGCCTGGCAGTGGTACTCTAACGTGATAGGGCAAAGTCGCTGCCCCATCGTCGATACGTGGTGGCAGACGGAGACTGGTGGGATCATGATCTCGCCCAGCCCTCGCCTGGGTCTCGTCCCATTGAAGGCTGGCTCTGCGACGCTTCCGCTGCCGGGTGTAGAAGCCGATGTTGTAGATGAAAGCGGTCAGGCCCTTGCGCCTGGAGAGAAAGGATTCCTCGTCATCAAGAAGCCTTGGCCGGGCATGTTCATGACCCTCTACAAGGACCCCGAAAGGTATCGCCAAGTCTACTGGACTCGGTTCCCTGGGCTATACTACCCAGGTGACTATGCGATGCGTGACGCCGATGGATACTTTTGGCTGTTAGGGAGAGCAGATGAGGTGATCAAGGTAGCGGGTCATCGACTGGGAACAAAGGAGGTGGAAGACGCCCTTGTGAGCCATCCGTTCGTGGCAGAGGCTGCAGTTGCTGGCAGACCTGATCCGGTAAAGGGCGAATCCATCGTTGCATTTGTGACGTTGAGAAGCGTGGCTAACCCTTCCAATGATCTCTCTGAGGAATTGAAGCAACACGTCCGCGAGATGATTGGTCCCATCGCAACTCCCGAAGCCATCTACTTCGCCAAGATCCTCCCCAAGACCAGAAGTGGAAAAATCATGCGACGCGTTATCAAAGCAGTTGCCGCCGGGGGCCCAATCGGCGACTTGTCAACACTCGAAGATGGAGCATCCGTCAATGAAATCCGACTGGCCATCGAAGCGCTTCAGACGGCAGAAAAAACTGCCAAATCCTCCTGACTGTCTTCGAGAGCTCATGGCTCTCATATGACGAAGTTGAAGATTATGAACATCGCCCATAATGGGAGCGCTATGCCGAGCGCGATTGGGATGCTTTTGCGGAATATCTTAGCCCCGTCCAGCAGCGAAACGGGAAGCATGTTGAAGGATCCCAGTCCCACATTTAGTAACAACCCGTAGAGGGCGACCGTAGAGAGGAAACCTGGTTGAACGAGAAACAGCATGACTAAGAAACCGATCGCGAATGCGAGGTTGATGCCCGGACCAGCTGCCGAGATTATCATGTTATCCTCTTCTGGATCCACAGTTCTTCTACCTGAATCATGTCCGTAGAGTTGGGCAGCGGCGGGGGCAATGTAGACTGCTCCGGGAGCGCCGAAGACCAGTCCTCCGCCCGAAAGGGTTACGACAGATATGGTAAGGACCAGTCCCCAGATCCAGAGACGGAAGTGGGCGAGGTATCCGCGTCTTATTGCGAAATACTTGTGTCCCATCTCGTGGAGGATGAATCCGGTCGCTGTGGCAACGAAACCGGCAATAACAACGTCGAGACTGCCCGTTCCGGTAAAGGAACCGACAAGGTTCCGGTATGTCATTGCAACTGAGAGTACTATCCAAGCCACGATGATGGAAAGAATCTCTCCCGAACTGAATTGGGATGACACTGCCTAAGGACCGGAATTAGGAGGATTTTGATCTCGATATTTCACTTTGCTTCTCTCGTTAAGGGCTTATCCTCGACTGGCTCCCATGCGCTTGCAATCCGGTTAACTCGAAGGCGGCGGGATCCTCAGGTAACGATCTCGTCCATGGTCTTTGCTGGTCTTGGTCGAGAGAAAAAAGGAGGTTTCTGGAGGTTCGCTGGTCTCTGTCTAGAACCGTCCGAGCTTTTCGGGCAGGGTGTAGGATAGGAGGGTCTCGCTGGCGGTGATTCCGTTGAGGCTGCTTATTTTCTCAACGGATTTTTCCAGAAGATCCTCTGAGTTGTCGGCCCTGAAGGCCGCGAGTATGTCGAACGCTCCAGGTATGACGTGTGCCTCTGCAAAGTTCGGGATGGTCCTCAGTTTCCGCAGAATCGAATCGAAACTGCCTCTAACCTTCAAGAGAGCGAACGCCAGTGGGCCTTCGCTGTCTGCTCGGTTGGAGCTGTTGATGATGCTCTCGAAGGAGATGGTTGTCTGAGTATTTGTGATGCTTGGGATGCTCCTGATCTTCTCCATCGTGGTGAAGGCCTTGGTCGGCTCGTTGGTTCGTAGCTTGATCACGAGGTCGAATCTTCCTGTAACCGGTGTTGCGGATTCGACGTTGGGAAAGCGCTGGATCTGGGAAATGGTGCGTGCACGTTCTCCTTTGCATTTGGCGAATATGTAGCCTGTCTGTTCATTTCTTGCCATTTTTTTTACCGTGAAACCCGATAGGTGATTAGCCTATTTCACTGAG
>WNEQ01000010.1_pt1 | contig 72391 bp, 85 predicted proteins | sample 5399971 | NCBI WGS metagenome assembly WNEQ01 (sample SAMN13153330, study PRJNA577476) | soil metagenome | isolation source: 20 cm grassland meadow soil 2 days after 1st rain plot 5 | place: USA:California | collected 2015-09-18
AGCTGTAAGTTCTTAGACGGTTTCTTCGAGTCATTACTTAGGCTGCCTATCGCTACTCTCGGGATGCATTGGCTGTAGCTGCTGTCAATCTCAGTATGTTACGAAGGCTCCAGATTCCCAATTCTCTTTTTTCCACTAGGACGATTTGACTTTCCCATCGAAGCGACTAGGAAGTTCTTTCGGCTCTGATTAAACCAATCCTTTTATAAATGAATTCATTTAGAATTATCTTGTGTTCATCGGCAAGCCAGTACCTGCCGCCGTTCTTATTGATAGAGACGAAATTGTTAACAAGCTTGTCAAAGATATTTCCAATAGCCGAATCCATCCATCTTTCGCCTTATTGGGCTACAGACGCATTGGAAAGACATCGATACTACTCAAAGTGAAGGAGGAATTGGAAAGGAGACAGCTTGTCGTGGTATACTTTGACGTTAAGGAACGAGCCACTGACCCGGAAGGATTTCTGCGAGACTTGGAAGAAGAGTTGCTTTCGGCATACAGTAATCATCTGGGCGGATTTCAGAAGGTCGCGCTAAAGGCCTCGGGCCTACCAAAGGCAATCGCTCAGAAAGTTATCGACCTGGTATCATCAGTTGAGTCCTTTGGAGTAGAACTATCCCCAGACGGGACAATAATGCCAAAGATCAAGCTTGGAGACAAGAGTGAGGAAGACTTTGCAAAACTATTCAGGTCGGTTTTCAAGACGGCAGACGTAATTGCAGAGCGGGCCAAGAAAAGAGTGGTGCTAATTTTTGACGAGTTTCAAGACATTTTGAGGTTGAAGGAGTACAAGGGACTGAAGAACGTATTAGATCTTTACAGGGGAGCATTGCAGAAAAGAGGAAACGTCTGTCATATCATAAGCGGGTCTAGAGTCCACATGCTAAGAAGTATCTTCGAAGAACCTGGTTCCCCACTCTTTCAGCACTTTACTTCGGAAACAATCGGCGACCTAGATGAGTCATACGCCACCAAGCTATTCAGTAGCGTCGTCGAGAACCGGGAGATAGGTGTCGGGAAGGAAGAATTAAGGAAATCTGGGAAAAAAATCTTCTCCCTCGTAGGTGGGCATCCCTACTACATTATCCTCCTCGCGGAGGCATGGGATGGGAAGAGTAGCCTTGAAAATACGTTTGAACGTCTAATCGCCGCTCCCACAGGTTCGTTGTACATCTACGCAAATTATGTTATTGCGGAAGACCTTGGAAAGGCAACCGGAGGACCGATGCTGAACAAGATTGTAAGGGTAATTGCTCAAGAAGGCAAACCGATGGAGTCCTCAGAAATCGCGAGAAAGGTGGGCAAACCGCAAAACTACATTCAGTCTTACCTTAGGCACCTGTCAGATTACGATGTTATTACAAGAGTGGATAGAGGGGTGTACAGGCTAGTGGACAATGTGATTTCTCAGTGTATTGCAAAGAACTCACTCTAGGAAGGAGCCCAACTAATTCATATGATTTATAAATCAACTGATTTAGTTTAGCACGCCCAAGGGTCGCATAGGAACACCAGTTGGCAGATTGGTTTAGTCGGGCCATTCCAGAAGCTCAAAGATGGGGCGAAAATAATCGGTTGGGTCTGGGACCGCGAGGTTTGCCTCCTTTTTTGCTCACATTGACTAATCACTCGACATTTCTCGCAAATATGATAGTGATCAGGATTTTTTCATTTGGAGACCTGAGTTCTTCCTCGACCTTATTATTCTAACCAACTTCAATTCTAAACGATTTCGTAGGAGACGAAGAGAAGACGTGTTGAAGGGATGTCCCACATGCGACGAGGCAGTGGACTGGGATAGAGCGTGGAGAATGATGAGAAAGTACAAGTGCAATAATTGTGGATGGAAGGAAGATGGATGACGAGTGCTTATGTGCTACATCCAACTGTAATCTGCAAGGATTGTGGAGCAGTCAGTCGGACAAATAGACACTCGTGTGGATTGAAAAGCTGTGGTGCCGAGGGCAGGATTTGAACCTGCGACTGGGCCGGTTCCGTTAAGGGACCGTCAGCCCGGTATCAGATGTTACCATCTTCAGCCGGGTGCTCTCCCTCGCCTCCCCGTTTCTCAGGGATCAGGCTGAGCTTTCGAGGGTCTCGTTCAGATTGGCCAACCTCGGCGATTCCTCGGCATTTATCCGTGGGACCGAAAGGCACTGATAAGACTTTAGTGGAAAAATTCTAGGGTTCTCATGTCTTATCATTTTCCAGGCTTCCTCAAACCGTTCAATGAGTTCAGAGCCGTTTGAGCTAAGCGCATAGGAGGTTTGTTGGTCAGACTGTGAGTTTCTTAGAAGCCCTTTGCTTTTTAGCCTCCTAATAGATTCTCGAGTCGCCTCTTTCGATCGGGCGACGGATTTCATTGCTAAATCATCCATCGTTAGGGAATGATTATGCAGTATGAACAGGGTAAGAAGATCGACCCTTTCGAGAAAGCGCCTTTGGTAATCGTTGGACGATCGGTCTTTCGAGAGGGCCCCAGGAGAAGTATCTCCCAGCAACAGGCCGACGCACTGACGCAGGAAGAGTCTTGATGGGCATTCTGAGAGTCGGCTCCAAACCAAGAATTTCGAAATCTGGACTGGGTTTAGCAACGGAACATGATGCAACCCATCGACGGATATCTCCTTCTCCACTGATGCGGAGGCTAAAGCCCGTTGTTGGATGAACCGAAGAGTCGACAGTGCCGCTGTAAGCATAGGATAAATGTCGAATACCTGGCTTGTAGACTATATGTGTTCCATCGCCAACATCTATACCTGTCTCCAAACAAACATCGTCGCTGGTAATAGACGGGAAATGAGTCCCTCGATGCTTGTCCGAGTTGCTAAGAAAAGTGTCAGGGTGAAGAGGGGTGGTTTCTACCATATGAACGGGATCTCTAAGGGGCTCACTATAGTTGAGTAGACCCAACAGAAACTAATGCTATGTTTCTCAGGCAACAGACTATCTCTACACGACGTGAGCTCTACTCGCGGGAGTTCGGCGTTTCCTCGGCGGGGCCTCGGCAAGCACGACACTTTTTCATAGCTGAATTAAGCTTTCTAGACCCATAATGAAAGATTGGGGACGAAAGGGGACAATCAGGTCCAAGGTATCGAAAGGTCTTAACCGCTCACCCCTTTGACCTTGCCGAATCACAGAAACGTGTAGACCAGTTGACATCAGAGTCTCAAACGCAAGGTCCCGGACAAGATTCCGGGTGGTTGTCCAAGCTAGAGACACTTTCCATTCTGTACATCGCCGTTTTTCTCACTCGGATTGGGTTTGGCGTCATCTTGGTTCTCTTTCCTCTCTATCTCCCGATTCCAAAAACTCAATCGGCGTTCGCGGGTGTTGTTACAGCAATCTATCCAGTGGTCGAAGGAGTTTCAGCTCTTCCGGTGGGGGCGTACGTGGATCGCAAGGGGCGAAGAAAGGTGTTCGTGGTGGGTCTAGGGCTTATTGCAATCCTGAGCCTACTAATCGGCCTATCCAACAATCTTGTGCTGGTGGGTGGTGCGCACGGCCTAGAAGGCCTAGCCGCCGCGATGGTAACAGTCGCCTCTCTAACGATGATCACCGACCTGACGGTTGTGACGAACCGCGGAGTTAGTATGGGCGGATTCGATCTTGCCAACCTCGCAGGTTATGGGGTAGGCATAGTTCTCGGTTTTGTATTCAGCGGCGTCTTCGCCGCTGACCTCGGAGCAAGTTTTCTAGTCGTCTCTGCAATTCTCGGGGTCTCAGCTATTGCCGTGTTTCTCATCCTTCGGGAACCTGCCCACATCGCCCATGAACGAAGAAGTCTCAAGGAGATGTATTCCAGCCTCACAAGCGATGTAGCAGCCATCCTTCCGGTATGGTTTGCTCTCACGGTTGTACTGGGGTTCTACATCTTCTTGCCTAGGATTATCGCCCGGATGGGAAAGACAGATCTCTCCCAGTCTGCACCGGCCATCCTTCTCGTGCTTGTGCTTCTCGGAGCAGGAGCTATCCTATTCGGGCGGTTGTCTGACAAATTCGGCCGAACGAAGATCATGGCTCTTGGTGCCTTGGGTGAGATAGGGTTCCTTCTGGTTCTTCCTGAGATCTTCGGACCGCTGATCAGCATTCCCCCCGGCACGCCTTGGATTGACTCCTACAACAAAGTCGGACCCATCGGCATCGTTGCCGGAGTCTTGTTCTTTCTCGGGTCAGCCCTGGTTCCCTCAATCCTCGCGTTCATAGGGGACAACGCCGCCAAAGAATCTCGGGGCTCGGCCATGGGGCTGTACAGTCTCATGCTTAGCGGGGGAATAGCGGCGGGACTCATACTAGCTGGAATAGCTGACGACCTAGGCGGGGTCCAAGCAGTTTTCTACTCTGCAGCCATAATTTTCTCTGGCCTAAGCTTAACGAGCGGATACCTCCTGTATCGCAACAGCCAATTGGGGAGTTCAGCTAGTGTTGGGGGCAAGGCTCCCACCAGTTCTACCTAGGGGGTTTCCAACAGTAATCTCGTAAGAGATAAGTCTCTTTAGTTTCTGATCACATTCTGATCTTTCTTGGCAGAGTTTTCCGTTCACACTACTCGGGTTGCAAAGAAATTCGAATGGTTTGGAATGGCCATAGTCAAACGCTACCTAACGAAGGACAAGGATAGCAGGGATCTTCGGGACGTTCATTCCAATCCCGAGTTCTACGATAAAGGGATCGACCTTGTTCTCAATCTCCCAAACGCCAAGAAAAGGACGATTGATCTCAAGGTTGACTCATACTACGGGTCCGATCCCTCGCGCAAGATAAGGGGTCTATGCAATCCTGACAGTGGTTTCATTTTGTTTGAAACAATCAGCCAGCTCCAGTATGATAGATCGAGGACGGTTTCAGCAAATGGGACTCTACCGGTTAGAGAAAGAGCAGATGTACCTGGCTGGTTCTTTACAAGCTATGCCGATGAGGTCTATTACTACTTCCTCGCCCTGCTCAACAATGAAACCGAGCTAAACCCAATCTACTTGGAATACGTGGAACTTGTCAAGGGCAACCAACAAACAGACGAAGTTGAAAATCGTCTATTGCAAGAACTACGTGTAGACAGGGACTTGTTAGTCAGCTTTTCACTCTTAGAGGCCAGAACCTGGTATGAGACCGTTCCTGAAACCTTGTTTCATGGGTACGCTCCCGCTCCCAACCCGAGTTATCTTACTCTGAGTAAGAGAGTCAAACGTGATCTATTCATCTCAAGCGGAATTGGGAAGAGTCATGGTCCTATCTTCTCTTTGGTCAAACCGAGATCGGTTTCTCGGTAATCCAAAGACGCTAACCTTCATCGACCGATTACCACCATTTCTTACTGTACTTCAGAGATGTTGTTTTTTCGTCGAGCGCTGGCTTTCTGAATACGTAGAGATGTTCGTGAGCGATCTTATAGAAGTCGTAACTATGTCCCCGCCATCTCTGTCGAGTTGTCATCGTCTTGTGTTGAAGCTTGATTATGTCTTCCTTGAGGATGAAGCCCACGCTCAGAAATGCCTGCAAAACTCCAAGCGAGATCGGAATGTAGTGGCGTCCCTTTCGTGTGTCTCCAATCAGTACTCCACAGTATCGGTTGTTTTTCAAAACTCGGTATGATTCGGCCGCGACCTTCCTCATCGCATCAATGTAGGCAGGAAGCTTCAGACGCGAAAGGTCGTCCAATATCCGTTTTCCGCTGTACGAGATGATTCCAGCATAGGGTGGATGAGTGGCAATCAGGTCAACAGTCTCCTCACCGATCAAATCTAAGTTTCGTCCATCACCTACGTATGTCCGGGTCTCTACGACACGCGGTCTATCAAGGGGGTTGTAGTCGAAACTCAGCCGGTCTTGCGCAACCATGACGGCGTCTGGGTTGACATCCACTCCTATTCCGTCGCGGCCCAGGAGTTTGCTTTCTACTAGGGTGGTTCCACTCCCACACATTTGGTCCAGGACAAGTTCCCCCGGCTTGGAATATTTTGTTATCAGGTTTCTTGGTATGTATGGGCTCCAGTTTCCTCGGTAGTTTCCTAAGTGTGTCGCCCAGTCCCCCCTACTTGGGAAGCTCCAAACAGTGAATTCTTCCGGTTTGTAATCCGTTGGTGGCCCGAATTCTTTGATTCGCCACGGTCTACCTATCTCTACTTCCACATTTTCTATTTTCACGTGTTGCTTCTCGGCAACAAACCTACGGTATTCGTCCTCGGTTACGAGGTGCATTCCCATCAGTTTTGGAGGGTTCGCCGTCTCTTGTACTTGCAAAATACCATCTCTGGCACATTTCTCGTGCTAGATTAAACTTGATCGAGCCATAAGAGCGTTGGAAAGCTGCTCTTCACTGGATCGTTTTCTTGAGGCCAGGTATAACTTCTCCCGTGACCCATTGGACCCCAGCGCCGGATAGTACATAGGACCCTTTCTCGGCGATCAGCTTGCCTTCGCGTTTCAGCTCGCTCGCTCTTGCTCTTACGACGGCTCCGCTGGTTGTCTTCCATGAGGATCCGAGGAGGGTGCTCAGTTCGTCGTCTCCGAACGTCTTTGGGTGGGTCGCGTAAAGTACGAGCGCGAGAGCTTCTTTTGCTGACAGGGAATCGGCCGGGACAGTGAGATAGGGGCGTCCCTCTCCGCTAAACTGTACTATTCCCTTTAGCAAGTCCGAGGGTTCAGATGGTTCTATGGTCTGAACTGGTTCTGGCTTCGTTTGTGATATTCCATCTTTGAGACTTAAGCTCTCGACCAAGTTCTCGAACTTGTCGCGGACGTATTCGAAATCTCCTTCGAGCTCTATTTCTTGGCTATGGGTCTTGATTCGGAACCTAAGCCGCTTCTCCTGGGACATGATTGTGCTTCTGAGTATGATTCTAGCGGTCTATTTCGAGCTTTCCCAATTCAGCTCTGAGATGGGCGAAACTAAAGCTGGCAGATATAGAAATTCCTACACCGGTTCCGCTAACTCTTTGTTGATTGAGTTAGCTTCGGAGCATCGACTCCGGGGATTACCGTAGGCGTCGGGTTCCCTTCACGGCTTCAACTGCCCCGCCTTGCGCCTCGATGATGGGAGGCCGGGAACGTGCGAACCTCACCCGTCCCCGCCGAGCCAGGTTAATGGCTGCTACCCTGTCCCGGTCCATGACTACTCGACAGTTGCTGCACCAGAGATTGCGTTTCAGTCGTTTGTCCGATTGGAGTCTCTCCCCGCATCCCGGACAAGACACACTGGAACCTCTGGTCTCACGCCTAGACAAACGGATAACCGGTAGTCCGACCCATCGGGCTTTGTACTCTATCTGTCGCTGAGCCTCGCCAAAACTCCACCCATTCATTCTGCCCCGATACTTTCTGGTCTGACCGTTACCCTTCCGGTAGAGAGATCGAATGCCCTCAATGTTCTCGAGAACTATTGCTTCTTTCTGCTGCATCGCTAGCGCGACAATTGCTTTTGTGGGGTTATGGAGTAGGTGGCCGGTTCTCGAGGTTCTGCGTCCCCCGTACTTCGACGCGATTCTCGTTCTTATCTTGGTATCATCTCGTCTCAAAGAAGCGATTATCCGCACTGTAGTTCTGGCTATTCTCACAGTCTCTGAGAGGTCGTAGTGGCGTATCTGCTGGTCGTTCCCAGCTGTGAGGTTGCGAAGATTACGATCTACGCCGACGGTAGACGCGCACTCTACTAGAACGACATCGCGGGAGATGCATAGGTTCAATTTGTTCCGGCTGAGGGTAAAGGAGCGAACCTTGACCCGGGTTGAGAGATGACATCTAGCGTGTGCTTGGTCAGGGGTATGCTGAGACGTTTTCCTCTTGATACGGGGATCTCAAGTCCTTCGTTGTTCCTCTTGAAGCCGTAGCATGACACGAGCTGCTGTCTAACCGCGTACGGGGTCTTAGTAGGAAAACCTCTCTTGACAGACTTGTTCCTAGCGGCTAGTATTCCTGCTGCTCTGCTTATAGCGCAGAGCTTGTAGCAGCTGGGAGAATCAAACTGGGCTAGCTGGTTGTACGAGAGCAGGGAAAGGTTTCTCAGCGAGTACACGTTGTAGGCTTGACCTATCCGTATGGATTCGTTGACCATCCTCCTGAACATTTCCAGTAATCCGAGAATGTCCCGTGTTGGAGCATAGCGTTGCCAGACAGATTTGACGGCTAACAACCAATGGCAAGAACCAAACCCTCCCATTTATGTCAGAGAGCCATCCGAAGATAAGTTACCGGAACCCCTACACCCATTTGCCAAGAATTCTCTTGCAGTCGGAACAGAGTCCATGTTTGGAAACCACCGTTACCCTGCCGCATCTCGCACATTTCCGAGGGCCGCCTGCTTTGGTTCGAGGAGGTTGGTAGAACCTTCCCCTGAACCCTGGTGGTTTTACTGTCCGTCTTCTTGTCCTGGACAATTTCTAACCCTCGCGGATAGCTCGTGATTGATATGAATCTAGACCTACCGATCGAGTTGGACGAGAAAACCCGAAACTGATACGGAAAGAAAGATTGGAGTTTGGACCTTCAGCGGTCGCCCGCTTAGGAGTATATCATTCGTTGGTCTTAGAACTGGTCTCTAGTGACGGTTTGTTTGTGGGCGTTCTGGCCTTCGAGTGCGTGTAGGACTGTTACGACTACTTTGACGGTCGGTATGAGAGCCATTGCAAGGAAGATCAATGGGTACGCCCACGGTGTGCTGGCGAAGAAACCGATCACCATTGTCTTGCTGACACTGTAGAGGATGTATAGAGCCATCACTTGGAAGATCCAAGCCAGAATGGGCGCGTAGGCCCTGTAAGTCTTGTAGGTGTCGGAAACTGCGCTGGCCAATTGTGTTCCGTATTTCAAGACGACCGCGGCAACTACTAGTCCGACCGTAAAGATCGCGAAGCTTGCGACGCTGAACGTTGTTCCGGGGACTGTTTGGGTGATTCCTGGGAAGCCCAGGACGATGCTCTGGACCACGATGAGGACAATGATTCCTGCGAGGAGTCGTATGATCGATGGCAATACGGGCCGAAAGTCGCCGAACGGGTCATGTGTATTGGCAGGCATCTCAAAACCACTTTTCCAAGACTCACCTAGACCCGCCCCGGATTAGCCGGTGGCGGAACTCTTCGCCGACTCTAAGCGTTACACTCCATGCTTAGCCACGTCCCTTTGTCCCTATAGTGAGAAGGAGATGACCGCCCAATGGCCGAACTGAAAGTGTACCTACCCAAAGAACTTGACAAGAGATTCAGGATGCTGGCTATGAGCGTCTATGGATACCGCCGGGGTTCTCTGAGCCAGGCTGCTGTCCAAGCGTTCACCAAGTGGTGCGAGGAACATGAAGCTCGCAAGACAGATCAGCAACCAAAGGACGAGCTATCACGCTCAAATTCGGACCCCGCAACACGTGCTGAAGAGCGACCCGGAATCGTCTCCTCTGCGGAGGGAGAACAATCTGGCTCCGCGAATCCGGTTAGCTGAAATCCATTTTCCACTCAAAATTTCGTCAGTTAGACGTATTGAGTTGGAGCGTCGACTCTCAAACCTCTATGCCCGAACGAGCGAAGCCTACCCCTGGCAAGATCGCCGACGTAGTGGCTGGAATATTGATGGAGAGGAGGACATTCCTCGTGGAGAAGAGACGCGCCAATGATGAGGCCGATCCGGGATGCGTAGAGATCCCCGGAGGGCACGTGGACACTGGTGAGAACTTAGAGGATGCTCTGAGAAGAGAGCTGAAGGAAGAGCTTGGAATTGAGGTCGAGAAAGCGAGACTTGTCCAGAAGAGTCTGGCTAGGGCAACAAACGGTGAGAGGCAGAGAATTCACTATTACCATGTTGAAAAGTGGAACGGTAGAATCGAGTCTAAGGAGGCTGAGCAGGTGTATTGGGAATCTGATGTCTCCAATCTCAGCATTGTCCCAGATAGAAGAGCCGTTCGGAGACTTTTGAGAGTCCAAACCCCAGACAGCAAGTAGATCGTCTGGGCCTTCGCGAAATCGGGGCAGCCGCCGGCAGCGAATCGGGAGGTACAAGCCAAAAAGGAGGCTCTGGAGTTTACGGAGGCATCGGTTTAGAGGGGGTACTCGCGAATACCGGTTCAAAGGCTCAGCTACTTTATGAGGCGCGCGTTTTGAAAATCCTCTTTCCCAACGTTTCTCGGGAAAACAATGGTTTGAGGAGCTGCGACATCTGCGAAGCCAGGTGAGGGCCGAAATTCGGTACTACATAGATGCTCACAAGGCTCAGAGATTCAAGCTTAACCTCTTCGAGCTAATGAGCCTGAACAGTTTTCCCAACCCTGTCAACCAAACACTGTACTTCAACAATGACGAGCACGAAGTCCCATTCACCTACTCGATCAGAGGAAGAAGATACGAGCAAAAACCGTTCAAGGAACGATTCAAGCTCAAGCTAGGCGACAAGTGGATCTTCGAGGTGAAGAACACCCGGTCGGAACACGGCCGGTTCATCAGGCACAAACGACGGAACGAGATGTTGCCCCTCCGAGAAATCTTGTCGAGGGTAAAACGAGTGCGCCAGCTCGGCCGTGTCCGGATTCCACACAAACTGGGCATCTATGCCGCCGCCAGTTATTCTAGAAACCACTTTCTTGAAAGCGATCGAGGCGTACGGGTTACAATGGATGAAGATGTCCGGTACTTCACATTCGAGGGACTCACAGGGACAACGCTTGGGGCCTCGAGTAAGGCAATTGTGGAGCTAAAGATCCCGCCGGGCAGAACAAGTTCTCCACTCGTCAGAAAAATTCACGGTCTCCTTAGGAGAGAGAATGCAGAACAAGGCATTTCCAAGAAGGCTACAATCTTTAATCTCATCGAGGACCGAGCAAGGAAATCAGGCGAGGCCTACAAAGAACCAAGTCACAACACGGAGATCAAAGCCAAACTTGCTCTTGACTCAGAAGACCAGGACATTTTCCCCAGAATAAGATTCGATCTTTCCGAAGGCAAGATCGAAGGCTTCAGACTCTCCAACTCCTACCCCAGCGTTATGGAGACCGGCAGGCTCTACCACTACGTCCAGGTGCCCACACATGAATACGTCAGGTTTGAAACCAGTGGTCAAGCAAGGTCCGCGACGATCAAGGAGGACTTTCAAGTCGTGCAGGACCCCTATCGACTAGGTAACGTGATCAAGAGGCGGGAGATCGAGGAGCCCATTCAATCGGACATGTTGAAGATGCCCTACAAGATTCTCACGAGGAGAAGAAAATACTTCATGGTCGAACGGGACGGGGGGAACAGAGAGTATGCGGTGATGATGGATAGAAGCACGCATCGAGGACACGAACTCTACCAGCTGGAGGTGGAGGACGTTCTGACCTCACCTTCTCCGAGGGCTGAGACCCGGAGTATCAATGATGTGGCGTCCGTGGCCAACTATCTCATAGAAGAGTACTCACTCGAACCCACGATCCTGACTAAGAACCAGTGGCTGATGAGCCTGCCGAACTAGAACGATCTCAAAGCTTGGCAGCAAACGGGGAAACTGGATTTTCTCTCGAAGCCTCGACGAATTTCCGATAGCTGTTACCTCGACCCTCAGTTTCGGTGTTTAATGCGACTAGGATCTCCGGCGACTTTCTGAGTTCCTGAAGATACTCAATCATCACATCATGGTCGCGTATCGTACCAAGTAGATCTTGCCAAGATCGGAGAGCCACCAGCGGTTTCGGTGGTCTCGAGAATTCGCTCATTTCTAGAACATAACGGAGTTGTTTACAGTCTCTCCTAACAACGTGCAATTGCTCCACCTTCGAGGGATCTTCCCTTACTAGCGGGAGTTCACTTGTAATCTTCGAGCTTAGTTTTCTTACAACTTTGTCGTGTCTCTTCTGGAGCGTGGGTTCGGAAAGATCTTTCGGTTTTACGCGAGGTCCCGGGTTTTTCTGAACGGCCAATGCTAACTCTTTCGCTTGCTCCAGGTGGGACTTTCGTGATTTTCTCAAATCCTCTACGAGCCGTTCGTATGTAGGATTCTGCTTGTACGTTGAGAGTTTCGAGAGAATAATGTCTTGATCTCTCACACTAGCGTTTACTTTCATCAATTCCTTGATGCGGGCCATGGCTTTCTGTGCCTTGGTCTGCTTCCGGCTCGCCTTGGGAAGCAATGCGAAGGCGGCCTGCAGGCGACGCGTCGATGTTCGAAGTCGGTGGACGTTTTCGGCGTTTGGGTCTCTGAGGTAGGCCTTGACTCTCCGAGTGAGCGCTTTCAGGAATTTGTCGTATTCCTTCGCGAAGGAGTCGCGAGTAATCAAGGGAAGGGCTGGGTTCGAGAAGTGAGCCTACTTAGGTTTTCTTTGGAGGTTACATGGCGAGCTGAAGATTGAATGCGCCTTCAAGGTCTTCGAGGTCTCTCAGAATATCCTTCATGAGCACTTTTGGAACGTGTTGCTTACCTTGGGTTATGCGAAGGCGGGGGATGCCGCGCTCAGACCTCATGGATAGATGGATGTCCGTTTTCTGCTGGAGTTGCGCAAGTTGTATCAGGACTGAGACCTTCTTGACCATCTCCATGCTTTTCTTGTCTAGTAACCGCTTGTAGCTTGTCTGAGCCCAATCTGTCCTCCTCATTCCATTTGCTCTCGCGACGGACAATGCCAGGATGATCTGATCCTGGTGCGGCAGTATGCTGTCAGCCTCCAATACGATGTAGAACAGGGTCTCCGGACTGTAGACCGGAAGATCTGGCAATACGTGATCGAGCGCCTCGGAGAGTATCGCAAACTCTCTCTTTGTCAGGTTTCTATGGGATAAGAGGGACCTGGCCAGTTTTTCTTGGGCGGGGGCTTTCGCGTGTGCTGGCGTTCCTTCGCGGCTAAGGACTTTGTCTAGCAGTCCTTGGCGGTATGCGTTGGGGTTTTCGAGGAAGGCTGAGAGTACTCCGTCTCTGAGACCGTGTGTACTGACGATGAGTTTGCGGAAGCCGATCTTCTCCATCAGCAGGTGAACTACCAGGGACCCGGCGATGATTGATTGGCTTCTCTCTTGGCCTATTGCTGGATTTTTCCTGATTGTTCTTAGACTCATCCTGCGTAGGGCTCGGTGTACTGATTCCACGGCGTTCTTTTTCATCGAATAATTGTGCAGCTTGTTTAGAGGGTACTTGCGGCGCATCTGGTCATACCTTGCGAGTGCGCGTACGGAGCCTCCGACCCCAACCAGGTCAAGACTTTTCGAAGCCGGAAGATGCTTCTTGTCCGGCAGGAGTTCGAGAATCCTTTTTCTCATCCGTGCATAGTTTTTCTTTGTGTAAGATCCATCTGGTTTTGCGTAAAGGTCAGTTAGCCTTAGTCCTCCGAGAGGAACTGAAAGGATTTTTTTGATCGTGGGTTCCGAGTAGATGACTATCTCCAGGCTTCCTCCTCCAAGGTCGAAGAACAAGCCGGCGTGAACGCTGGTGGCGCTCTTGGCTCCTTCGAAAGCGTATACTGCTTCTTCTTTTTCGGATAGAACTTTGAACTTGAACCCAGTCTCCTGGTAGGCTAGTTTGAGGAATTCCTCTCTGTTCCCAGCTTCCCTAACGGCGCTAGTGGCAACTGGGAGGACATGGTTTGATTGCTCGAGGTCCACGATGGCGCGGAACTGCTTCAGAGTTTTGAGGGTACGTCGAATGGGTTTGTCGCCTAGGAAGCCTGTTTGATCGACTCCTTCTCCAACTTTCGAGAGGACCGATTGCTGTCCATACGCGACGAACGATTTGTCCCGCCTAACTTCGTAATTCACCAGCTTTAGCGAGTTGTAGCCTAAGTCTATCACCGAGACTTTCAAACTTGGCTAGGACCGCCCGTCGTTTTCGGTTTCACTTCGGCGGGGTCATAGTGATTCGTTTTGGCTTTATCAAGACATCTTAGTGATGATTTTCGGTGTGAGGAGCCAGCGAAGTTCGCCGGAAATCCGAGGAGTAAATGACGTTATCCGGACCTTTGCCACCCCTCCCTTTTTCAGAACAATTTTAGGACTCGTGGCCCCGATAATCTCCCCTATCATAGAAGTCAGATAAGGTTCGTGTCCTACAAGGATTAGTGTGGAGTTTTGTTGGAGTCTTTCCAGTTTGCGATAGAGTGTTGCCTTGCTTCCATCTGGTTTCAATTCGTCCCACTCTTCCAGCGTTGGGATATTGAGGACCTTTGCAGTAACTTCGGCGGTCTCTCGGGCTCGTATCAATGGACTCGTGTAGATGTGATTGGTTCGCAGTCCGACTGCCTTCAATGACTTGGCTATTTTCCGCATCTCGGCTCGGCCTTCCGGTGTCAGGGGTCGTTTGGAGTCTTCCTCGAGAACTGTCATCCGGTTGCCTGCTTCTCCATGCCTTAGGATGAATAGGTCTATCTTGGTAGGAGGTGTTGTCTTTGATGTGGTCCGAGCAGGTGTTGGTGAAGTTGGCTTATTGCTGTCGATCTCTTTGTCGTTCGACAATGCGCGCCGTTGTCTCCCCGTTCTCTTGGACTCTGTCAATTGTCCCCGTGGCGAGTGTCGTTGAGTCAGATAAAGTTCAGTAACTACGCCTCTCCTTCGAAACGGTGAGTGGACTAGGCTGGTCAAGCTACCTCGGGCTCTTGGTTTTGGCAGAGAGATCGAATCGATCCTCCTTATACTGTCAGACCATCCTGAGGAAATTGTCAGGAAGATCGCTGAGAAGACCAGCGTTGGAGATTATCGGTTAGTTGGTGCAACGACTAAACTTCTCTCTGACACGTACTTCGACACGCCAAACCATTTTCTCTCGCATCGCAAGCTGAATCTGAGAATACGAAGGGACAACCAAGACCTTTGGATAACCATGAAGACTCATCCGAGACGAACTCTCTGGGGTGGAATGGTCAGGGCCGAAATGGAGATTCCGTGGTCTCCCGAGGCCGTTGAAAAAGTGGTTTCCGAGCTGAAACTCCCCCCGCAATCCCCTGGTCCCGTCGATCAGGCAATCCCTTCTGGCCCAATTGAGGTGTTGAAGGCGAAGGGTTTGGTTCCCATCCAGCATCGGGAGACACAACGTCAAGTTCGAAGCATATCGTCAGGTCCTGAGGGTTCTCCTACTCTCGCTGAACTGGATGTGGACTCGGTGCTCTACGACTTTGACGATCAGAAGATTCGTCTCTTTGAGGTCGAGGTGGAGAGCAAGTCGGAGAAAGGTCAGAGTGTGGTAAAGAGTGTCACTAAGAGTCTGAAAGGAGAGTATGGTCCTCTTCTTCGGAGCTGGCGTCACGGAAAGCTGGCAACGGGAACGGCGATAGCGAGGCTGTTGAAATCGGGGCAACTACGACCTCTGATCGATGCTGAAAACCGGCTTCTCCCTGCGGCCTTTGACAGGCTCAACAGAATACTCTGACACATGGGCCGGGACAGAGGCTAGTCTCAGTAATCTTCTTAGCATCGCTCGTCCACGTGTTTAGGGGAGAGTATTGCTGCTCCGCCCGAGGACAGGCGAGGCGATCGGATCCGTTTTCTTCGCTTTCATAGCCACTGGCTTAATCGTTCTCGTCTACAATCTTGACCCGGTCTCCAACTGGATCCTTCTAGCCGGAATCTGGGCAGGCTCAGAAGTCGTCATTCTATATCTCCTCCAAAACCAGCGACAAAACGAAAAGGAATTCCAGAAACATCCGGTCAGCTTTCCTAATCCTGAGGGAGGCGGGATAGTCGGCGAATACGTAATGCGTCCTTGGCAGAACGAGCTCGCTGAACTAGGCCAACGATACCCAGGCAAGAAGTCGAAGAAACAAAAGAGGAAGGATTAGATCATAGTCTCCCACGAGACCAAAAGGATTCTAGGCATCGGTAGCTTGGTTCTCATACTAATCGTTCTACTAGTCAGGATATTGCCTGTGCCCTTTCCCGGTTCCCATCCATTTGCATTTCCGCGCAAGCCAGGAGGTCCAAGCCCATACACGCCCGCCCTAATTTTCAATGACACCGTTTCGGTCGCCAGTGGGACGCCGACCTTCAATCTGTCTCTGACACAGTCTCACTCTTACATGTGGAGGTTCAATGTCACCATTGGTTCTGTGAAGATCAATTTGACTGACCCTAAGACCGGCAGTGTCTTTTGGACGGTCGGACCCCGTTCGACAGGGCAATGGCGTCTCAACGGTACCGGTTTTGTGAGTTTCAACTGGACAGCCCCGGCCTCGACATACTATTCACTGGTTCTCGAAAACCAGAATCTCTCGTCATGGTCATCGAATGGGTTCCTGTATACTTCTCCGTATTCCTCCTGCGACATACACGTATGGGACTTGAACCTCTTCATACCCACGCGGGTCATCTTCGCGTGACCTGCCCCAGCAGCCCTGCCGGTCGAATAGCTCTATTAGGTTCGTTAGCGATCAGATTCTTTGGTCGAAGCCGTTGAGCGAAGAACTCTCTGTCGGTCGAGTGATGGATGTTCTCCGGAACTGTTACGACCCGGAGATACCAGTCAACATTGTTGATCTTGGGCTAGTGTATGGCGTTGCGATCGACAAGGATACTGTGAAAGTTCGCATGACCCTCACGGCCATGGGGTGCCCCGCGAGCGCCTACCTGAGTCACCAGGTCAAGGAACTTATCGAGAAGATACCCGGTGTCACGCACGCCGATGTCGACATTGTCTGGGACCCGCCATGGACCCCTGACAAAATGAGCGCTGCAGCGCGAGAACGTCTACAAGCGAACCAGGAACCAGTCACTATCGAGTTCAACCCTGCAAGTTTCAAGCCCAGGAAAAAAGGGCACATCGCCAAGAACCCTGACGGGACCATTGTCCTGATCAATGAGGCGAATTCGCGATACCTCGGAAACGATGATATCGCCAGCCTCTGGGAGAAAAGCGATGGAAACAAGACAATCGACGAGCTAACAGCAGAACTCGCTGTGGAAAAGAAGGTTTCACCTACTGAAATTCGGATGCAGATACTGGAAGTCGTTACTCAGCTAGTCACGATCGGATTGATAGCTTCTGAGGACGCGATGGTTCTACCTCTCCATCCCTAGGTCTACCCAAGCCATATCTGTGCCGACTGTTGGCCCACGTTTTATCGGCAATTGTACGATCGCTCAGCCGAATTCTACGATGCTATCTACTCGTTCAAGAACTACGAGAAAGAAGCAGCAAAGCTTCATGAGTTAATCCAGAAACACAAACGTTCCCGGGGCAACAATCAGCTCGAAGTTGCCTGTGGAACCGGCAGCCACATTACCTATCTGAAAAATGACTACACAGTCGAAGGCTAGACATCAACCAGCAAATGCTGAGACTCGCCAGGAAGAAACACCCTGACATTGTGTTTCATCGGGGTAATATGGTCACATTCAAGCTCAACAAGCGATTCGATGCGATCACTTGTCTCTTCAGCGCCATTGGCCACTTGAAAACCAAGGGGAAACTGCGTCTCGCGATTCGAAACATCTCCAGACACTCAAGCCCGGCGGGGTCTTGATGGTGGAACCCTGGTTAACGCCTCAACAATGGCGGAAGCGATCGGTTCACGCCAATTTCGTCGACCAACCTGAACTCAAGATTGCTCGAATGAACATCAGTGAGACTAAAGGAAAGCTGTCCTTCATGGACATGCATCATCTCGTCGCCACACCGAAACGAGTTGAGCATTTTGTGGAACGGCTTGAGTTAGGGACTTTTCACTCACGATGAATATCTGGACGCGTTTCGATTGGCAAAGCTTGAAACAAGCTACGATCCTGAGGGACTTATAGGCCGCGGCTTGTACATTGGAACCGCTAGTTGACCGTTAGAGTAGGAGGCCCATCTCGACCTCGTCGTGGTAGCGATGGTCGTCCCCGTAGAAAGTCTCTCTCGCAATTCCTTCCCTCTTGAAGCCGACCTTCTCATAGACATTGATCGCCCTCTCATTGTCCGCGACCACGGTCAGTCCGAGTCGGTGGAACCCTCGCTCCTTCGCTATCTCGATCGCTTTCCCCATCATCCTTGTTCCGAGCCCTAGGTCCTGAAAGTCTTGGTGAATGTAGATCAGGAGATCTGCGACCCCTTTGCGTCGTTCGTAGGGCGTCCTGAACATGTACAGGTGACCAACAACTCTTTCTTCTGATCGCGCGATTAGGTTGATGTTGTTTGTCAAGTCGGAGGTCCAGCGCTCTATCCTCGCGCGATCGTATGGTGGCATGCCCCACTTGAGGGCCTCCGGTGACATGCCTGCATACATGGAAACAAGTGCTTCTTTGTCTTCCAGGCGATACAACGTCAGAATTATCTCGCGTCCGTCCTTGAGGGTAGCAGCCTTGTTGGTGCGAGAATCGTTATTGTTCCCCACAGGCGTCTGCGTGTGTTTCTCTCCCTTCCGATAAGAAGTTAAGCACAGTCGCGCTACTTCAGATCGTCTGGGTCTCACGGAGGTCGGGCGATGGCAGGACGGCTGTTGTGGAATGATCTGGATCGTCCTTTGAAACTATCAGCCTTGTCAGGCGTTGTTGGGGGAGGGCTTGGATTGATCGCTGGGACCTACGGGATGATTTCCGGTGGTCTTTCGTTCTTCTTCGAAGGCATACCCGGGGGTTTTTCTTTGCTCATCGGATATCTGTCTCTTCCTTTTTGGTTTGCTTTCTTGTTAACCGGTGGTTTGCTCGTCGGTTACAGCTGGGTGCTGCTTGTCTATCCATTGCTCCTTGTATCCGGAGGTCTCTCCCTGCTGGGTGTGTCTCTGGAAAGAGAGAGGAGAGGGATCTTGGGATTCCTGGTGTTCGTAGGGTCTGTTCCATTTCTGCTAGGTTTCCTTCTCGGGATCCTCGCCATGATCGCGAGCTTTGCTGGCATGCCAGCAAATGGAAGCTGAATAAGAACGGAAGTGTCGTTATCTAGCTGGTAGGCGTTTCGGCCCTGATTGGCTGTTTCACGGTTCCGATATGGAAATTTCCAGGTCATCAGGGTCGAGGCAGACGGCCAGTTTGATTCCTTCCTCTTCCCGCAACTTCGGTTCCATGACGAATCTCACATTTTTCGACTTGAGTTCGTAGTAGGTCTTGTCAAGGTCGGTAACGGTGAACCCTATCGTTGATGCTCCCGCGACGATTTCCCTCTGCGGTGTTGCAGGGGGGACCCTGAGTTTTGAGAGGTAAAGTGCGAGAGTAGTGGCCGGGTCTGGAACTCAGTCCACTCATTGTCTGATATTTGAGGGGCATGCCGAGTATGTCCTTGTAAAATCCTACCGATTGCTCCATATTTGACACTCCGATCATCACGTAGTCAATCTGTTTGAGCAAACGACTCTCGGTTCGGAAGGTGCAAGTTGTATAGCAAATGAGCTCCTATCGGCGAGGGATCCCGTCACATTACAGTAGATAGTTTATCCGGGTCGTTTATGTCGCCGCCCTTCACGAGGTCTCTGCCTTTGCCAGTGCTGTCATTGCGACTTCAGATTGCGCTTGCGTTTCTATCGATCTACACGATTTGGGGATCCACTTACTTGGCGATACGTTTCGCCATCGAGACCTTCCCTCCGTTTCTTATGGCTGCGATCCGTTTTCTGATTGCCGGGGGAGCGCTCTACACTTGGATGCGTTTGAGAGGCGCTCAGCGTCCGACCCGGGCTAATTGGAAGGCCGCGACGATCATCGGCGGATTGCTATTGCTTGGGGGAAACGGGGGAGTGACCAAGGCCGAACAAGTGATTCCCTCTGGCTTGACCGCGGTACTGATTACGATTGTTCCAATCTGGATGGCCCTCTTAGAGCTGTTACAAAAGAACCGGGTCGTCCCAACTCCGCAAGTCGTTCTCGGCCTGGTCCTAGGCTTCGGGGGAGTTATTCTGCTAGTAGGACCAGGTGATCTTGCCGGTGGTGGTTTGAACCCTCTCTGGGTTGGGGTCCTGCTCTTCGCCTCGCTCTCATGGGCTATTGGTTCTGTTTATTCTCGAAAGGCGTCTCTTCCGAAGACCCCGCTGTTGGGCAGTGGAATGGAGATGTTAGCAGGCGGAGTTCTCCTCCTCTTGGTTTCATTGGTTTCTCAGGAGTGGGTCGGTTTTCAGCCGAGCAAGATATCGTTTCTATCTCTCATCTCATTCCTCTATCTGTTAGTATTCGGTTCTCTGATAGCCTTCTCGTCTTATGTCTGGTTGCTGACAAAGACGACGACTGCGAGGGCGTCCACCTACGCCTACGTCAACCCGGTAGTAGCCGTCTTCCTCGGCTATTTCCTTGCTGGTGAACAATTGACCCTTCGGACCCTCCTCGCATCTACAATGATAGTCATCGCAGTAGTTGTGATCACTACATACAAAACAAGGCATAGTCCCTCGGAAAGCGACCGATTAGAGAGCTGATTCCATGTTACTCTAACAATTCCCCAAAGACCCCCCTTATACTCTCAGAGAAATACGAAACGGTTGTGAGCTGCGCATTGAAGGTTGAGGTTCGAGAGCTGACCCCCGAACTGCTTGACGACTACCTTCGCTTCTTCGACAAGGATGCCTTCACCGATTTTCCAGAATGGTCCGACTGTTACTGTGGATTTTACGACACGCCCGATGACTCGTGGGACGCTACCGCCGGGCCGGCTCATCGTGCCGCTCGGGCCGAACGGATAAGATCAGGAAAAGCCTACGGTCTATTGGCGATCGTAGAGGGGAAAGTGGTTGGCTGGTGCAACGCACAGCCGCGGTCCAACTTCCTGAACATGCGGAGATACGCTGCTGCCATAGACAATTCTGCTGAGCCCGTGGGCTCGATCATGTGCTTCCTCGTAACCCCCGGACATAGAGGAAAAGGAGTAGGCACTGCGCTTCTAAACGCTGCTTGCGACAAGTTCCGTCTAGACAAGTTACAGGTTGCAGAGGGCTACCCAACGACCAATCCGATCAAACGAGCTTGGGAGACTCCGTGGGCCGAAGAGAACTACAAGGGATCCTTGAACATGTATCTCAAAGCCGGCTTCAAGATCCATCGCCAGCTAGAACGTTTCGCAATCGTAAGAAAGCAGCTTTGAGCCACACAGTTCTCCGGTCCTAACGATGTCTAGGCGACTGTCCACGTGGTTCCCTTGATAGGTTGGTACACTTTGGCAAGGTCTTTGATGAACAATTCGTAAAGGTGTGGTTGTTCTGTGTGGATTGGGACAAGCGTCTTTGGACTGATCTTTGCGATCGTCTCGCGTAGCTCCGTGGGCATCATGTGTCCCGAGCTGTGAATCTGATACATTGGCAGCCCGAAATGGTTGAGCCAGTTGACGAAGCGTTCGTGGTCGATCTCCATTTCCTCATTGAACGGTTCCGAGCTGCTGTTGATGAACGCTCCACCCGCGTCAGGCTTGATGTCCAAGACCTCGTTCATATCGTAGGAGCTGGCAGCTAGAATGTACTTTCCCTGCTTCTCTTTCACATCTTTCGACGTTTTCACGGTGCTATTCTTCATGACCTCTTTTTCCCAGTTAAAGTAGGTCTTTTTCGATCGCTGGTAGACGACAATATTGGGGTCGTGAGAGACGTCTGGAATAGAGAGATGTGTGTCTTTGACGAGTGCTTGAAGCAGATGAGCCTGTCTCAATGAGACACCTAGGACCCTATTGTTCTTCTTGGCAATCTCGTAAAAAGTTCTCAGCCTGTCCACGTCTGCCGTCGAAAAATTTGCAAGCACTAGCCCGCTTGTTTTCCGGACCACATGATCAACTTTGTCAACAACCTCCGCTTCGGACTGCAAGTCGCCTCGGACCAGGTTTGTGCCTTCACAAAGAAACAATTCTGTTTTCGACTCCTCCGCTTTATCGACAAAGTCTTGTGTCATGTCGGATCTCGGTCCGTGAGCCCGAAAGTCCCCACTGTACGCAAGGGGTCCGATAGACGTGTGAACTATGAAGCCATAGGAACCTGGCATACTGTGGTCCACGTGAACCGGCTCTATCTCTATTCCTCCCATTTTCATCCGGTCTCCAGTTCGGAAAGTTTTGAACTGGATCCCTTCAAGATCGTTCTCGAAACCGCCTGGACGAGCTGTCGACAGAGCCTCAAGAATCATCTTCGTAGACTCTCCACAGTAGACCGGTATCTGCCGATTGAGGAGGGAGACAGACATTGAATGGTCGATGTGGGCATGGCTAAGGAAGACAGCGTCCGCAGGCACTTCCCCTTCTCCCTTGTATAGGCCGGCGATGTCGGGAATGATTCCGAGACTGATCAGTCCGCTTTCGTTTCTAGGTGAGAGAAAGGGTTCGGAGAAGAATCGTCCTCTTTCTCCCAGGCTCATGCCAAAGTCAAGCATGACCTTCGAGTCTTCGTCACGGATGAGAATCATATTTCCACCGATCTCGCCAGCTCCCCCGTAGAAAGTGATCTCGATCATGGACAAACTCTCATCGGACTATTTCCTAGTATTCTGATTATAGAGCTTCAGGTACTTCTTCGAGGATGGTTTTGGATCTGGAGACGATAGCGGGTTCCGCTTTTCGAATCTTTCCGAACGGTAACCCTGTCGCCTGACTTCAACGCTTTGACTCTGACGAAAAAGTGTGAGTGGGGGAGCTCAGGCCCTCTACAGGAGCAGGGGTAAGATTCCAGCATGGCTCTCCGCGAACGGCCGTTCTGTATCACCTGGAATCTCCGGCCCAAACGGGGGAAAAAGGAGAGCCTGTCCTTCAGGACGATCACGTAGCCACCCTGTTCCTCTTCTGAGGTGATCTTTTTCGAGTAAACATCCTTCGGTCTCATCCTATCAGTCCCTTCCAACCACGGTTAGCCGATGTGACAATTCCGCTCAGAAGAACTTTGTCTCGTGCGAGTTCATCCACACTCGTCTCGGCAGATAGCTTTTCAACCCCCTCCTAGTAGGACACGTTTGATCTCGCATCATGGTCGATCTGATTGGTTGGGTCTTGGGGTTTTTGTCCACCCACCCTTCGGGTCTTCTTGCCACGCTCCTCTTTGTCTTTGTTGTCAGTATCGCTGGTAATCTCATCCCGTTCTTTCCGACGCCCTACTTGGTAGTAATAATCGGGGTCGTTTTGGATGAAAGCTATGTTGGAATCATCCAGATCGCAGCTGTTGCAGCCCTTGGAGCCGCCACTGGAAAACTTGTCAGCTATGCTCTTGGATACGGCGCTCGACGAGCGATTCGCAAACAGGAGAGGTTTGACTCTCTCCGAAAACTCTTGGGCGGAAGCACTTTCCTTGTCGGAGTCCTCTTCGCAGCTTCTCCACTAGTTGACGCCGCGTTCATTCCTATGGGAATTATTCGATACAGCCCTCTGAAATCTTACGTGGCTCTCTACACTGGCAAATTCGTCTGGATTCTATCAGTCCTCTATGTCGCCAGGCAATTGACAATCGTCGACCAGTTCCTTGGAGAGAACGTCTACGCCTCGATCGTTTCAGCAGCACTCGTTCTCTCCACAGCGTACCTCATCATCAGAGTTGACTGGGAGAAGAGACTTCTCGGACACAAAGACAGTCTTCGAAGCAGGTTACTAAGCAGAATTCGAAACGCCTTCTCTCGGGAACAAAGAAGCGAAGGACAAAAACCCGGACAACAGGATACTTCCCCTTAGGAATTCGAGAATCATTGAACGCACTTCAATCGCCAAAGTGGAACTTGATGCTTAGAACTGGGATACTGCTCGCACTGATTGTTCTTCCAATTCTCACCATTCCTACGGTTCACACGTATGGTATATCGTTCACCATGAAGTATGATCTGGGTTATAGTGGGATACCATTTGCCGGTGGAGTCGTCTCGATAATCAGCAATTTCACCAACACGGGCCTATTGACGATACGTGTTACTGGAGTTTCGTTCGCGTCGGATTTCTGGTCTAACGGAACCCGTCAAGTTACCTCAGGGCTTCCGTTCAACCTGACAGCCAGCATGAACAAGGAGGTCGATACCCCGGTTCTCATTTCGACGGAGGCCTTCATCGGCAACCACAATGTTACAAGTACCGCCACTTGGCAGTACAGCGACAGCTCTGGATGGCATACCGCGGCTCCCGCTGTTACAAGCGTCACCGTCAATGTATCCCAGACTATCGGATCTCTCCTCTCCGGCTTCGTGACAATCTTGCTCACTGGCCTCGGAGTGGCGGCGGTGGTCGTAGTCTTAGTTGTGTTTCTAGTGTTAAGGCAAAGAAAGAAGCCGAAACCGGGAGCATCTTTGCCAGCAAGTCCTCAGCCGGACCTGAAGATTCTGTCAACGCATCGATATTCGTAAGATCCGGATCCGCGTCAAGGACAGTCAGAGTTGAAAGCTGACCTTTTCGCAAGACCCTTTAACCAGTTCAAGATCGGCGATCTCGGGAAACTCCTCTGGGCACCGCCAATAAGCCTGACCGCCAACCCAGTGTGTTACAAGCGTTACATATCGATGAGGCGAAAGGAATAATCACCGCCTTCGACGAACGGTTTCTCTTCATTCCTGTAGCGCTAATTCATTCGATTGAGGACAAGTTGACCGAAAGCTTCGGACCGATCACCGCCACCAGTTTCCAGTATAGTATCGGGAAGCAAGGAGGGGCTCAGTACATGAGTATCGCGAAAAAATCCGGGTTCAACATCAAACAATCCGGTGGCTTAGAACAGATTGCCGATCGTCTAGGTACCCTCGGTGGCTGGGGGAAAGTCTCCATTGTCAACTTTGATCTCGAGAAGAAGATTGCCAGGATACGATGGACAAACGGCGTCTCGGTCCGGAACCGAAAAGGGAAGACTCCCGTATGTCATTTCGGCCGAGGGATTCTGACAGGTGCAATGGAACAGGTTTTCGGCCGAAAATGCGAGTCGCTCGAAGTCTCCTGTCAGGGAAAAGGAGACAGATTCTGCGAAGCGGTAATCGGTGAACCTGCGGAGATTACTCGACTTGCAGAACAGTCGAAGAGGACATCTGATTAATGGTTTGAATTCGAAGTCGACGTCTTTAGTAATCTATCTATTCCCTGAAATGATTGATTGCGATACCTTTCTCCCTGGTCCGTAATTCTGTAGACACGTCTGCTTCTCCGTGTTGGCGACATCCATTCGCCCGAGACTAGCCTGCGTTCTTCCAGCTCGTATAGCAGCGGGTAAAGCGTCCCCGCGCCGATGTGAGCGCCGGTCTTGACCTTCAGTTCTCGCATAATCTCATACCCATGTTTTCCACCGTTATCGAGGAGGGATAGCACGAAGAGGTCGAGGAAGCTTTTCACCATCCGTTCATTGACCGCTCTTGTCATTCTTTCACGGGAACTATCGAGATTCGATATTATCGAGTTTCAATACAAGCGCCTCTTAAGAGGCTATCGCACTGGTGCCTTCCCAAGGCCTAGTTGATCCAGCAGGGCGCATTTCAGGGGCTAAAGTGCACAGAATGCCATGCCCGCTATCCAAAAGACGAGATTCTCCAGAAATGCCGAAAGTGTGCTGGACTATTGGATACAATAATCAATCCAGAGATTCTCAGCGAGAAATCGACGGGCAATCTGGACCGTAGCCCATCAATGTGGAAATTCAGGGACTTCCTTCCAGTCGATGCAACGGACAAGATTGTCTCTGCCGGAGAGGGAGACACTCCCCTCCGAAAGCTGAACTCATTCCAAGGAAACGTGTGGGTAAAAGATGAGACAAGAAACCCAACAGGGACGTTCAAGGACCGAGGCGCCTCCCTCGCAGTCACAACTCTATCCAAGTTAGGCGTCAAAGATCTCGTTCTATCGTCGGAGGGCAACGCAGGATGCTCATTTGTGCTCTACTCACATCTTGCTGACATTGATTGTAGCGTGTTTCTACCCCGGCAAGCAAATCCGGCAAAGGTCGAGCTTTCTCGGAAACTTGGAGCAACGGTCACCCTGGTCGATGGTACTATAACGGATGCGGGACGCCAAGCGGAAGCCGTTGCAAATAGAGAAGGAAGCTACAATGCCTCGACTTTTGTCACACCATACCGCCATGACGGCAAAGGAACGATGGCCCTGGAGATTTGTGAACAGCTCGGCTGGCGGCCCCCTGACTGGATCGTTTACCCACTTGGAGGTGGAGTGGGACTGGTTGGGATGTGGAAGATGTTCTCTATTCTGGAAAAAATCGAATGGGTCAAAAAGAGACCAAGGTTTGTAGCGGTCCAACCTGCGGGCTGCGCACCAGTCGTCAGGGCCTACAACTCGAAGAGAGAGGACGTGGACGAATGGAAGAATCCTGAAACGATCGCTTTCGGCCTGAGAATACCTAAGCCTCTGGCGGGAAAGTGGATTCTTCGCAGCCTCAGAGAATCTGACGGCATAGCCTTGTCCGTCACAGACGAGGAGATCCGCAAGTCTATGGGTCAAGCTCTCAAGGCTGAGGGTCTTCTCCTCGAGCCCTCGAGCGCAGCAACACTCGCCGCCCTGCCCTATCTCTACGGGGAGAAGATGATTGATAGGTCGGAAGAGGTCGTTGTGATAGCCACCGGGTCCGGGCTCAAGACCCTTGAACAGTTCTAGCTACGGTCGGTGATTCTGGTACGCTACTTGGACAGCGTTGTTAATCGTTCTGTTATTGTTCTTATCTTGTCTTTGAACGGTTCCAGTTTTGATCGGTCTGTTTTTGTCAGGTCTTCGAAGTAGGATATGTAGCCGGTGATCTCGTTTAGCATCGCGTCTATTGATCGGGGGCCTGTGAAGTGGTGGCTGAAGGGCCACTCGTCTTCCGCCTCTTTCGCTTTGGTTGTTAGCTCGTATCTGCCGTCTTCTCTCTTCTTGATGAGTCGGTCTTGGACCATTTCTTCCAGCATCGGGTAGACGGATCCTGGGGAGGGTCTCCACCATCCCTGGCTCATGTTCTCGATCTCGTCCATTATCTCCGCCCCGTTCTTGGGCGATCTGCTGAGGATGTTGAGGACCCATGGTCTGAGTCCGCGTTTTCTGAACATTCCAAATCCACGAAACATTCGATATCGCTTTTCCGATATTGGATATCCGATATCGACATATAAGGATTCCCGTCCCTAACCCGATAACCCCGTGCGTATCAGTGTTAAGATGAGAAGTCACCTATTATCAGCCCTGATCCTGAGAGTGCGAGGGGGCTCGCTACGCTTCCCTGGAATCGTTCGGGGACACGCCGATAGAACCCCTATCTTTGCCTTCCCATACAAGCCTGGATTGTGCCCTGATCAGCCTGTCTCGCCCAGAATCACTGCCCGGCACGGAGTCGGTCCCCCGGGGAAAGGGGGTGTTGCACAGAGCATCTCGCGACACAAAAGAGCAGATGCCCATGAATCACGCTTATGTCAGAGTCGCGACAGAAGTAGTCTTAGAGCATTGACTGTTCAGATCGACGACGCGGGTGTCGGCGACCTTTTGCATGGAGTCGTCGTCGGTGTGCATCGAAAGGAGACTGGAGAGTTTCACTACGACATGATCCCTGTATCCTTCTTCCAGACACCTAGCTTTGGGAAGAAGATGTACCAGAAAAAAGCCACCGAACTCGCACTGAACCTCCTATACCAGATGAGGCTGGGCGAGAATGAAGAGATCGAGATATGCAGCAGCTTCCTCTTCGACGAGACACGACCCCACCTAGCCGAGAAATACGGAAAGACAAGAGTCAAGACCGCGGTCATTACTGGAGACGCCCAGAACAACGTGGAGACCGCTTACCTGGACGAGATCAGGAACCTAGGCTACGAGCCAATCGCAGAGCGCGATGATAGACGTGCGAGAAGCTTCTTCCACATGCTCAAGTGGGTCAAGAACAACCCCGAACGGCTCAGATACGCCAAGACAGGCTGGCCACGACTCAGGAGATACATCAATCTCCCCAGAAAGCATGACGGTCCCGGCTCGACGCGTTAAGTCAACTGTGGTTTAGAAAGGAATAAGTCGCGTGCATGGCCTTAGGTCTTGCGGCCATGAGCTTACTGGATATGATCACTGGCGAGATGCTTCTTGTCCCAGGCGTCGAGATGAAGGACCATGGAGATGAAGAGGTCGAGCTGCATGTGGGCGGCAAATCCTTCGCGCACATTCACGGTCCAGACCGTATAGAACTGCGGTTGCCGCCCGACCTCAAAGAGGTCATGATCAGCCAAGGCACGGTTGCCCGTTCCCCGGAAGTTCACGACCGAGAAGGGTGGGTTATCCTCAAACTAGGGACCAGACCGGATCTCCGCCATGTGATGAGGATTCTCCAGCAGTCATACCGGTTTGCCTCCGCGACAGTCTAGCCCTTATTCGCAGACGCCTCCTCTCAACGCTTATACTGTAACCAATCTCTAAGGCAACACCATGCCACTGGATCGCGCAAAGGTCTTCGCCCACATCGACAAGAACCTCCCACAACACACAGCCAAAGTCCAGGAACTAGTCCGCCAACCCTCCATATCCCCAGAGAACAAGGGAATCCGGGAGTGCGCGAACCTTGTCATGCAATATCTCACGAGCCTGGGCTGCATAGGCGGCGTCGAAGAGACCGCTGGAAACCCGGTCGTCTATGCCCGTTATGATGCGGGAGCCGAGAAGACAATCGTTGTCTATATGATGTATGATACGATGCCTGTTGACGAGCCGGGCTGGCGCGTAGATCCTCTAGCAGGTACGCTGGAGGATGTTGCTCCTTTCGGTCGATGCCTTGTGGCCAGAGGAGCGGTTAACACGAAGGGAGAACTCAGCGGGTTCCTGAATGCCTGCGAGTCGATCAAAGCAACCCGCCAAAAGCTGCCTGTCAACCTTCTATTCGTCGTTGAAGGAGAGGAAGAGCTCGGAAGCCGCCACCTCCCCGAGTTCATCACAAAACACGAGAAGGAATTGCAACAAGCCAAAGCTGTCCTCTTTCCATTCTGCTCACAAGACCGCACCGGTAAAGTCGTAATGTATCTGGGGGTCAAGGGGATCGTCTACTTCGAACTCGAACTCGACGGCGCAACCTGGGGAAAAGGCCCTAAGGAGTTTGGAATACATGGAAGCAACAAGGCCTGGGTTGACAGCCCAGCTTGGAGAATGATCCAGGCACTAGCCACGATGACGGGTCCTGATGGCAACAAGGTGACCATCCAGGACTTCTATCGCCACGCTCAGGTTCCCAGCAAAGAGGACCGTGAGCTTCTCCCGAAGCTGGAGAAGACCTTCAACGATGCTGCCGTCAGGGAGGAGTTGAAGATTGACAGGTTCATCGGCGACAGCCACGGAATAGAGGCGTTGAAGAAGTATCTTTTCGATCCAACCCTCAACATCAACGGCATAGTGAGCGGCTACACGGGACCGGAAACAAAGACTCTGCTCCCCTACAAGATCACGGTCAAAATCGATGTTCGACTTGTACCGAACATGAGGAAGGATGACGTGATGCCGATGATCAGAAACCATCTGGACGCCTACGGCTTCAAGGATATCCAGATACGCGTCGTGGAATCAGGGTACGGATGGTCGCGGACAAGCTATCAAAGCCCAGCCGCCCAAGCCGTAATCAAATCCTACAAGGAATTGGGAAAAGATCCGGAGTTGTGGCCTACGATCGCGGGAAGCGCACCCTTTGCACTTTTCAACCGAAAACCCCTCAACCTTCCAGTGGTGATCGGAGGACTCGGCCACGGAGCTCTGCAACACTCACCTAACGAGTACATTGTCATAGACGAAAAAGGGCCGACAGGTGGCCTGGCTTCAATGGAGAAGTCCTTCGTTACGTTCTTGGACAACTTTAGCAAAATGGGTAGCTAACACATTCGTGTCCCTCTCGCCAAGGGAGTGATTCTTCGGCTAATGTGTGCTCTTGAGTTTGCTCTTGAAAGGGTTGCTTATCTTTCGACTAGAACCAGTACGCTTTCTAGACCTGTTCGTCTTCTTCTGCCGATTCCTAATACGGAAAGTCCTTGACTGACGCGGCAATCCTGTTCAGTGCGATCTTGCGTCTGGACTAGTATATCTACGTTGGACCGTGATCGGGTTAGACAGCGAAGTGCTCAGATAGTCAATGTCGCATCACACCAAGTTCTTTACTTTGCTATCAATATCATCGGTAACCTTCTTAGGTTGACACATAACCGGTTGAGGAGACGAACTTGGAACTAGGACCAGAAGCCGAAGAAGAAGAAATCGATGTGATATGGGATGAGAATGGGACAGCAAGGTATAGGCTACTGAAAGACCATCGAATTGTGGACTTTGATGGCCACAACATCGCCTGGATGGACGATGACGGGTTCATCTACGATTACAACGGCCACTACAAGGCCTATTACGAGAACGGTATCCTACGCGATCCAGCAGGCGCTGTTATCGGACAGGGCCAAGACCCTGCAGGCCCCAAACCAGTTCTTCCCAACAAAGGCCTGATTCCAGAGGCATCCATACCAGAGAAACCTCCTACCAGGCCGAAAGTCAAAAAGGACAAGGATTCCCCGAAGAAACCGGAGGCTTCACTCCTCTGGTCCCAGAAGATGCTCGAAGAACTGTAAGGCATCTGGCGCAGAGTGGAGCCCGGCCTGAAAAGAGCCTAGATTTGAATCTCACCTCTCGTAGAGAGTCCGGCTTGATGAGAAATTCGTAGCAGCTCCACACTGTTTAGACTGGAAGGAATCCCGTCGGATCTCTGCCTGAGTTGACCCTCTTCTATCTCCCAATCGCTATCTTCGTAGCAGTTTACGTCCTGATAGTCTTACGAAACCTCCGGTGGTTTCGCATCCCCGTCTGGACCATCATGATGACAGGAGCCGTCGCAATGATCTTCTCAGGGTCAATTCCGCTAGGAGACGCCTACGCATCAATCAATCTCAACGTGATCTTCTTCCTCCTCGGAATGTTCTCGGTGGTTGCCGCGATGGATCTCTCCGGACTCCTAGAGTACCTTACCTTAAGACTGCTGCGCGTTGCAAAGTCGCCGCAGAAAGCCTTCGGCCTGGTGCTAGTCGGAATAAGCATGATGTCGGCGTTCCTGGTGAACGACACGTTGGCGCTAATGGCCACACCAATCATGCTGAGTGTGGCCAAGCAATTGCGGATCAGACCTGGAGTCTTTCTCATCACGCTCGCCCTCGGAGTAACCATTGGAAGCACAATGACCGCCATCGGTAATCCGCAGAACCTTCTGATCGCCCTGTCAACAGGAATTCCAAACCCCATGCTGGATTTTCTCTACTATCTTGCCCCGCCGACCTTGGCAGGGCTCGGAGCGACCTATCTAATTCTCAGATGGTACTATAGAAAAGAATTCGCAAACTCGACATTAACACAACTCCAGGCTAATCCTAGAGAAGCGATCAAAGATCGGAAGCTGGCAAAGCTTTCTGGATGGGCTGCAGGAATAGTTGTGCTAGGCTTCTTCCTAGTCGGCATCGCCGGGCTGTTTGGGGTTCAGGGAAATTTCAACCTCGGAACCATCTCACTCCTCGGCGCCACGATCGTATTCCTCGGCAGTGGAAGACGAAGCGAGATCCTAAGATCAGTTGACTGGGGAATTATCCTCTTCTTCATTTCCCTCTTCATCGTGATGCAAGCGTTCTGGGAATCAAACGCTCTCCAAAGCCTAATGATCTACTTGCCAGTTCTCAGCAAATCGGATCCCGGGCTCTCGATCGTCACGATAATTTTGGCGAGCGCATTCTTCAGCCAGCTCTTGAGCAACGTTCCGTTTGTCGCAGTTTACATCAAAGCTATGCAAGCCGCAGGCTTCACCGGGGCCGATGTCAAACCTTGGATGGCGCTGGCCGGTGCCAGCACGCTGGCTGGAGGCATCAGCCTCCTAGGCGCAGCCAGCAATGTGATTGTATTAGAAGAAGCGGAGAGTCGAGGGTCAGGATTCGGATTCGTTGAATTCTCAAAGGTCGGACTTCTCGTAACGATTCCGAACCTTATCATCCTCTATCTCTTTCTCCGAGTACTATAGGTCGAAATCTCACACTCCCAAACACCCAAAGATCAATTAGAGCAGCCGCTACAGTTTGACACCTTTCTGGGTGTTCAAATCGTTGTATCATATACTCGGCCCTCTCAATCGGGCTTTCAACTCCAAGAAAAGGGAGATAGGAAAAAAATGGATTCATCGACCAAACGCAAAGTGGGCGCTATCGCCCTAATCGTCGCGGGAATTGGCGCTTTCCTCGTGCCCTTCCTTCTACACGGTCCAGCGTTACAAGCTTCAAGCAGCAACGGCGGCAACACAAACGGCAATAACAACAACGGGGGGACCACGACGACAACCCCAGCTTCGACTTGTACCAGTAACTGTTCAACTGACACCAGCCCGACAACGTGTACTTCTGAGGACAGCACAGGGCCGGGCGGCCACACTAACGAAGGCAAACATCTTGCAAAAGGACATGACAAACAGGACAAACAAGACAAGTCAATTGTTGCGAAAGCGCATGGGTTCATGGCAGCTCTAGGCAAACACAACCCGTTGCACGACGCAACTCACTCCACCAAGACCGATAACGACACAGCCAACAGTCACGGGCTTCACTCTCACGGCCACGACACCGATGATGCTAGCGGTTGCGCGGACGACAAAGATAAGGACAACTCGGACGATCAAGGCAACGGCGACTAGTGGGCCTAGAAGACACTCCTAGGCTCCCCAACTTTATTTTTAGAGCTCACCAGACCCCTCTTGCCCTTTCTGGACTCAACCTTCCTGTCACAGATTGTAAGGTTTAGAAACGTCCACAAACACTTGGCCAACTCGACTGAGAATGGTCAGCCAGGGCGAAAAAGCTCCAACCTTCACACTCCCAGACACCGACCGGAAACCTCGCAGCGTTAACGAGTTTCTGAAACCCAATAGTGCGACAGTTCTCGCATTCTTTCCGGGAGCATTTACCTCGGTATGTACCCGTGAAATGTGCACCTTGCGGGACAACATGCAAGAGCTGAACAAGATCAACGCACAGGTCGTGGGAATAAGCGTCAACGATCCATTCACGAACAAAGCCTTCGCACAGAACAACAACCTCAACTTCCCAATCCTCTCTGACTACAACAGAGAAGTTGTAAAACTCTACAATGTCTACCACGAAAACTTCGGCAACCTCAAAGGATACACGGTCGCAAAGAGATCCGTCTTCATACTAGATCACAATGGAGTCGTTGTCTACAAATGGGTCAGCGACGACCCGACCAAGGAACCGAACTACGAAGAACTCAAGAAAGCAGCTGCAAAGACGACCTAAGATAATCTTTCAAGCCGATTGCGTGGGGCGACTACGAGTCTTTCTTTTCAAGCTAACGATTCTAGAATCTTCAACGCCCTAGCGGCATTGTCTCCAGTTTCGTCGTGGCGCAGATAGACATAGACAGACTCGCTCCCCCGACTCGTTTCCCTAATCTGCTCAGTCCAGTCATCAATCATTTTCTCATCGTATGATTCTCTTCGCAGCCTGAAATACGGCGTTTTTCCTGTCACTTTGAAGACTGGTTTCATATCCTCGGTCTCTGCAATGCAGAAATCGGCGTCGTGTTTCTCTAGAGTTGAATATGTGAGATCGTTCAGCCAAGATTCATGTCTGAACTCGAACACTCTCTCTCGCATTTTGGAAGTGTTCGCGAGGAAATCTTCCAGCAGCTTCAAGTCCTGTTTCGAATATGGCGGAAGCTGGAACAGAACCGGACCGTTCTTCTCTCCAAGAGATCTCAATGTCACCCCAAGTCTCTCTGTCGCTTCAACCGATCCTTTCCCGAGTTTCAGGATATGCGTGATCTGTCTTGGCGCTTTGAATGAGAACCGGAAATTGTCGCCGGTCCTGCCAGCCCACGATTTTACCATCGAAACGCTCGGAGGAGCGTAGAAGGAACTGTTGATTTCCACACTGTTGAGCCGTTGACCGTAATAGGACAGGAAATCTTCACTCTTCAGGTTCTGCGGGTAGAAGTTTCCTTTCCACCCAGCATAGCTGAAACCTGAAACGCCTACCATCGCCTGTGTTTTCAATTCGGCCGGGCCTCAATGAATCACAGTCGGAAAGGTTTCTAAGGCCTTCCTCGTTCCAATCCGACTATGCCTACGTTACCTACAACCCTTGAATCAGTCGGACTTCCACTTGGGTCGTCGGCTGTCGATTTTCAATTGAAGGGAGTGGATGGCAAGACTCACAGCTTGAAGAGCCTCTCAGACAAGCAAGCGGTGGTAGTCGTCTTCAGCTGCAATCACTGCCCCTACGTCCAAGCCTACGAAGACCGGATGGTTCAGATCCAGAAGGATTATTCAGCGAAAGGAGTCACCCTAGTGGCGATAAACAGTAACGACGACACCGGCTATCCGGAAGACAGCTATCCGAACATGATCAAGAGGGCTAAAGAACGTGGCTTCAACTTTCCCTACTTGAGAGACGATACGCAAGAAATCGCCAAGAAATACGGCGCAATTTGTACGCCGCACGTTTTCGCGTTTGACCAGCAAAGGCGACTTCGATACAAGGGTAGAATCGATGACAACCGAAACCCTGAATCGGTGAAAACCAAGGATCTCAGGGACGCATTGGACGCGATCCTCGCAGGCCACAAGCCTTCAGTCCAGGAGACAAGACCCTTCGGCTGCTCAGTCAAATGGAAAAACTAGGAGGTCCTAGGATTACGATTCTCCATTTTGACCTTTAATATTACCGCTACGCTCTAGCAGGATGATAGTATGGGTAAGCGAAAGGTCCTCAGCGAGGCCAACCTCAGCGAGATGCTCACACCTGGTCCAGGCCAGCTCTACGGGACCGTCAAGAATCTCCTGGGCTATGACAGAGTACTGGTCGAATGCGCGGACGGCGTCACCCGAGTGTGTCGAATTCGGGGAAAAATGAAACGCCGTGTCTGGATCAAGATGGGCGATACAGTCCTGGTCGCTCCTTGGGACTTCCAACCAGAGCGCGGTGACATCATGTTCAGGTACACCCAAGGACAAGTTGAATCTCTCCGAAGATCAGGCCAGCTCAAGGTCTAACAAGAGACTGAAACTTCTCGAATCTTCGATTCTCTGACCAACTCTAGCTGAGGCTATGAAGGGGTCTGCCCGCTCGGTGCTTAAATCATTCTCCAGAAAATGATTGAAATCTTAGAGTCCAACTCCTAATCGCCATGCTGCATATTCGAAAGGCAGATCCTCAAGACATACCTACCATTCTCTCATTCATACGAGAACTAGCTGAATATGAGCGGGAGCCTAATGCCGTCCATGCCACCGAAGATGACCTGCGTCGCGATGGATTCACCTCTAATCCCAAGTTTCGAGTGATAATCTCAGAGTGGAACGGTGTGCCTGTGGGAATGGCCTTCTTCTTCCACCACTATTCGACCTGGCAGGGAAAGGCAGGAATCTACCTTGAAGATCTCTACGTTCGACCAGAGTTCCGCGGCAGAGGCATCGGCAAAGCGCTCATGATCCAGCTCGCCCGCATCGCGCTCGATGAAGACTGCTATGGCATACGATGGGAAGTGCTTGACTGGAACGCGTTGGCCATCCAAGCATACCAGCGCCAAGGTGCCAGATTCCGAGAGCACTGGCGTGTAATGCAGATTACCGGCGAAGATTTGGAACGCCTAGCCAAAATTCGGTGAACTCTTGAATGCTAGAACCCTAAGAAAATGAGGGACAATTCGAGAGAAGCTTGCTGAAGTCGTCTTTTCTGCAGGGAGGCGGCTTGAGTGGGCTACATTCCGTGTTTGTCTTTGGTCTGCTGGTTCAGAGCGGCTTCCGAGCCGAACTTGGCACCGCACTTTGCACAGGCGAACTGTCCTGCACCTGTGGTAGCTCCGACACTTACCGTCTTCATAGCGCCTCCAACAGCGATAATCGCGCCCAAGACTGCCAGGCCTAAGCCTCCGAGCTGAATTGTATGGTGTATGTTCATTGAGTAAAGGTAGCCCCAGGTTCCGAGACCTGCGACTAGTACTACCACTCCCAATACGAGCATGGGCATTTTCATTTTTCGATCAGAGCGACTCGGGTCGACGTTCGACATTTGAGCCATACCAATAGCGCTTCGATATAGGGGGCACCCTTTGTCGTGAAGACTTAACTAAGATCACGGTCGTGGTAGGCCGCGGGCGACTCAATCAGTGCCTATTGAAAAAAAGCAGCTTTCCAAGAAGGACGTTCAGAAGTTCGATCCAAGCCCTCTCTATCTCTACACTGCGAGGGACGCGCTGAACCGTGTCACTGTACTGAAAGAATCGAACAAGGACGCATATCTCATAGCCGGCAGATACTCAGGCAACGACAACGACAACCGGCTCTACACCCCACTCAACGAGGAAGACAGCAAAGAGATCGAAAAACTGGTCCGAATCGGCAGAAAGGACGCGACGATCAGCTTCCTCTGAGCGCGCATAGATACTTCTAGATTCTGTTAACTCTTCGTGGGTCCTAGTGGAGTAACCTCTCCGGATAGACTTCTTCCTAGCCGCTAGTATTCCAGCGGCGCCTGATATTGCGCAGAGCTTGTAGTAGCTTGGAGAATCGTACTGGGCGAGCTGGTTGTAGGAGAGTAGCGAGAGCTCTCAGCGACGATGCATCGTTGGCTATACCTATCCGCAGAGACTCATTAACCATCCTCCTGAACAACTCCAGCAAACGAAGCACCTCGCATGATGGAACACAGTATTGCCAGTCAGACTTAACAGCCAGCACAAGGGATTCAAGGGCTTAAACCTGACTAATACGTCAGAGAGACGCCCGACGACAAATTAACAGAGCTTATCTCTACATGTGGAAGAGGTTCAGGTTAGCATGACCCCTCTGGAAGAGCTCTCGCATCTCATTTCCGAGAAAGGCCGTCGGATACTGGTCGCCCAAAGCCCGGTCGATCTGAAAACGCTTCAAGGAGAAAATTCCGTTTACATTCTCCAACTTCCTGAAGAAGGCCATGCCGCCGGAGGGAGAGCAGGCGGATTTGGAGAGAGACGTGTCGAGAAAATCTACTGCTTCCATTACCAGAACGGAGCCTGCCGAAAACTCTTCGAAGTCGAATCTCCCGAGAAACTGGAAAGATTCGAGCTCCCCTACCACGCTGCAGGTACGCCGGTAATACTTCCCGACGGTTCGGAGAAAGTTATTTCGGGAGTAATCGATCCAGAGTTCGTCGAATCCTACAAGCAAGTCGCATAGATTTTCTGCCTTGAGCAAACAACGCTAGAGCTGCGCGGTTGCTTCGGCTTTCGACAACATGATGTAGATCGTAGACTGCGTCGACGGACGAGTCAGTCTCTTCTCCAAGGCCGCCTTCTCCTCAGCAAGCAGGTCTCGGGCAACATAGATGTCGATCGTCAGGTGTTCCAGTTCGGCAAGTTGTTTCAATCGAGTTTCCAAGTAGCCGACTGCTGAGCGGAAAAAGTTGTCTGGAAGATCTGGAAGCTCGACATCTACAAGCGCAGTCGGGTCAGCTCTAGTGCGCAGCATTTCATAGAGCTCAGCAACAGCAGGTATCTCGATCATCAAGTGCTCATGGTGAAATTCCTCGAGGTCGAAGTTCATTCGTCCCCACTTCTGTCTCTTCCACAGTCTCTGATGATCACTGGGCGAGAGACCGCTGCCGAAATCTGCATACTCCAATGTCACGTTCGCGTTTTCTAGGTACTCTGAACGAATGACCCTTCCGCGGTGAATGTACCTGGCGGTCCCGGCAATGTCAGGGGACTTCCCGACATTATCAGAGGGCGAAATATAGTCTGTTATCTGATAGATGGCATCCTGGCTGCTTGGGAGATGTGGGGATATGAGAAACCGTCGGACGGCGTTCTTCTGGTCCTCGAAGATTGTGGGGTCGGCGAAGAGGCGTTTGAATCGAAGCCGGACCCTGTAGAAATCAGATTCAACCACCACGCTTCATCAGCCAAACATCGTATCTTGGAAAACAAATGTACGCTTGCGCATTCTTTAACTGATTCTAGCTGGACGGTCTAGACGTCCATGTCGCGTAGAGTGCGGGATTACTTCGAACTTGTCTCTCCTCAATGGGATGTGATGAGAAAGAGCTTCTATGGCGAAGAGGTACGGGACGCTGTGTTGAACGCGGCTCGAATCAGTCCTGACGACACCGTTCTAGACGTAGGCGCTGGAACGGGGTTTCTGACGGAAGCAGCTGCGATGATCGCCCGAAAAGTCATCGCCCTCGACTTCTCAAGGGGGATGAGCGATGAAGCAATTGCGAAACTGGGGAAAGGAAAAGTGGAATTTCGAATTGGAAATGTGGAACGTATGCAGTTGCTAGGTTCGTCCGTCAATGTGGTGATCGGCAACATGGTATTGCACCACTGCCCTCACCCAAAGGCAGCGGTCGCAGAGATGTCCAGAGTGCTCAAACCGGGAGGGAGAATCGCCTTCTCCGACCTCCAAGAACATACCCACGAATGGCTCCGGAAGGAGCACGCAGACCTATGGCTTGGGTTCAAAATGGAGGACATTGCCGCTATGTTGAAAGACATGGGACTAGAGAAGGTAAATGTTGATGCGTTGTCTTCTTGCTGCTCTAGCACGCAAGACGATAAGGCGGTGAAGATCCCGATGTTCCTAGCGTCTGCACAGAAACAAGATTAACGGAGCGGGAGTTTTTCCGGCTGCCTGTTCGACGTGCTTAGTGGGCTAGTTTTCGCGGGTGGGCTAGCGTTCTGAGAGCATGAGTAATAGGTTTGAACCTGTTCTTCTCGTCGACAAAGACGATCTTCGGACTCCATTGTTCGGCCTCTTTCTCGTTCATCGATACGAAGGCTGTGATAATGATCTCGTCTCCCGGCTGTACTTTTCGGGCAGCGGCTCCGTTGAGCGCGATTATTCCGCTTCGCGGGTCGGCGGGGAGCGCGTAGGTGGAGAACCTTTCGCCGGTTGTAATGCTCCAGATATCGACTTTCTCGAACGGGAGAATGCCAGCCGCTTCCATTAGAGACGAGTCTATCTCGATGCTTCCCTCGTAGTTGAGATCCGAACCTGTCACTCGTGCTCTGTGAATCTTGCCCTTGAGCATTCTCAGCTGCAATCTTGCCGTTTCCCCTGTCTTTTCCTATGAAGACCCTTATGACTCGCTAGATTTGAACCGGGGCTACTGTCTCTCTAGAGAACTAGGTAGGCACCGGATATGACTTTACAAGGCTGTCAATCAATGGCTTGAACATAGGAAAGGCGGGGAAAGAGGTCTTTTCAGGTCGTTTTCCCTTCACACAAAACATCAGATTATAGCAATTCTTCTAGCAATCATCACAAACCTAGAGTTATCCGCAGGCGGTAGTACACCTCTTCGGTTGTTGTATCGATTTGCCCCGAGAGACCGGTACTTGACTGGCTGAAGGGTTCCATTAGTCTCCCAAACCGTCAAACTTCCCTTCCCTATGCTCGTGGTGGTGCTTCTCGCAGTAGTATTTCACGCAGCGCCTACAAAATGACCGCGAGTTTGTTCGCCATCTCGGGAACCCCCTTCAGCGCTTGTCTCATGTCGAAGTCATTACAATAGAAGCCCCTGCAAGAAAAAGCGGCTATAGCAATAAGACTCTGAGACGCGAGATTCGGTGTAGGTTTGTCCAAGGCACCGAACAAACCTATGATAATGGTCGCTACTGCCGCAGCAAAGGTCGTAACCACAAACTGGTAGTTAACGAAGGCATGTCGGGGAGACTCGAGCCTGCTCTTTCGCAACCTGGGTTCGGAGCATGAGTTCTCTCTCATAAAGCAGAGGGGTTACTGAATGTTGAAGTCCCCGATTCGTCTAAGGACGGGGCTATGACCAAGGCCCGCCTCGACAAAGACGAAATCGCGAAGCTGATTGAAGAGAAAGCGAAGGAACGAGAGGTGGACCTCTTCATACGGGAAATTCTAGAGGTAGAGCAAGAGATGTTCGAGATCGAGCATCCAGGTGATTCCGCTCCCGGTAAGTCAGCTTTCGACAAATTCACATCTACAGCTACGGTGCACGACAAGATAGTAGAACGGAAACTCTTGCTTCAGATGATAGAAGAAATCGGTGGACCTGAGGCGGTCAAGAAGCTAGAGGAAGTTCGGAAACGCCAGTCAAAAACAGCCGAGAAAAGCTCTCAAGGTGGGAGTAGGCAGAATGTAGAAGGCCAGCTACTTCACATCTTCGAATGCGCTGAGTGCGATTTTCGTAGCTCTCCCGGTAAGAAGTTCGAGCTTGACGAACACCACATGGAAACCGGGCACTCTGGTTACAAAGAACTGTTTCTCTGAAGGAAAGAGAGCCTAACGAGAAGCCCATTTAAGGGCGAGACCTTGGTGTGTTTTCGTAGAGTATAGCTTGCCAATTTGGTAGGAGAGTTTAGGCATTGAAGAAGCAGTTGGACCCCGCGGACGCTGTCCTCAAAGAAATCGAGGCGATTGGACAACGTTCGTTCATCCCATCTATCGGCCCCGTCAAGGGAAAGATTCTTGCGGAAATCGTGAAGAAGACTCGGCCGAAACGAATTCTGGAGGTCGGAGCTCTCTATGGTTATTCTGCCGTACTTATGGCCAAGAACTCGCACCCTGGAGTCGAGATCATATCGGTCGAGAAGAGCCCGGAACATGTGCGCATAACCACGAAGAACATCAAGCGGGCAAACATGGAAGAGAGGATCAAGATGATAGAAGGAGATGGAACAGCAGAATTGAGGAAGCTTTCGGGAACCTTCGATCTCGTCTTCTTGGACGCTGAGAAGACAGAATATCTAGCCTATCTGAAAGCAGTCGAGAAAAATCTTCACAAGGGCAGCGTCATCGTCGCAGACAACGTGGGCATATTCAAGGATCAAATGCAAGACTATCTAGAATATGTCAGAAACAAGGGTCTCTTTAAGAGCCGGACAATTGAAACTCTCCTAGAATTCTCGGACACTACCAAAGACGCTATGGAGATAAGTGAGAAACTAGAATAGTCTACCACGGAACTAGGAGCGTGAAGAGCTAACGGGATTTGTCTTCTCGTTCAGCTGGGCACTATTCATCGTATATGAAAAAACGACCTTGCGGATGCCATGGCCCCTCAAACGTTTTCTGCTCGGACAGTTCCCCGGCGAGCTTGAGGCACAACGTCAAGTCATGAGACTGAGAAGCAACGAAGTCTTGGTTTCAAGGAGTTGACGTCTGCGGAGAACTTCTAGAATCGTTCTGTGTCTCGGAGGACGTTGCAGTATCCAGAAACAAACCTACCTATCTCTCCGGTAACCGGGTCGTAGCTGTGTCGTTCCGCATAGCCGATATCACGGCCATAGACGTGAATGCTCGTTGTGGATTTTCCTGAAATATTGTCGACTCTGTGGATGCCACGGTGGCCCAGAACTGTCACGTGTCCTTTGGTGTTGATCTTCTCGCTAACCTTCTCGATCTTCGCAATCTTGGAATTTGAACCATCGTCGGTTCTGCGGAACAGCGCTTCCCGCTCTTCGCCATCATAGACCCCGATAAGCGCCCATGTGAGGTGGTCGTGGATTGGAGTTGTCTGGCCAGGATGCCAGACTCCTCCAATTATGGAGAACGCCTCGTCCCTTGGCATATGAATGAGGTTCATCGCGAATCTGTCCTTTCTCGGCGTGAAGGCTTCGGATGGAATCGATCCGGGGCTCTGGATGAGTTTCTCAAGAAGCAGTTTGATATGTCTCAGAACTTCTGACTCGTTTGAGTATTCCGGAAGATCGTGTCGACGTCCTTGGCGAATTGGCTGGTCGAGTAGTGCTCCGTTTGCATCGTGTTGATTTCAGGAGTCCAGTACTAATAGCCTTGGCGTTCGGTCGAGCTTGACTCCACGGTAAAGAGGTCCCATGGTTGGAGTTCTATCCTCACGGGTGACGCGTGTAAAAGTCGTCGGAACAGAAAGCAATAAGTCGACTCTCGTGAGGGTGATTGCTCGTGAAGCTCGACAAAGTCCCCCTCAAGATGGAATTTCTCCGGAAGAAGCTGAAATGGATTCAGCAAACAATGAGGGAACAGGGAATAGACATCTGGATCACGTTCACCCGGGAAGGGAATGAGGATCCACTAGCTCAGGATCTTAGGTTCAGCGATCTGACATGGAGGTCCGCGGCGATAATCGACCAAGATGGAACAAAGACCGCTGTTGTCGGAAGCCTGGAGGTCGACACGATCAAGCAGAACAAGTTCTACGACGAGGTCGTTGGATACGCAAGCGAGGGCGCCGCTCCCAAACTGAAACAGATAATCGGAAGAAGGAAGCCGAAGAGCATCGCCGTCAACTCAAGTTACGACGAAGGCGCTGCAGATGGTATAACGAGCGGCATGGAAGCATATCTCAAACGGGCACTGAAGGGATATTCCAAACGGTTCGTGTCAGGGGAGGACTTGGCTATTGCGTTGCGTGCGAGGCTTGTCCCTGAGGAAGTTGAACTGTTAAAGAAAGCGATAGTCGAGTGCGAGAAGGTCTATGACGAGGTCGAGAGTGCTATCAGACCCGGCAAGAAGGACAGGTATGTACACGAGTTCGCGCACAAACTTCTCGCCCAAAGGGGGCTATCGACCGCCTGGGCTTTTGACCGTTGTCCATCCGTGAACGTTGGAGGCGATCCCATGGGCCACATAGGCTATCACAACACCACTATTCGGAACGGCGATTTCGTCAAACTCGATTTCGGAGTCAACTATGAAGGCTATTGTAGTGACATCCAGCGAGTCTACTTCGTTGGGCCCGGAAATATTCCTAGCTCGGTGAAGCGCATGTTCGAGACTGCTAGAGCTGCAAACGATGCCGCTCTCGCAACCCTGAAGCCAGGGACTGTAGGTTACAAGATCGATAGTGCCGGCAGAAAACTAATCGTCAAGAAAGGCTATCCGGAGTACAAGCATGCTCTGGGACACGTATTGGGCCGGAGTACCCATGAGATCGGGCCGCTACTCGGTCCAAGGTGGCCGAACAGGTACGGTAAGCAGGTGGAGAAGCCGGTTCAGAAGGACATGGTCTTTACGATCGAACCTTCAGTCACAAGCAAGCTTGGAACATGCAATCTGGAACAGGATGTCCTGGTCACGGCGAGCGGCTACCGACAACTATCTAAGCCACAGGAAGACATAATCAGGGTCGGATAACACTCGGAATCGACCAATACGTTGGAGCAGACAACCCACACGTGTCCCGTCTGCAGCACCACGGGTCCTTGCAGCCGTTCATCTGGAGAAACGGACGAGTTTAGGTATCACAACTGCCACGTTTGCGGATCGACTTGGAAGGAGCAGAAAGTCCCGTCCACCCCGAAATCGGAAATGAAGAGCTAGACTGTCCTGTATCTGCACTCCAGTGGTGCTTTCTAAGTATAGTTCGGGTCTGCTACCGCCGTGGGCGGATGATTGCCCTTAGCGTGGAGGAAGAGATGCTTGGCAAGACTTGTACGTGTGCCCTGCAGACAATGAGATCAGGCTTGTAAAGACCCAGAAGAAAGGAACCCCCTGAACGGGGATATTCGTAATCTTGTAGGTGTAGATGCCTTGGACCCCAACACCCGTTTCCGTAATCGTCGTTATTGGAGGCGTGGTGAGGAAGATGAATAGAAGGAAGAGGGTACCGGCAAAGCCTACGATTAAGACGAGGCTCATCAACGACTTGACGATTCTCTCGAACCTTACCAGGAAGCCCATGGCAGAGCCCACTTCGGGCCGTCCGAGACACAATCGAGTCGTTATCTAGCAGGGTAGCTAGATGCACACATCCATCGATATGCTTGGACACGTTCGACGCTAGTGCCGATTTGAAAGGACCATACAGCACAATCTTTTTCGAAACATTTCTTTTCTCGTAACTTTTGTTCTTACGTAGCTTTTCTTTTCTGTAACTATTTTTTTCTGATAACTATTATGTGACCCCCTGGGGCGGTTTTTTCCCGCGCCCCGCCCTTCGTGAAACGCCGAGTTTCCCACGTTCACCGGCTCATCCCAGTTCCTCCTTCCTTCGTGAAAACCGCCGATTCTAACAATCCGCGATTCAACCGGTCGCTGTGCTGTGTGATCCGTTATTCGCGGCCCTTAAGGGCTCGAAGGGCGTTCAGGGTCACCCAGGGATTGGCCTTGCCCACCTCGCCCAAGCTTGCGTAAATGCTCGGAACCTCCACTCCTTTTCCAGTGCTCTTGTACACGTTGGAGCGGTCAATGCCCTCCTCCTGCACGGAACTCCATTGTCCCGTCTTCGCGTCCTTCACGAAATTCCGTCGCAGCGATCGAATGTATGTGGCTTCCATCGGCCAAGTCCCATCCGGCAACCGTTTCGACAGCAACAACTCCCCGGCATCTTTGGTCCTCTCTTGTCGACCAAATCCAAGCGCTGTCACAACTCGTAATCCATGGAGAATGTCATAGAAGTAGAATAGAGGGAAATGCAATTCGGTCCATTCCGGCTGAATCACCTTGCCGGACTTGTCGCTCTTGAATAGGTGGTGCATAAGCATGAATTCCACGCCTCTTTCCACCGCTTCCCGTCCGCCACGTGGCCATTTCTGAGGATCGAGGGAAGAAAACGCCCACAAGGGTTCGATCGTCGACATGAACGAGCTATGGTGAACCGTCTTACCGTCTCGTCCCTCCGTGTCGCAGTTCCATCCTCCATCATCACGCTGGTGCTTTACAAGCCATTCGAACATCTCGCGCACCCGAGGATCATTCTCAAACCCGAACTCAGCGAGCGTCCGTGCCATGTTGCCCGTTACACAGGGCTCCCAGACTAAACGCCATCCTCGCAAATCCTCGTCCGGATACTTCGGTGGGGGCCAAGAACGGTCCTGCCCATCCATGACCCGCAGAAAATACTCGCTGCCTTTCTTGATCGAGGGATTCGTCCCTGGGACACCCATTTCAGCCAACAATATCAGCGCCCAAACAGTTGCCCTCCACTTGGGCCAGTACACGTCTTCCGCATCGCCCCAGTATCCTGCTGGGTGTTGTTCGCTCAAGTATTCGGCAACGGGACCCCAAGATGGGATCCCATTCAACGCTGCTACAACATCGGTATCTGTCTTGGATCTTCCGAGAATATCCTTGAGCGCCCAGTATCGAACGCTCGGATTCTCATTCTTTAACAGCCATGCGACAGCCTGATCCCACTTTGCGACCTCGACAGTACTCACAACACATCGATACTCCGTTAGGGAGCGATTGCCATTCTGCCAATTAAAGTGAACCCTACAGACTCTTATTGGAACTAAACATATGATCAGAACCGTCCGTTGAGATGGAAAGCTAGGCCGGATATTTCTGGTAGAACTCTTCAAGCTCTTTCCGGGTCGGGCTTCCCCTGGTTTCTGGTTTACCCGCCTTGAGGGCTGCTGCCATGTTTCCGTGCTTCAGCGCCTCGATGTCTGCAAGGCCTAGGACCTTGTAGGCTGCGAACGCTCCGACAAACGCGTCTCCACAACCTGTTGTGTTAACGATCTTCCGTCCCATTTTCGCTAGATCGACACTCTTCATCCTCAACTGCTTCCCCTTATCATAAAACGCGAACCCCTTGCCTCCTAACGTAACGATAATCCTCATTTTCGGCGCGACCTTATTGAAAGCGGAGACAGATTCTGCTAGAGTGCGTGTTCCGGAAAATGCCAGCGCCTCATGTTCATTGAGGACCAAATAGTCCAAACCCTCCATTTCGCCAGTAAACTCTTCCATTCCGAATCTTGTCAAGACGCCTGGATGCCAGAGGACGGATCGTCGGAGGCGGCGTCCTTCCGAGAGGATTCTCCCGGCGACGTGTCGCGGTGGGTCTATGACGACCATCATCCGGCAATTACCGAAGAGATTCTGGACCTCTGGGAGCATGATGTGGTCCCGCTTCAGCCCAGCATTTGCCCCGAAATGGGTCTCAATATTGTTCCTACCCTTCTCGTCAACTGTAATGTATGCTTGTCCCGACTCAAGTTTGATCAACGTCTGGACTGCAGACGTGTCCACTCCGTCCTGTTTGAGAATCGACAACTGTCTCTTGCCGATCTCATCCTTTCCGACACAGGCCAGCAAGGCCACTTTTCTCTGGCCGAGGATTCGAGATGCTGCAACCGAGACATTCCCGCCTTTTCCTCCCGGGACCCGGTCAACCTTCTCCACGACCACTTCTTCTCCGGGTCGGGGAAGACGCTTGACGAAGAGGTTGACGTCCCAGTTTAAGGCTCCAGTAACAACGAGGTCCGGCAGCAAACTATGCCTCTCTCCCCGTCACAGTGGACAACGCCGCGTCATCGCAGGTGGAAATGTGCTTTTAGCTCTTCAGCGCTGCAGCGATGACAGGTGCGACCGACACCTTGCTTATCGGGCTCGGCATCGTATCAGTGCCGATCACTTTCACCGCTCCAGCTTTCTTGATCCGGTCGAGGGCACCGTCTGCGAGAACAGGGTGGGTACAGAGCACGAAGACGCGTCTCGCTCCCTTTTTCTTACAAGCCTTCGCCGCCTCCGCTATAGTTCCACCCGTGCTGATGATGTCGTCAGCGAAAACTGCGTCTCGGCCCTTCAACTCCACACCTCCCGTATCAACTTCCACCTTTGAAGCAGTCATGCCCTCTTTTCGAACTCGTACTTTCCGAAACGCCGTGTGCTCAGCGTCCAGCTCCTTCGCCACGACCGCAGCCCACTGGCCAGCCTCCTCATCGGGCCCGATCACGATAGGGTTGTGTGGTTTGAAATGATCTCGTGCGTACTTTCCCAGTTCATGCATTGCGGTGAGGTTGCGGGCCGGGATCTTGAAGACCTTCGCAACATCTCCCAGCCTGTGAAGGTGGCAGTCAATTGTAAGGAACGATGTTGTTCCCGCAGCTTCTAGAAGCCTAGCTACCGATGCAGAGCTGACTGCTTCCCCCGGATAGAATCGAGAGTCTTGCCGAGCGTAGGCGAGGTATGGGGCTACGACCGTGATAGAGTGGGCCCCCATGTCTCTGAGCGTATCGATCAACAGGAGAAGTTCGAATATGTACTCATCAGGTGTTCGATAGAGAGACTGAACCGCTACGACGTCCTGATCCTTGACGTCACCATGAATTCGGAGATATTTTTCGCCGTCCGGAAAACGTTTGATTTCCAACTGCCCAGCTTCTTGGCCGAGTTCCTTTGCGACTTTCTCCGCGAGCGGTTGGCTCGCGGAGCCGCCTAGTATGAGCATGGGAGAACGAGACCGCCCGTGCGGTGCTAATAAAAGTGAGGGCTCAGGCCACTCACATTATGACAACTGATCAACTAGGCTCTTCCAGATGTCTCTACTAGGAAGAGCAGGGCTGGACCTAAGGTCCTGGGTCAAGAGCCTGCGGGCCGCAGAACGAGTAATCCTAGCTTGTATCATAGGATTCGTCGTTGCGTTGCTTGGTCTCCGGATACTCGGAACATCTGCAGACATGTACCTCTCTAATGCCCTCTACAATCTCATATCCGGTAATACCCTTGTACCTCTAATCTATGGAATAGCGACAGTGGGTGATCTCATCTGGGTCCCACTGGTTTTCTGGCTCTATGTCTTCCGCAAAGATAGCAATGAATGGACCAGTTCGCTGATACTGGCCGTGGCGATCGTTACAGCAATGGCTCTGACGGACCTGTTGAAAGCGGCGTTCAACCTTCCAAGACCATTCCAGATACCTTCACTCGGAATATCTGCGCGCGGTGAAATTCCTACCAATCCTGGATTCCCTTCGGGACATACGACAAACGCCTTTACGGTCGCCACCGTGATATGGTCTAGGTATGCAGCTTGGCGTATTCCCTTCATTGTCCTCGCGATCTCTACAGGGGTCTCAATGGTAATCTTGGGATTGCACTTCCCAAGTGACGTTCTCGGCGGAGTCTTTCTGGGAATATTCTGCGGGACGTTCGTTCTGGGCCTGGCGAAACTCCGGTCGAGCAAATGATACTGTCACTTTAGGATACAGGTCCAAGTTACATGGCCCCTTTCGAACTAGAGCACTTGTCTGGTGGACAAGGAAAACAGCGACCTTTGAAACCGTCCCCAGTTGATCATAGAATAGAGGCAGTGCAGCCAACGGGCATCCCTATTCTTGACAAGGTCAGCGGAGGAGGTTTCCCTCGGCCGTCCAGTGTAGCGCTGATGGGCCCGATTGGAAGCGGCAAATCTGCTCTCGTCCGAGAACTAGTTGCGAATTTCCTTCGTCAAGGGTGCCAGCTCCTCTACTACTGCATAGACGATCCCGCTGATGTGGTCAAGCTAGGTCTCGAGGACCATCACATCGCGGTGACGAAGATCGAAGAGGAAGGACGTCTCGAATTTGTCGACATGTTCTCGCTCGGAGCTCAGAAGCTAGCCGAGTCGCTTCCCAAAATGGAGCCGGGTGATATCTTGGAAGAGACGTTGAAGTTTCAGGATCTCCTCGCCCTCGGGAGAAGCTTTGCGATGAAGCCAAGCGTCGGGCCTAAGGTAATCGTGATGGACTCCATCACACCATTTTTCCTTCTAGCGGAAGCAAGACGTGTCTACCAGTATGTTCAGGTGATGCGTTTTGCAACACAGATCGCGAGAGCAGTAACGATCTCGGTCTTACATACGGAGGTCGTAGATGTAAACGTGGAAAACGCGACCGCGAACCTGGCGGACGGCGTAATCGAGATGAGGAAACGACAGGGAGAGGTCTTGTTGAAAGGGGGCACGTTGAAGGTTTTGAGAATCGGGCGTAATCCGACACCTTCACGAGGATACTTCTACCAGATCACGCAGCAGGGTATCGTGTTCTCTAACACACCTATGTTCTAGGTGTTGGCGGTCAAGAGTCTTTTAACAACCTCCTAGAGCACTGTCAGGACCCTTTGTCTTTTGATCCAAAGAAGCTGAGAATCGGGTGCAGCGGCTGGTCCTACCAGGACTGGGTCGGCCCCTTCTATCCTAGGGACACGAAGCCTGCTGATTATCTTCGGATGTATTCACAAGTTTTCAATGCCGTCGAAATTGATTCGAGTTACTATCGGACGCCTTCTCCTTTCATGGTCGCCAATTGGAAACGTATGACCCCTGAGGGTTTCCTCTTCACGGCGAAATTTCCAAAGAAAATAACGCACGAGCTGAAACTGCGAGACAGTCAGGCGCAACTAGAACGGTTTTACAAGGCAATGTCCGAGTTGAGAGAAAAACTCGGAGCATTGGTGATTCAGCTCCCGCCCTCGTTCAACTACAAGAAAGACAAGGAGGCTCTGGAGACCTTTCTCGCACTAACTGACAAGAGCTATGTCCATGCTATTGAATTCCGTAACAAATCGTGGTTCAAGCCCGACACCTACGAGCTGCTGAAGAAAAACAAAGTCAGCCTAGTCTGGTCCGAGAACCAGTATGCTTCTGCTCCACCTGAGGCCACCTCTAATGTGGCGTATTTGCGGATGGTGGGCGATCGTTCGATAACAAATTTTGGCGAGAAACAGAGGGACCAGGGGGAGACGATGCGGAAATGGTACACTGCTCTAGAGGAAAAGTCGAGTCTGTTCAAACAGGGCTTCATCTTCTTCAACAACCATTTCGCCGGTTTCGGGCCCGGGTCTGTGAACGAATTCCGACGGCTCGCAGGACTCGCCGAACTTGACTGGAAAGAATTGTCCAAGGAACCCGGACCTTTACAAAGCAGCATGGCACAGTTCCAGAAATAATTCAGACTTCCCTGTCACAAACGTCCGCAAGCTTGATGACAGCGAGACAGCCTTATACGAAGACGAAGATGATCTCCTATCAAGAGCTGTGACTATTGTTCAGTGAGAAAGAGATTGCGTATCTGAAATCTCAGCCGCTAGCCAGAATCGGAACATCGTCCAAGTCAGGAAGGCCGGATGTTGCCGCTGTCAGCTTCGATACCGATGGTGAGTACGTCTATGTCAGCGGCCGGGACGTCATGAACACCATGAAGTACAAGAACGTACTTGAGAATCCTCGAGCCTCGTTCGTTGTGGATGATCTCAAGACGATGAAACCCTGGGCGCCGCGCGGGATTAAGATACAAGGAAAAGCGGACATCGTCAAGCATACCGGATACATGGGACCCGGAACCTATATCCGGATCAAGCCTGTCCTTAAACGAAGCTGGAACATCTAGTAAGTCAGAACTCGTCCTCGATTCTCGAACCCGTACTGCCTAACTGGTCCATGTGAGACCAGCAACTGGCTAAGAGAGAAAAAAAGAAAAACTGGAAGGGGTTTTTTGGTCGTTATGCTATAGGCTGACTGAGCCTAGTTCTGACAGGTCTGTGAGACTGTTCATTTGCACCATGTTGTTTGAGATGGTGTATAGCACGTTTCCAATGTAGAGTGTTCTGGTGATGAAGAGGTTGTTGTCCTGCCATGTTGGTAGTTGGCCGCTTTGCAGTTGTGTTATTCCGCCCTTGAAGACAAAGCCTTTGTCGGGTGTGATATTGAAGACGTAGGCTCCTTGCCAGATAGGCTGGTAAGAGTACCAGTACGTTGCGTCCTGCGGTTGTGCGGTTATCTCGACTGGGATCACGAGGAGGTTGAGTGTCTTGTCAAATAGGACTGCTTTGTGGTCCGTGATTGCAGGCGAGCTGGTTCCGGGACCACCGATCAGGTATCGACTTGTCTCAGTTGGCTGTTTGGGGTCTGTGACATTGAAGAGGCTGATCTTGAGACCTGTGAACCGGACCGCGTTCTCCCACACGACGTCCGTGCCTGACTGGCCGATTCCGATAAGATGTGTCTCGTCGTATGGTTGTAGGTAGTCTGAGACGCCTGTCACGTTGAGTTGGCCGAGCACCGTGGGTTTCGCGGGGTCCCGGAGGCCAATGACAAAGAGTGGGTCTGTTCGCTTGAAGGTGACAAGGTACGCTTTGTCGCCCGTGAACCGGGCAGAATAGATCTGTTCGCCCGGAGAGAGTCCCTCGAGTTTTCCGGTGGTGTGGAGGCTCTTGTCGAGAACGTACACGTTTGTCTCTTGCTGGTTGACTGGCGCGTATGCGAGGGGCGTGGGATCGCCACTCTGGCTGCAACAGTTGGTTGTTGCGATGCGGAGGTATCCATTGTATTCGTCCATGGAGAACTGGTTCAAAACGTGTCCGGGTACTGCGCCTGTAGCCTGGTAGTTGATTGCGAGGCCGTCGATGCTGATACGGTGAACTATTGTTTGCTGGCTCTGGCTCCACACTGGCTGTGTGAGGTAGACGTCGTGCAGAGAAACGTAGATCGTGCTAGTCGTTCCGATCAGATAGATCTTCGCAGCAGGATGGGGGTTGTTCTCTGTCGTATCAAACCCGAGGATCGTGGTGAAGCTGTACCCTTGGTCGATGATGTCCGAGTGATAGACTTGTACAGGCATAGCTTTTACCGCTTGACCATTGATGATCTGCTCCGGGAGCAAGATCTCGCCGTAGCAGAAAACAGGCTGTGTTGCGACAACATAGACGTAATTTCCGATAAGACGAGCACCGGCTAAGGTCCCGTTTACCTCAACCCTGGTCGTGAGCACCGGGCCGGCATGGTCGCTGATGTCGAAAACGAAGAGCGAAGTGGTCCCTGAGAATTGAATAGGGTATATCGTTGCAATGTTGCTGGGTTGAGGAGCACCAATGCCTAGTGCAGGAACCTTTGCGCCTCCTCCATAATACGGATATGGGAATCCTGGAATTTCGCTTACGATAACAAGCTTGTTGCCGACTACAAATATTCCTTGCAAAGTTCCGTTGACAGTGACCTTCGAGACAAGGGTTGCATCTGTTGCGGGGTACGCTTGGACTATGGCGACGGTGTTGTTTGTTATCGTGTAAATGTACTGGCCGTCGTTCTTGACTGTGTCTAGTTCATCAACGCCAGACACCTGCTGATTCGTTTCAGAATGGGTCGGACTCTGACTTGAAGCACCGTTCGATTGGGAGGCGGGGCCCGTTGTTGCTAGACCGGTAGTAAGACCGCCTCGATTGTCCAGGCTAGGCGCGGTGGTGCGGCATCCGCCCCCGTGAACGAATTCCTGCAGGTCTTGGTAAGAAGTGAACGGGATCATTGCATGGGCTGTTGGAGTTGTGAGATAGACGGAGACCGGGATGAGTGTGAGGCTGGTGAGGATGAGTAGGTATGCTGTTGTTGCTTTGCGGAGTATCATGCTTGTTCGTCATATGGTAGGGTGGGACGTGGGCTTAATCCCAGTGTTTAGAACATGGTGTTCGGAAACCCGAACGCCCTCGTTTTCACGGGTAAGCTTGAATTGAACCAAAGGAGTTCCCTCACCCTCAGGAGGATCGAGGATTCATGGCGGAAGAACGAGAGAGAGTTATCGAGTCCGAGCTGAAAGGCGTGACTTTGCGTGTCTACTGGCATATTCTCGGGTCAAAGAAGCAGGTTGTCGGTGTTAGGCCTGTTCAGAGAGCCTTGGGTTTGAGTAGCCCCAGTGTTGCCCTGCATCATCTGGAAAAACTGAAGGATCTGGGACTCCTAGAGAAGGACTCGACCGGCGAATATCATCTGATCGAGCTGGTCAAGGTCGGGGTTTTGCAGAACTTTGTCGGGGTTTTGGGATTTATGCTTCCACGATACCTGTTCTACTCTACCATGTTCACGGTCATGCTCGCCTTGTACCCTATCATCTATCCACCAGATTTTTCCACACACAATATCATGGCATTTGTCTTCGGCATCTCCGCGGTTGCGGTTTCGTGGAGCGAGACCTTGCGGGCGTGGAGGTCGAGGCCGTTCTGATAGCGGATCGGGCTGTTCTAACCCGTGGGATTATGCGGAGCCAAAGCCCATGAGTATCATGGAAGAAGGGGAGCAGAGGGTTCGAAATTTGAGGCTCGGGAGACGGACGAGAGCTGGACTAAGTCTGACGCTGGGTTTGCTGATCGGCCTTGGGCTGGTCATTCTGCCCGGGGTTCTCGCACCTTCGACTCAGACTCCGACAACTTCTGGCTCCAATCCTAGGGGAACCACCTCATCAATCCAATCAACCCAACCAGATACGATGAACAAACAGCCCACCGGAGCTTCCAGCGAGATTACGCTCAGTTCTCTGTTAGTGCTTGTCAGCTTGGTTCTGCTTCCGGCTATCGCCTTGTCATATTTCGCAAGAGCCTGGACCCTCAAGCAGGCGAAGGCAAAGCTAGGAGATCAGGGCTTTGTCCCGCTAGAGTGATGGGACCAAGTTAGGGAACTCGACGCGAAGAATTACTGAAATAGAAGAATCCCGCACCCCCACCCTCGAGCTTTCCGGGTTACAATTCCATTTTGAACCGGCCAAGATACCTCAGGTCATTCCGGTAATGGCCATGGGCTCTAGACCCCTGCTACTCCTCGGCAATGTGGTCGCGATAGTCGTGACAATTGTGGCCTTTGTTCAGGTGATATCATGGCCGATTGCGGGTGTTCTGATCCTTCTCTCGTTGGTGCTCCCGTTGCTGGCCAATATCAGCCCGCCTAGGGGGCCTATGACATCGCGCCTCTCCCCGAAGATTCCTGCGACAACGCATCGTTCCCAAACTGAGGCCGAGGTTCCACAACATCGAACTGCAGAGAAACACTCTCCTCCAAGCCATTCGTCATCCGCAAGAATCGATCAAATGACGCCGCCCAAATCAGAGCCAGCTAGGACTCTCGGACCGAAAGTTGGCCCTAAACTCTCAGCTCCTACAGTTAGCACACCGAAACCCGGTTTGCCAAAGGTAGCGCCTACGCCAAGACCCCTGCCTGTCAAGGAGGGTCCAAACTTCAACCCGACAATTGCCAAGGGCGATTATACGGAGTATGATGTAGAGCTGGACGCTGGGGAGGATTTCTCAGGCGAGGTCACTGCAACCGGCCTTGTCAGCGTCTATCTCCTCGATGAAGACAATCTGGACAACCTAGATCAGGGCGAGGAATTCTGGAGCGAGACAGGCGAGGAGGGCGTCGAAAAAGCGACGCTGGAATTTACTGCGACTTCGAAGGGGAAATGGTTCTTCGTCGTGGAGAATGCTGACGACCGAGCTGTCTCTGCCACCGTGAAGATCCAGAAGGAACCAGCTTCCATAGTGCCAGCTCAGTAATGGACCAAGCATTCCTCGCGAGAACATTGGCTCATTACTAGGATTCTATGAACAGCCTTTTCTATCCTTGTCTATCCTGGAGTCGCTTTGACTAGAAAAATCATAAATCCTTATCCTGGAAGATACGGGAGCTACGGAGGTTTTAGTTTGAAAAAAGCATTATCGATAGTTCTCCTCGTCTCTCTAGCGGTCTTCGTAGCCACGCTCCAAATAGCCCCAGCAATTGCGGAACACCAGGGGCATGAAACGTCCGACGAACACAACAAGGTCCATCAAGTCACATTCCACATCGACCTCACTGGGAACCAGCAGGTAGGTCCCGTAACCACAGAGGCATTCGGAATGGCGACCGTCAGACTTGTTGACAATGGCACCGCGATCGACTTCCGCGTGATAGTCTGCGACATCGTCAACGTGACAGCATCGCACATCCACGTAGGCGCGGCAGGAACTAATGGGCCTGTAATCATTCCCTTCTTCACTAGCCAACCGCTCTTCTCCTCGCCGCACGGTTGCAAGACCCTGGCTGAAGGGACTAGGACCGCAGCTGACCTCAACACCAAAGCCAGTCCAACGATCACGAGCTGGGACGACTTCGTCAAAGCCCTCCTCTCAGACAATACGTACGTCAACGTCCACACCAAAGCAAATCCAATGGGCGAGATCAGAGGCCAGCTAGTACACGAGCACGAGAACGAGAGCGAGAACGACCAAGGCGACGATTAGCCCCAATCGTACAGGATCGACCATCCCCTTTTTTTTGGTGAGTGGGCTTCATAGTAAGCGGGCATTCAACCCAGTTTTTCCTGTCCGTACTTTGTCAGGGTCCACCGGTTTCCCCGCCCAACGGCCGCAGCTGAGACGACTCTTTGTTTGAGGAGAAGCTTCAGGTGATGACTAACACAGCTTTCAGTAAGGCCAGTCTTCTCGCTAATCTCGATGACTCGTGTCTTTCCTTTCTCCATGGTCTCAATAATCTTTGATCTCGATGCTAGCCCTCGGTTGACGTTTCTCATTCCGGAGATGTAGGCACGTGGATGGTAGGGCGGTGTCACGCTTCCAGCCCTTTTCTAAGCGAAATCTCCCACCAAGAGCTTCGTTTGCGTCCTATCTTCCACAGCCGGTCTGAATGTCTCGTCCAGTTCGACTTTGATCAGGTCGAGTCTCTGACGGTAGTATTCACCGACATTGTACCGTTTGACCATGTCAAAGGCGACTTGGAGGTATTTCTCGACCCCTGCTTTGAATACGGTGGGTCCCAGCTTCCCTCCGCACTTCACGCAGACTCCTTTCAATGGTGCGCGACGCGGTTTCCAGTTACACTTTGAGCATCGCGATCTCTGCGACGTGAACGTTCGCAAGTTCCCTACTAAGTCTCGTAGAATATGCGTGCCAAGGACCTTCCTCGCTACCTCTTCTCCCTTCACAGCCACGATCTTGTCCGCGAGGTCGAGCTGCTCTTTGACCTTCTCCAGCATCGTCGGTAGTTCCTTGTAGGCGCTTGTCAACCGCGCTCGGTCTAGATCTTCCGTCGGATGGGTAAATCCAATGTTCCAGTTGCCCGACGAAGACTCCCGGGCGTTGTTGAGGGTTGGGACGAGATCCTCGATCTCCTTAGGGTTCGCTCCGACCAGTGTTTTTTCGTAGAAAGCGATGGGGAAAGCGGTGATTGTTTCGATGTTGAATGCTTGCCGCGCCACCTCGGTCGCGTTTAGGAGTGGAGCGAGGAGTAGTGGGGCGTCCATTAACCCCCCAATCCTGTCTGGAAGGTATTCCCTGGAGAAGTTCAACAGCACATCGAGCAAAAGGGACACGGAGTCTTCGTCTCCGTCGCAGTCTCTCCGTTTCGCAGCATGGTATAGCGGGTGGGCGTAGCAGACGCTTGCTTTGGTGAATCCGACAATTCTTCCCACTGCGCCGACGGATGTATGAGGTGATAGCCCGACGACCAGATGCCCGATGAGGTCCTCTCTTTTCGACGCCTTGTAGAGCTTGTCCATTCCATAGTAAGAGCTGAGGAGGTCATCTAGGAACCGGGAGACCTTCAACAGGTACTCGCCGCAAGCCTCCGAGACAACGAGGTCTTGTATCTCCAAAGCGCACAACTGTTTCGAGTCTGAGAGTTCGTAACCGTCCGTGTCCTTCGCGTAACCTATCTCGTGGGCTTTCTCAAGGCTCAGCCCAATTTCCCCGGGTTTGAACTGGGTTAAGACTGCGTTTGATGCGTCAAACCGCAGGGTTCCGTCCTTGAACACGGAGACATCTGATTTGGCACGTAGCAGCGCCTTCTCCAGGGGCTCGGGCATTCGCGTCTTGTTGATGAGACCCTTCACTCCTTTTACCAATCCTTCCATTTTTCCCAGCTTGAGCCTCCTGACTGCTTCTTCCAGCATTTCGACTAGGTTTAGGTTGACGCTCCGGTAGGCGACGAGCGATCCGTTGCAATTGGAGGAGGAATCGTGCGATGGTTGGCCGCATTTTGAACAGTTTACACTCATCCGCGTTTCGTGTCCGCAGCTTGGGCATCTGAGCTTCGATTCCCACCGACCACACTGCGAGCAATTTCGGTCTACTAGTTCCAAGGTTACGACCGATTTCCTCGATGCTTCAATCACATCACGGCGTGGGCCGCCTGCTTGGCCGGTTGGAAATAGGCCGTGGACCCTTGGAGTCATGATCCTTTCCTTCGCCTTCTCTGGGCGTCCCATGCGTGCCCCGACAAAGATGGGCGCTTTGTTCTTGATTGGGAATCCTGCTAGCATGCTCAACGCTTCTAGCGAGTTTTCTCCTTTGACCGTTGTCGATGGGGCCCCGAGATTCAGAATCGTTTGGAGAACTAGGGCATCATCGTCTAGGAGCTGGATTGCACCGGCAACCATCTTGTGGGGCATTCGAGCCTGTTCGAGAATGTCCTTCAGCTTTTCATCATACGGAAGAACGCAGGAGTCGTCTAGGTAGTGGATTAGTTTCTCGCGGAGATAGTGTATGTCTTCAACGGTAACCTGACTCCAGAAGTGTATGTACGCCGGGTGCAGAGGAATCCCGAGGGTCTGAGATAGTCCAATTGCTTCGCTCGCCCGTGGTCTAACGGAGAACGGGCTCTTAGCGAAGTCCTGCAATCGTTCTGCCGAAATATTCAGCAATTGTTGTGCTTTGTTCCTATTTTCCTGTTCCAAGAGCTTCTCTTCTAATAACTGCGCCCACCACGACTCGACAAACCCTGACGGGACCAGCGCCCGATTGTTCTCAAGAAATTCCCCATATCCTACCATTAGGTCGCCGAGGAATAGTATCTTCTGAATCTTGTCCCGCAGCGCCTTTGCTTCTTGAGGTGAATCTATCCTCATCACTGAACCATCGATGAGCTTCACAACAGGAGGCTCGATACTATCAACTGCGTTGACGATGCCTGCCTTTCCCGGCCTTTCCAGTCTCATCTGGACCCCTATCGCCAGAAAGCCCCCTAGAACCTCCATCGTGGCCGGGTGAACACCAACGGATGCCATTCCAGTGTTTCGCGAACGGCCATATCGAATTCTGAAACCCCCCGCCGCTCCAGGAAAAGCGAAGATTGGGCGGCCACCGACAACATCCTCCATGAACATGAACTCCTTCGCTTCTTCTCCTTCTGATGACGAGGTCTTCATCACAGCCAGCCATCCCCAGCCTTCCAAGCCAAGCTTCTCAACAATCTTCAGAACCTTGGTTGATCTTCCTAGCAGTCCATCATTTACCACTCGCAGTGTTCCGCCCCTGACCCGGTTGGTCTCTATCCTCATCAGATTCCGGTTGACTGTCACCTCGACGGGGTCTGTTTCCACTCCGTTTGGCTCGACGGTTAGACGCATGATCGCGTCTTTGAGCACGCTATCGGGGTTTCGATACTGGAAACGGGCGATAGATCGCTCGTACAAACGTAGTTCTTCGACGAATCTCATCGCTTCCTGTTCTGAGGCATGATAAGGTGGAATGTTCAGTTGTCGACGTACGTAGTCGGCGACGATCATGGTCAAGCCCATCTCCGTCCCACCGGCCGCCCGCATTGGGCCTGCAAAGTAGACGGCTAGGTGCTTCGATCCATCCACGTTTGTTCGGATCTTGACGTCGTGGATTCCTTGAATTGGCGCCACAGTCACGGCCTCGTCCAACACCGCTAGCGCTGTACGAATTGCCTGTTCGGCGGCGTCTTCAGGCTCAAGGCTTCCGAAGTGGCCCAGAACTATGTCTTCGCTAATCTTCAGCGCTGTCTCTTCACGGGAGATTAGTTTGCTCAATTCTCGGATTCGAGTTGCGACTCCGATTGGCCCGACTGATTTCTCCACACGCTCAGCTAGATCATAGGTTGTTTGTGATTCAACCTTCCACGAAGGGTCAAGTCCTTTCGACCGGGCCTCTGAGGCGATTCTGTATTGCCGATGGTATTCTTCTTCGATCTTTTCCGGATAGGTTTGGTTGGGCCTGTTCTCTAGAACTTGCACGACGGACCTTCGACCCTCGGCTACCGTAAAAGGGTTAACGGTCGATTTCTTGTTGAGATGACCGAAACTGTTTCTAGGCTAGGCGATCGCATAGCTTGTCTGAGGAGCGAGTCTTAAGAGTGGGACCGGAGCAGTTAGAGATGCAACAATGGCCGACTGTTCCCCTGTCGAAGGCGCCTCGACACTATGATAGTTCGTCCTACAATGGAGAACCTGACAACGGTGCGTCGACTTGGCAGCATCGAATATCGAGTGTTTGAGGATTCAGATGATATCCATGATCTCATCAACACGGAGGTCCGGCGGGAACTCGAAGCAGATCTGGAGAGCATGGGATGGGACCTACGAGACGACGCCTTGCTTAACTCGCTTCCAAAACGGAAGTGGAGGCTGGAAGTTGTCAACATCAACGATGTGCGACTGAATCCTCTGATCCTGAACTCTTCTGACGTCAAGACTGGTCGAAAGTTCGCGGAGCGACTGGAAGAACGCCGGTCGGAGTTGCGTAGAGCGTTGGAGGCACGCAGGGCAGTTATTTGGCCGATAGTTTTGTTGCGTGAAGAAAATCTTCTTGTCGATGGATATTGTCGTCACTCGACGCTGCAAGAAATGGGCTTACCTGAAACCTATGCGTATATTGGCACTTCTATCATGAGATGATAGGCCCAAATCTCAAAAGGGCAGAACAGAAGCAGGCTGGACTTGACTGTTTTCGAGGCCACGGCCTACTCTGAAGCTTATCTGGCAGGGAAACCATTACTATGCTGCAGGTTGGAGCTGTGTCCGCGGCTTTCACGAGAGCTTCGGTCAAAGGCGAGAAAGGCCAGAGAGATATTTCCGGAGTTTCAATTGACCCGACGGTCTTCTTCACGATTCTGCCAGCTAATATCTTGTTTGAGGTGGGTGCTTTATCAGAATCTCTGAAGGCGAAGCTGGAACTGGAAGGCGGTAGCATTGTTGAGGCTCCAATCTATTCGATAATAGTCTCGGCTCACGGCCGCGAGAACGTAACTCTAGCCGCGGCCTACGAGGGTGCCTCCCCCGTATTGGGAGCGAAGTTCCTCGAAGACTTTGGGCTCAAAGTCGATTCGGAAACTGGTTTGTTGAAGCCCACGAGACACCTGGGCTTTGCCTACAACTTCGAAAGCTAGAAAATGTCTACCAACTCTAGGTCGAGAATAATTCTTCACTGCGATCTGGACGCTTTCTATCCGTCCTGCGAGATCCATCGGGACCCTTCACTAAAAGGCAAGCCATTGATTGTGGGTGCAGACCCGAAAAATGGCAAGGGCCGCGGAGTCGTAACCTCCTGTTCTTACGAGGCCCGAAAGTTTGGGGTTCGATCCGGTATGCCGATCAGTATGGCCTGGAAGCTATGTCCTCGGGGAATCTATGTCCCGCCCGACTTCGAACTCTATGGCGAAACCTCGGAGAGAGTGATGAATATCATGCGGGGCTTTGCGGATATTTTCGAACAGACCAGCATCGACGAAGCATACATGGACGTCAGCGAGAGATGCAAGACCTACGATGACGCGAAACTGCTAGCTTCCAAACTGAAAGATGCCTTGAAAGAACGAGAAGGTCTTACCGTCAGCGTCGGGATATCTCCAAGCAAGTCCATTTCGAAGATGGCCTCGGACATGCAGAAGCCAGACGGACTTACCGCGGTTCAGCCAGAACAGGTCGACAAATTTCTCGAACCGCTACCCGTTAGTAGGATCAGCGGCGTGGGAAAGAAGACAACTGAATTTCTGCATGAAAAGGGGATCGAAACTATAGGTCAATTGCGCGAGGTAGAGGCGAAGAAGCTCACAGATTGGTTTGGAAAAGGTGGTATCTGGCTTTGGGCCATAGCGAACGGAATCGAGGAGACACCGGTGGAAGAAAGGGGTCTGCGGAAATCGATTAGTGTTGAGCAGACTTTTGAGAGAGATATTCAGAACAAGACTATGGTCCGTGACGCGTTAGAGTCTCTGAGTCACGAGGTTCACGACAGACTCTTGGGTGAAGGTTTGTGGTATCGGACTGTTGGGATCAAGGTCCGGTTCGAAGGGTTCGTAACGTTTACACGGGAAAAAACTCACACCGGATATGTCGATGACTTGGGAGTCATCCGGGAATATGTGACGTTGTTATTCAGAGAGTTCGAGAAAGATCGACGTAAGATGAGACTAGTTGGAGTTAGGCTATCTGATCTAAAGCCTGCGGAAGGTAAGCAGGTAAAACTCGCCTAGAAATATTTTTGACCGATTCAAATTAGGGAAAGGAGGCCTTCGAAAAAAGGGCCTCGATTTTGACCAGAAAACGTTCACCTTATGCAGTGAGGGGTCTCTCTTTCAGATGAGGCACTTCGAAGAATGGCGCAAGGGTCGCTTTTACAGCCCGTTGTGCCTCAACGCTGAGTTGTTCGAAGCCCTTTCCACAGAACGGGCAGTTTTCGAACTCACCACGGTCAGCCTGTTTTGCGAACCATTCTCCACAGTGCCAACATTTCACTACTGCTGTAACGCACATGCCTTCTACTTCACCTCCCTCAGGACGTGTCCTAGTTCGAGTCTTGTTCCAAGTCGGGATTTAAGGGCGACGATGACCGCGAAGGCTCCAAGGGTCGCTATTGTTCGTTCAAGGAACATGAGGGGTGTAACGCCAGTCCAAAAGGCTCCTGTGAGATTCAGAAGCGAAATGCTGAGGACATTCAATGTCACCTGCTCGGACATTGCTGTGTAAAGGGCGAGTAGACCTAGCCGGTATGGTTCTCTGACTCTTAGCGCCGCTGGCAGGGAGGCTATCACGAGGGTATATGGTGCTAGCCAAAAGAGAGTTCCTCCTTTTGAGAATAGGACATAGTAGACGGCGCCTGCCAAGACGTACCCCCATGGAATGATTGCTCCCCATTCGTAGTGGAAGGCAATGCTCCCTAGCGCAACGGCCAGTAGTGGAATCAATAGTCCTGCAAACCCAAAGGTAGAGTAGAAGCCTGTCTGGATGAATGCTGACCCTATGCTACCGACGAGGACGGCAACCGTGGCGAGAATTGGCCTGAGTAGGAAAGCTACGATCGGGAGCATAACGATTTCTAGTGTGATAAAACCCGGGCCACCGATAAACGGGGTAAGGGCGAAGAATGCTGAAACAATGTAGACAGCGGCGAGAGTCGAGGTTAGCGCTAGTTCTATTGTTGTGACACGAGTCTGACCTGTTCTATTCCATGCGTGCATTTTTTGCCTCCCTACTCCGGGGTTTGTATGGCGCAACGGGTGGAAGGCACCACTCACGCGCCCGTTGATTCTAACCCCTACGGTGGCACTGTCTTAAGACTTACGAGGAGTTGCAAACGATCCGCTTGCTATGAACAAAGGTTCTAAGACGATCTCACTAGTTCAGGGCTGAACGCTTGCCTGAGTGTCATTAGTCTATCGTAGGCTATCCGGTGCCGCAGAGTAATCTTCTCCGGTTTCCCCTCTTTCGGCGTAATTACGATATGGCCGGTTCCGAGTAGTCCCGGTTTCTTGAGTTCTATTCGACTTATCTGATTCTTCTCCATCTCGAAGTCCCTCATCCGTTCGAGATCTGTAATCGTCTTGGCGCTCTCTTCTGGAGAGAGCTGTGGCATGAGCTCCCCGTGAATAAAGCCGGCCATTGTGCCGCCCAAGGCACTACCGCCGTTCGCGCCTAGGTCTATGCCGATCAGTCTGCTCGTTGTGAAGTAAATTCCATATCCGATATGAGTGAGGCCTCTCGCGAGAAATCCGCTTGCGAATCCGCCAAGAAACGATTCACTATTTCCCACGTCCAAAGCGCTCAGACCAAGTCTGCAGATTCTCGCTGATAAGAAAATCGTTCCCTGACCGGGTTTAGATCCGACTAAGTGACTGGGCCAAGTTCAATACTTTGTGGCTAACGTGATGCTTTAGAGGTCGGTTCGCTAGCTGACCAGTGAAATAAAGAAGGAGGTTTCCGGCGGGGTTCCCCGAACTTTTAGGCCTATATTGTTGCTTCTACTGAAGCGGCCCGTGCTAGGGCTTGTTCTGGAGTGAGATCCATGCTGTGAGTGTCTTTTGCGTGAAGTTGGACATGTTTCACTAGTTCATCATCAGATGGTGTGCGTAGCATGAAGCCGCAGTCGCATGTTACCTGTTTCGCCATGTTTCTTCCTCCGGCTCGTTCGTAGTCGTCCCTAATAAGATGGTAATAAGGAAGACCGAGTTGGCGGCGTTGCCTTGGTTAACGACGCGGCCTGATAGAGGGCCAGGTGTTGGCGACTATTCCTTGGGGGGTCTCTTTGACCCAGTCGGGTATGATCACGGCTCGGAGGAGTTCTTGCACGGAAATTCCTCGGTCTATTGCGGCGCCTGTTAGGACGCGATAGTTCTCGTCGCGAAGCGACATCATAAATTTTGTCAAACTAATACCACCTACCACTGTCGCCGCTCCTAATAGAGTCATGTTCTGGAATCCTCGATTAGCTCCCGAATGTGCTAAATCGCAATCTCGCTAGACAAGTTAGGACCCGTTTCATGAGGCTTAGCAAGCTGTCTTACCTGACACTTTGGGCAGTCCATTTCGATCAGGTGAAGAAGCTCTACAAGGATACTCTCGGTCTTCCAGTTGCCGAGGAGAACGAGAACTTCATCATGTTTGACACTAAAGGGTCCCGGCTCGCCTTTCATAGGCTCACCAAGGCCCCGCCTCTCTCCCGTTCAACGATCGAGGTGCACCTGGAGGTTCATGATGTCGATGAGGTTTACTCGTCTCTCAAGTCTAAAGGTGTGAAGTTCGACGGTCCTCCGGCGAATCGGCCGTGGGGGACGCGGTCGGCTGGCTTCAGAGATCCTGAAGGGTATGTGGTGGAGATTGTGGGTCCATCGAAAGCAGGCGAGCCTGCAAAAGGCGACTAGTGCTCCTGCGTTATTCGTGCTTGTGTTTGGGCTTGGCCTTCTTCTTTTTCTCCGGCGTTAGAACTGGTGTTTGCGGGAAATAGTATGGGGTCGTTTGAGGTGCAGTTGGTGGGGACCCTACGCGTTCCGGTTCATGCACTACATGCTTCTCTGGCGGCGTAACTTCTAGGACCCCGCTCTGGCTGAGGACCCTGTAGTGGCTTAGCCCTTGGTGGTGGAGGAACTTGTGGAGTAGCAGTTTGACTTCTTTGGTTTTTGCGCCTTCGATCTGGAGCTGCGTTCCTTTGGTCTTCATTTTCCCTTCGACCTTGGATTTTAGAAATTGAGCCGCTTCGCTCGAGCGGTCCTGCAAAGCTTTCAGCTCGACAGTCAGCACAGGTTTCGACATTACAGAAACAAAACGCGTCTTGCTGGTTTAAGCCTATAGACAATTGGTCTCTCGTTCTCAAATTGCACGGTGGGACTTGCGCACCCACGACTCAGGGTTCTTGCATGTTTCGCGCTTAAATACGCGGGATCGTGAAATTCGGAAGCGGTTCGGATTATGCAGACTACTATGAATGAAAAGGAGCACTCGCTTGCAGTTGGGATGCGGAAGCTCTGGTCTGACCATGTATTCTATACGCGCGAGTACATTATTGCTGCTGGGCTTGGCGCGTCAAATGCTGATGCCGTTGCGGAGAGATTGCTCAAGAATCAGGAGCACATAGGGGACGCGGTCTCCCAGTACTATGGAAAGGATGCCGGAAACAAGCTCACTGGTTTATTGAAACAGCACATCAAGATCGCTGTCGAGCTCGTCGGAGCTGCAAAGAATGGAAACCAGCAGAAATTCCAGGAAGAAGACAAGCAATGGTCTGATAACGCAGAAGAGATTGCCAAATTCCTGAGCGGTGCAAACCCTAACTGGCCAAGGCGCGACGTTTCCGACTTGTTGAAACAGCACCTTGATCTGACGAAGAAGGAGGCTGTAGCAGTACTCGGCAAGAAATGGAAGGACGCAATCTTAGCCTTTGACGATATTTACACTGAGATATTGACTCTCGCGGATGCACTCTACAAGGGTATTGTCAAACATTTTCCTGACAAGTTCCGGTAAGACATACCTGAAGAAACGCCCACGACCGAATCGCCTTCTTGGACGCTCTCTTATTCCGAGGCATACAACGCGCCATAGTACATGATCCCTCTACAAGAGATGCAAGAAGTCGCCTAATACATGGAAAAAGTCGCCCGTTATCAGCCCTGATGTCGAATCTGGGACGCCTTCCCTTCACTGCCCGAGAGATCGTTCGTGACAGGGCGATAAGACCGCTAGTTTCGCCCTGGCATCTACGCCAGAATCACGCCCTGAATCGCGGGACTCGCCCGGAAACCCTGCCAGACCAGCAAATCCTCTCGCCGGAAAGGGGAGTATTGCACAGAGCAACACGCGACGTGAAAGTGCTCATCTCCATTCTTTGCTTTTACTATTGTTCCGTGAGAAGGTTGGGTCAGCATTATAGCTGAATCTTGCATTCCCTATCTTGTGATTGATGCTGTAGTGCTGGTATGTTAAAGACCAAGCTTGTAGCCTTCCTCGGCCTGGCACTGACGCTCTCGTCGCTACTCCTAGGTTCCCGGACACTCGGCTACGAGCGAGCAGTCCTCAGCTTACAACTCGGCGGCCTATTTCTCGTCCTAGGCGGATTCTTCCGGTTGTTCGACAACAATGGTATCCAAGACGCTCTCGCAGGCCTCTACAATCTCGAAGCAGCTGCGACCTAGATGTTTTCCAGCTTCTTCTAAGCGGCTTCCTTGTAGAACTTCGCCAGGTCCAGAGATTCCCTTGTCTGCTTCTCCAGCTCCTCCATACTGGGATAGATCGCCCTGTAAACCTCAAGGACGCCATTCTTGGATCTCACGTGAACTATGTACGTTGGATAAGCGGCATGTCGAAAGATTCTCTTGCTACCCCAGGACTCGGCTCGATCGTTCTCAGAATAGCGAACATGAACATTTGCGAAATGAACCCTCCCGCCAAGATCGGAGTTCATCTTTTGCGCGAGCTCTCGGAACAGTGGCTTCTGTTCCATGCATCCTGAACAGCCGTCCCGCGTGATCGCGGTAACATAAACCACCCCCAATTCTTTCGCGAGAGCTTCAACCGCGCCGCTGTCCGACAAATCCTTCAGGCGCTGAAATTCGACAAACTCAACGTTCTTGTCAACTGAAAGCTGGCTTGAAACCGTCAACTGTACTCCTCTAGAAAGCGAGCTGGATGCTCGATATAAGAGTAAACTCTCGAATGTGGAGATTGGTCATTGCTGACTGCCTGGCTCTGGCCGGAGTTCTATGATCAGTCCATCGTTCCATTGGTACTTGGCGTCCATGAGTTCCGTTACAATCTTGGCCAGTTCCCGCTCAGCACCAGCATCCACGACTCGGCCCAGTCCCACGTACTTGTCGCCGTCCACCTCGAAAGAGATTCGCGGATGGTTCTTGATGTTTTGTACCCAGTGAGCCTCGTCACGGTATTGTGATATGAGGTAGAATCGTCCTCGGTGTCGGACGTACCAGATTTCTATTCTGTGGAGTGTCTTGGTCTTCCACCCTTCGGTAGTGAGATAGAGGAACTGGTGTTTGCTGTCCTTCAGGAACCGCCTTCTCCGAGAAGGATTGCTGATGCTATTTCTTCTGTCTGTCAGGGACATAAGCAATGCCCTGAATCTCCACCTTCATCCCAAAGAGCAGGTCGCCCACCTGGATAGTCGTCCTCGCGGGCTTTGGGTCATTGAAGAAACTGGAGTAGGTCTCGTTCATCGCAGAATATTCGGCTAGATCCTTGAGATAGATCGTCGTCTGGAGGACACAGTCCATACTGGACCCTGCAGCGTCCATGATCCTCTTGAAATTCTCTAGAGTAGCCTTTGTTTGTGCTTTGATATCTCCAGAAATTGCCTTCCCGTTTTTGTCGATTGGTCCTTGCCCGGAAACAAACAATAACTCTCCATACTTCAGAGCGGGCGAGAATGGGAGGCCGAGCGGCGCGGGACCCGTTTTCACAGCTTCCTTTTTCATGAGACCCAGCTGGTCGGCCTGCTCCGTTGGTGTTTAAGAGTTGAGACCCAGCATCAGCCTGCTGGTCACTAATGCTAGAGAAGACCATTCCAGGCTCGGAAACCCGCGGTGCGATACCCCTGAAACTCATCGAAGAGGCCAGAGAACGGATCAAGGGGACAGTTCTACGAACTCCACTCGTCCGTTTGAACGTTGAAGATGCGCCTGCAGATATCTTTCTGAAACTGGAGAACTTACAGCCGACCGGCTCCTTCAAAGTCCGAGGCGCCAGCAACGCCATCGCCCTCGCGGGTCCAGACGCAAGGAAGCGTGGAGTCTACACCTGCAGCGCGGGAAACATGGCCCAGGCCCTCGCCTGGCAAGCACTTCAAAACAAGATTCCATGTACAGTGATCGTTCCAGACAATGCTCCGGAGACGAAGCTAGAAGCGATCAGAAGGTTCGGCGCAAAAATCATCCAAGTCTCCTTTGACGAAGTCTGGAAGGTTGTCGTTACTCATCGATATCCTCCACTTGACAGTTCCGTATTCATCCACCCTTTCGCAGATGTCCGAATGATGGCAGGAAACGGAACCGCGGGCCTGGAAATCCTCGAAGACTTACCCGACGTCCAGTCAGTTGTGATACCATTTGGCGGTGGAGGACTATCTGTAGGGATCGCATCAGCCATCCGCGCGAAGAGTCCCCAGACTCGAGTCTACGCTGTCGAGCCGGAAACCGCCGCACCATTGTCCGCGTCATTCGCCGCCGGTTCAGCCCAAGAGATCAATAGAACTCCCAGTTTCGTTGATGGCATCGGTGGAAAAAGCGTTCTGCCCGAGATGTGGGAACGAGCAAGAAACCTGCTTCTGCCCCTGGTCGTTTCTCTCTCAGAGATCGCCACCGTCATCAAGCTCTTGATAGAACGCAATAGAGTTGTTGCCGAAGGTGCTGGAGCGGCATCTGTCGCTGCTGCCACTACAGGTAAAGCTGGGCCAGGGAAAATTGTATGCGTAGTGTCCGGTGGAAACATCGATTCCTCAAAATTGGTGAAGATTCTTGCCGGTGGCATTCCTTAGCTACTGGGTTACGAGCTTCAGAACGTAGGACCCGAGGACTTTACTCGCCAAGATTACCAGAATTCCTAGAACGACCATTTTCACGGCGGATTTCGCAGCTGACTGTTTGAGAGTGACTCCTCGGAAGGCTCCTAGCAAGAAGAGCAACACGACCCCGATGACTATTGATGCGGTTACGGCATATGTGTCAGGGAATAGGACAAGGGGAAACAGCAAAACCAAGGATGCGAGAGCGGACGTTATGGCTGTGACTATTCCGGAGCCTAACGCTCTTCGATTGATTTTTCCTAACAGTCGATGGATCTTCGGATGTTCCGTTGTGAGGGGAACTGGTTTTTTCTTGTTGCCGTTGGTCTGTCTTGACCGCTGGCGGTTCGTCCGTGTCATTGCCTCAAGTAGTTGAGTTTTCTTTTCGTGTGTCTCGGCTAGATAGGTTGCGGCAAAGACGGAGAGTGCACCCGCGACCGCTCCTCCTACACCTGTTGCGAAGATCTGTATTGGTATGAGTGCTGCTGAACCTGCTGCTGAAATGATGCCGAGGACGGAAAATAGGCCGTCTATAGAGCCAAAAACGAGTTCAGCGCTTCGACTCCCTGTCTCTTGAACTACTAGTTCTGTGCTCTGGACTGCCAGAAGAGGTCAACCCCGGAGGGACATGCACGATCATGGCCAGATTCTCCGGAATGAGCATGTTGTTACTGGACGATGGTTCCGATAGAGAATCGTTGCTGGGGCTATCCAGATATGATGTCGGACCTGCTCACTACTTTGTCGCGGTCCGTGTATGGTTTATGGGTGAGCGGTATCAGCTGGAATAGTCTGGACTCCGGGGATCTTGTCTGGAGCATTCCCGATCTTCGCTTTCTTCGCTGTAAGAGCGGCGGCGAGAAGGATCTTTGCGGTATCCTCAATCGAGCCGAAACTGGTATCGAGGATTAGTTGGTATATGGACCAGTCATCCACGCTGAATCCGTAATGTTTGCGATATCTCTCCGCCTGTACTCCTTCCCTGTGTAGTGTCTGCCTCCTCGCCTCCTCCAGAGCAATATGGTCTCTTGCGGCAATCCTCTCCAGACGCACCACTAATGGAGCGGTTAGTAGGACTCTGAGGTCAGAAATCTCCTTCAAAACCCACCCTGCAAGTTGTCCATCAACCACCACATCCCCCCTCTCCGCCTCTAGCATCGTCCTCTCATCTACCAACCGGTCAATACTCGGATCAGCGGCAGCCATCTCCTGAAATTTTTCCAACGGCATCTTCCTCTCTTCGGCTAGTTTTCTGAACATTAGCCCAGCTGATACATGACGGAGACCGAGCGATCCGGCGAGCTTCTCTGCGTACGTAGATTTGCCTGACCCGTGCGGCCCGCTAACTGTCACAATCAATCGATAGAACCTGACGCGCGAGCAACTCGTCTAATCTCAGACGCGAGACAGTTGCCACACAGCACTCCAGCGAACGGACGCGAGGGAACGCGCGAACTCTTTGCCACTCCGACTGGCCTCCCTGTCACTACTCCATGCAGCTGTGCTCCGCATCGGGAACATTGCGCACTCTTGTGCGCCTTGGCGCTAAAATGGATAGTTCGAATGCCCGATGGGAGAGTAAGCACTTTCTTCCGGCGTCCACTCGTCCTCTGCGAGGGACGCGTCAACTAGAATCTCCCGTTGTTGGAGTCATCGAGAACGAAGATTGGACTCCAAACAACCTTGACAGTGGAATGCTCAGAGTAAATGAGCAGATGAGATACCAGTAGAACAAGGACAGTACAGAAAACATGTCATTACCCGTCGTCGTGGTAAACGGAAGGACTAGGGGCGCGTAAGCTACTGGGATCGAGCCGATCGCCCTTACTACGGTATAGTAGATCAAGAGAAAAGGTACGATTGTGATCGGGTATGTCTTAAACTGCTCGAAGGTCGATCGCGAGCTCATCTTCATCATCGCCGACTGGCGTCTCATCAGCTTCTCGAGCGCTTTCTCGTCTCCATCTTTCTTGGCTTTACGCACCGCGCTCGTCCAAGTCATATACTCTCGTCTTGAGTTTGCGATCATCTTGTAGTTAACGAGGAACCTGTTAGCAGACATTGTGATCAGTGAGAGAACGATTGCTGCGGCCAGAACCAGGAGAGTAGCAGAGGGCGGATGACTGTATTGGCTGAGCGGTGCGGCCAGGGTGTTCAGAATGTCGTCGATGAAACTCATTGTAGTGTCCTCTTCTGGATTAGCGCTAATAGGTCCTCCGCCGCTCGTCTCTGATGCCCATCTGGATTCAGAACTATCTGGATAGGCGCGCCAGCTAGAACAGCGTTGGCGCTTGCCATGTACCTTGACCATTCGAGGTCTGTGCGTGCCTCGTCTACGGTCTTGCTGTCCCTCTCACGTGTTCTGTCTGCATTCCTTCTCCTCGCAATGTCCTCGGGGTCCGCTTCGATCAGAATGATGAGGCCAGGGTCAAGCTGGTCTAAGACTCTTCGGGGCGTTCCCGGCCAGATTCCATCCTTGGTTCGGACGAACATGTGGGTGTCAACGACTAGTGCTGATTTGCCGCCGGTCTTTCCGATCTCGCGTGCAGCTTGTTCCTGGACCTTAGCCTGGAGCTCAAGATCCTGGCGTCGCATGTGGTCCCGATGGACGGTTTTTCCACGTTTCTTGAAGAGTTCGTTCATCACGTTTCCAAAGTTCACTATCTTCAATGGAATGTTCTTTTCGCGAGCGACGGTCTCCAGTTCTTGTAGAACCGTGGTTTTGCCGACCCCGGGTATGCCTGCTACTATGATGGTGCGGGACAAGTTCCTGGGTCACTGTCCGAGGAATCCCTTTACTCCAGGGTATATTTCGGTGATTCTCTCTTTGACCAGTATCTCGTAGTATTGTTCGATGATGCCTACTGTCAGTAGAATCCCCGTTCCCGTTCCGAAAGCGCCCAAGAAGTCGGCGCCCGCTGCAATGGTGCCTATGACGATTCCTCCCATGATTGTTACCGTGGGTATGTAGCGGTCGAGAATCTGTCTGATCGTGGTGCCGGAACGTCTGAATCCTTCTACTTGCATTCCAGAGTCGATCAGCTGTTTTGCTACGGTCTTCGAATCCATTCCGCCCACCTCGACCCATGTCACGGCGAAGAAGACGCATGCGAGGACGAATATGCCCATGTAGACGGCGGCTCTGATCGGATCCTGGAGAACGACGGTGATGGATCTCGGGGCGAACGTGTAGTATGCAAGTCCCTTGCTAGGTACGAGTTGCGCGTTTGTCGAGCTTGTAGGGACGAAGCAGCCGGGGAAGAGGCTGAGCCAGAAGTTTAGACCTGTGCTAGAACAAGTTGGATTGTATCTTTGGAAGAGGAGTTGTCCTATGAAAAAGATGTTTCCGAAGAGTGCGGCGGCGAAGATGACGGGTATGTTGGATACGTAGAAGAATTTGATGGGGAAGCGTCCTCGGAAGCCTCGGTATCGTGCGTAGGAGACTGGGACTTCGACGCGGAGTCCGTTGAGGTAGATTATGAGGATGAATACGCCTAGGGTGGTGAAGAGTCCGACCATGTCAGGAAGCCCGCTTCCTCCCCTGTAGAGCGCGCCCTGCCATGCGGAGAAGCTTCCAGGGCTGGAGAGCACGGGTCCAATGGATTGGGCGAAGGCGAAGATCGCGCCGAAGTATTTGCCATCTGCGACGGGCGATATTGGTCCGATGGTGCTCCATACTATGGAGAGGCAGACTCCTGCAGCTATGAACAGGCTGATTCCGCTGCCAAAGCCCCATTTTTTCTGCAGCATCTCGTCTAGGAGGATGATCACTACTCCTGCGACCACCAGCTGGACGAGGATTAGAAATTGAGCTTGTAAGCTAGGTGTGATAAGTTGTCCGGCTGTGTTTGTGACATTGTATGCCCCTCCTATCAGGAAGGCTATTCCTTCGAAGATTGTCATGAACACCGATAGTACCTTGCTCGCGCCGGTGAACAAGGCCCTGTCTGCTGGATTTGTGAAGTCGACATTGATCATCTTTGAGCCGGAGAGTACTTGCAGGATTAGTCCGGCTGTGACTATAGGCCCGATTCCCAACTCGACAAGTGTTCCGCGGTTTGACGCGAAGATGACTCGAAGAGGTCCGAACTGGTCGTTAATATTCCCGGTATGTGTGATTCCGTAGATTGGAGTCTCGGCCATTATCAGATAAACGACGAGAGTGATGGCTGTCCAGATCAGCTTCTCTGTAAAACCAACGTCTCTCGTTGGTGATCTGACTCCGGGGAGGATTCTGGTCAGGGGTTGGAATAGTTCTATGAACCTGACCGTTAGTGATCAGTCCTGTTTGTTCTTTGTTGGGAGGACGACTTCTCCACCTGCCCTTCCAATTTTCTCTTGGGCACGTTCGGAGGTCTTCGCAACAATTATTCTTAGCGGCTGGCTTACTACGCCGTTTCCCAGAAGCTTCTGGTAGCCTGCTTTTCCAAGGTCAACTTCGAGCATGTTGCCAGCCTGTTTCGCAGAGCCCTCCTCTATCAGCCGGTCTAATTGCAGGACCAGGTCGCTTACGTTGATCGCGTTCGTGATTTTTTGCCTGACCGGGTGGAAGCCTCTACTTCCCATCTGCAAGTCGTAGCGTATGACCGCGGACCATTTGTGGCGTTTCCAGCCTGCGTTGCCATGACCCCCGAGCATTCCTGAATCTCGGTGCTGGCCGGAACGTCCCCAGCCGTGACATCTAGATCCGCGGAGCTTTCGGGTCTTTCTCTTTGCTGTGGTCATGTCGGGTTCACGCTTATGATTTTGGCTGCTAGAGCATGCTCTAGTCTGAGTGTTCGGTGGGACCGGTCGCGGCGGAATTAAACGTTTTTCCAGTACTGTCGATCCAGACGGGATTTTGGATAGAGCGGGGAAAGCCAATTAGGGCCTTCTATCTGCGGAGTTGTAATACGGGAAGGGACTTGGTATGCGGGAGTTGCCAAGCCAGGTCAAAGAGACCCTTTCGATCAAGGGTCGTGGAAGCGCAGGCCTGAGGCGCCTGTCCCGTAGGGGTTCGTGGGTTCGAATCCCACCTCCCGCACCAAACAATCAGTTCTAGTCATGCACTCTGCGGCGCGGGGGACTTTCTGAAATATAGAATTTTTTCTTGTCGAGACCCATTTCTGTCTGGGCTGGATTCTGGGCTTGTTCTAG
>WNEQ01000014.1_pt1 | contig 67388 bp, 68 predicted proteins | sample 5399971 | NCBI WGS metagenome assembly WNEQ01 (sample SAMN13153330, study PRJNA577476) | soil metagenome | isolation source: 20 cm grassland meadow soil 2 days after 1st rain plot 5 | place: USA:California | collected 2015-09-18
TCGTGCACAGCCCCGCGGGGCTCGAGCGCGCGGCGGCGGAATTCCGGCAGCTCATCGACGCGGGGATCCGCTACGGTGGGAGTTACTACCTGACTTACCATCGGTTCGCGACGCGTCAGCAGGTGGAGGCGTGCTACCCGCAATTCCCGGAATTTCTCCGCGCCAAGCGGCGCTACGATCCCGACGAGCGATTCCAGAGCGACTGGTATCGCCACTACAAACGCATGTTTGGAGAGCTGCTGTAGGGCGGGCTGCGAAGCAAGCATGACTCGGATTCGCCTGCGCCGACGATGACCACAGGTGCGTCATCAAGCGTCAGGGTTCTCTATCTGTCTCAAGGCCTCGGGCGTATCACCGGATTCTCAAGATCGCGCGGACGATCGCGGACTTGATCGGCGCGGCCGAGCTCGAGCCGAAGCACGTGAGCGAGGCGATTCAGTACCGCAGTCTCGACCGCAGAGGGTTGGTTTGACACCTCCCCCGGTTTGACACCTCCCCCGTGTGGGGTTACATCCGCCCCGCGGACGCTTCACCCCTCTCGAGGCAGGAGGTCGTCATGAGACGCGTCGTGGTCCCTGGTCTTATGCTGTGCTGTGCGGTGGGAACCCTGCGGGCGCAGGACCCCGTCACAGTCGCGCCGCACAACTTCACGGTGCTGCTGGAAAACGAGAGCGTCCGGGTGCTCGATTTCCACAGCAAGTCGGGTGACAAGATCCCCATGCACTCGCATCCGGCGTACGTGACCTACAGTCTCTCCGGTTCCGGCAAGACGATATTCACGGCGCCGGATGGGAAGACCACGGAGCAACCGGCGAAGACCGGGCAGGTCCGGTGGCACGACGCGGAGACCCACGCGACCGAGTACGTCGGGACCGGTGGGGCTCACGTGCTGCTTGTCGAACTGAAAGCGCAGCCACCCAGCAAGCCGAAGCCCTGAACGCCACGACCGGCGGCAAGCCGACCCTCATCGGCTTCCCGTACGACGCGAGCTCCTCGTTCCTGCGGGGGACGGCCGCGGCGCCGCCCCTCATCCGCCAGGCGCTGCATTCCCCCGCCGGGAATCCCTGGACGGAGACGGGGATCGATCTGGGGCAGGACGGCGCGCTCGGCGACGTCGGCGACGTGCCGCTCGGCACGTCGGGGGCCGAGGTGCGCGCGAAGATCGAAGACGCGGTACGGACGCTGCTCGACGCCGGCGGCCGGCCCATCGCGCTCGGCGGCGACCATTCGATCACCTACCCGATCGTGCGCGCCGTGCGGTGGTTCCACCCGCGGCTCAGCATCCTGCACTTCGACGCCCATCCCGACCTCTATCCCGAGTTTCAGGGCGATCCCTACTCGCACGCCTGCCCGTTCGCACGCATCATGGACGAGAAGCTCGCGGACCAGCTCACGCAGGTGGGGATCCGCACCATGAATGCGACCCAGCGGACGCAGGCCGAGCGCCACGGCGTGGACGTGATCGACATGCGCGCGTGGGTGACCGGCCGGCGCCCCGCCCTCGCGGCACCCGTCTACGTCTCGATCGATCTCGACGCCTTCGATCCGGCGTTCGCGCCAGGGGTGGGGCACCGCGAGCCGGGCGGGCTCACGGTGCGCGAGGTCCTCACGGTGCTCCAGGGGTTGCCCGTGCCGATCGTCGGCGCGGACGTCGTGGAATTCAACCCGCAGCAGGACGCCGGGGGCGCGGGGGGCGTTACGGCGGCGGTGTGCGCGAAGCTCGTGAAGGAGCTCGCGGGAAAGATGATTGCCGGCGCTTAGGAGGGCGGGATCGTCAGGTGGATCACGTCGCCGGGCCGCACCGTCACCGTTTCGGAAATCGGATTCGTCCTGGCTCCGATCGGGTGCACTTCGAACCGCAGCTCCGTGCTGTTGCCGATCAGGTCGGGCCGCACCATCAGGATCCGCGACGTCAGCCCCGACACCATCCCGATCCGGATGCGCTCACCGCTCGTCCGTACGATGAACACGTCCATGTCCGCAAAGTTCTGATTATCCACCGTGACGGCGATCTCGGCCTGGGGGTTGGGCGGCGCGGCGGGACGCCCGTGGCAGGCGATCGCGCCGAGGGCCACGGCGAGGCACAGCTGGATCGGCAAACCGGGGGCGCGCATGTCGCTAGTATACCCCCGTAACTGGCGCGCCGCACGCTCGCTCCCTACCTTGTCCCCGCCATCCATCCACGGTCCGCATGAGCGATTGGCTCCAGTCCCGGCTCGGGCTGTCCCCCGAGCTTCAGGTCAAGCTCCTCGTCACGCTGCTCACCGTCTTCGGGCTGTGGCTGCTGCATTGGATCGTGCTCTCGCTCGTGTACCGGCGGGTGCGCGACCCCTGGAGCCGTTATCGCTGGCGCAAGTCGATCACCTACGTGGCGCTCGGGCTGGGCGTCATCCTCGTAGGACGGACGTGGTTCGTCGGGATCCAGGCGCTCGCGACCTTCCTCGGCTTGCTCACGGCCGGGTTGGCGATCGCCCTCAAGGACCCCGTCACCAACCTGGCGGGCTGGATTTTCATCGTGTGGCGGCGCCCGTTCGAGGTGAGCGACCGGGTCGAGATCGGCGGGCACAAGGGGGACGTGATCGACATCCGGCTGCTGCAGTTCACGCTCAACGAGATCGGCAACTGGGTGAACGCGGACCAGTCGAGCGGGCGCATCATCCACATCCCGAACGGCAAGGTGTTCACCGAGCCGGTCGCGAATTACGACAAGGGCTTCAAGTACATCTGGAACGAAGTCCCGGTACTCGTCACGTTCGAAAGCGACTGGAGACAGGCGAAGGAGATCCTCACGCGGATCGCCTTCAAGCACGCCGCGCACCTCACCGCCCAGGCGGAGCAGGACCTGCTCTCCGCGTCCCGGCAGTACCTCATCAACTACACCAAGCTGACCCCGATCGTCTACACCCGCGTCGTGGACAGCGGCGTGGAGCTGACCGTCCGCTACCTGATCGAGCCGCGCAAGCGGCGCGGCACGGAGCACGCGATCTGGGAGGAGATCCTCACCGAGTTCGACGACTGTCCCGACGTCGACCTCGCCTACCACACCGTGCGCTCTTTCAAGCTGACGGACGAAGGGAAGGAGACGCGACCCAAGCGGTCGCGGCGCCGGCCCAGCGAGGTGCACGAGACGAACGAGTGAGTGCCGCTAGCCCTCCAGCACCTCGTAGTGCGCCACCCGGGGCTCGAGCTGCAGCAGGTAATCGCGGTCTTCGGGGTAGTAGCGCGCCCGCTCCACGTCGTCGCCGGCGAACGCCCGGATCGCCTCCATCGAGTCCCAGAACGAAATGAACAGAAAGTGGCTCTCGGCGCCCACGCGGCGCCGCAGCACCTGCACGCCGCGGTTCCCCGGGGTCGCCCGGCAATCCGTCACCCCCGTCTGGCGGAGGTAGGCGGCATAGCGGTCTTCCTTGGCGGCCGGGACCGCGCCGTGCCACAGTCGCGCGATCACGCGGCCGCCCCCGGTGAGGCTCCCGCCGCCTCGAGGACCGACGCCGTGTCCACAATGAGGGCGAACTCCCCGTTCAGCTCCGCGAGGGCCACCGCGTGGACGTCCTCGGCGGCGTGCCGGCGGCCGTCGGGAGGGGGGCCGAGGCGATCGAAGGTCGCCGTCGCGTCGGCGACGACGTAGGTCGCGAAGCCGAAGTTCGCGGCGAGACGCGCCGTGGTGGACACGCAGCGATCGGTCGCAAGGCCGGTGAGGACGAGGGTGCCGACGCCGCGCCGCAGCAGCTCGGCCTCCAGGTTGGTGCCGACGAATGCGCTGTAGTGAGTCGGCGCCCCTGGCCAGCGGGAATCGTGCTGCACGCGGATGATCGGCCGGCCGCTCGCGCGCCACGCCTCCTCGAGCCGCCCGATGTTCGCCTCCATCCCGGGGTTGTTGCGTCCCCCTGTGACGCCTACCGTGTCATCGCAGGCGCGGCTCACGTCGATCACCAGCAACGCGGTGTTGTGCGGCAACAGGTGCATCATCCCTCCTGTTCGCTCGCAGCCGCCGCGATCGGCCGGCGCCCGAGGCTCGGAATCCGGTGCGAGAACTGGATCCACACGACCGCTCCCACGATCAGCGCCATCGCCAGGAACGTGCGCGTGGTCACGGGCTCGCGGAGGATCAGCCAACCGAGCAGCACGGCGATCACCGGATTCACGTAGGCGTACGTGCCGACGATCGTGGGCGACGCGTGGCGCAGCGCGTAGGTGTAGGCGCTGTAGCCGAGGATTGAGCCGAAGACCACGAGATAGGCGATGGCGCCCGCGCCCCGCGGCGTGAGGTGCCAGCGGCTCCACTCCCCGAGCAGCGTGCCCAGCAGGGCGACCGCCGCGCCGCCCGCCAGCATCTGCAGGGCGGCGCCCACGTAGGGACTGGTCTCGGTGTGGTGGCGCTTGCCGTACACGGAGCCGAGCGACCAGGACGCGCTCGCCGCCGTCAACGCGATGGGACCGCGCAGATCGGCGTGCAAGATCTCGGCCGGGCTCGCGCCCACCAGCAGCGCCGTGCCGAGGAAGCCCAGCAGCAGCCCCGCGATCACGCGCCAGTTGAGGTCGCCCGAGCCCCCCGGGATGACGGCGTCGAAGAACGCCATCCACAGAGCCACCGTCACGACGAAGATGCTCGCCACGCCGGACGGCGTGTATTGCTCCGCCCAGACGACGAGCGCGTTCCCGCCCGTGAGCAGCAGCACGCCCACGATCGCCTGCGTGCGCCAGTCGGCGGCCCGCGAGGGCAGCCGGTCGCCGAGCGCGAGCATGATCGTCAGCAGCAACGCGCCCGCGATGACGAAGCGCAGACCGGCGAACAGGAACGGCGGCAGCACCTCGACGCCGACGCGGATGGCGAGGTACGTCGAGCCCCAGAACACGCACACCACGAGATAGGCGACGAGCGCCTTGCCGCGGAGCCCCGCGCCCATCAGTCCGGCTCCCCCGGGACGAACCCGGGCTTCTCGAACACGGTCCCCAGCACGATCGTGGTGCGGGTGGTCAGCTGCGTCTTGGTGGAGCCGCGCAGGTCGCGCAGCACGTGCTGCAGACTCTCGAGATCGGGCGCCGCCACCTTGAGGATGTAGCAGTCCTCACCCGCCACGTGGTGGCACTCGAGCACCTCGGGGTGCTTCTCCATCGCTCTCATCCGCGGTTCCTCACCCAGGTAATCGGAGTTGGCGTAGCGCACGGCGACGAACGCCGTCACGGGGAAGCCGGCCTTCGCGCGGTCGAGCCTAGCTCCGTAGCCCGTGATATATCCGGCTTCTTCCAATCGCTTCACGCGCTCCATCACCGCGGGTCGCGACAGCCCGACCTCGTCGGCGATCGCCTGATAGCTGGCCCGGCCGTCGGTCGCCAGCTGCCGCAAGATTTTGCGGTCCACGGCGTCCAGCTCGGTCTTGTTCGTCATTTCGGAACCCCGGATGTCGTATTGCCTACGAGACGTAGCGTTCGAACTGCTTTGGTCAACGTATCATCAGAGTAATAGGTTTCCAGCCTACGAAATATCCGATTCTTGCAAGGAAGTTGTCCTTTGATTGGGACAGCGTAAGTCGGTACTATTCCGCCATGTCCATCCCGGCCGCCCCGCTGCGCCAGCTGGTTCGCACCTTCCCCTCCGCGCTCGTCGGCTACTCCGGCGGGGTGGATTCGGCCTTGCTGGCCGTGGTGCTCCGCCAGGAGCTGGGGCGAGACCGCATGTTGGCCGCCATCGGTCGCAGCGCCTCCTATCCCCTCGCCCAGTGGGCAACCGCCCGCCGGGTAGCCGAGCGGTTCGACGTGCCCCTGATCGAGATCGCGACCCACGAGCTCGAGGACCCGAGCTACCTCGCGAATCCCACCAACCGCTGTTTTTTCTGCAAGACCGAGTTGTGGCGCCGGCTCGTGCCGGTGGCGCAGGCGCGCGGGCTCGCCGTCACGTGTGACGGAACGAACGCCGACGATCTCCGCGAGCACCGGCCCGGGTACGCCGCGGGGCGGGCGGCGGGGATCCGCTCGCCGCTCGCCGAGGCCCGGATGACCAAAGCGGACATCCGCGCGGCGGCGCGGGCGCTGGGGATTCCCGTGTGGGACGCACCGGCGGCGCCGTGTCTGTCGAGCCGTGTCGCCTACGGCATCGCGATCACGCCGCGACGTCTGGGGCAGGTCGAGCAGGCGGAAGCGTACTTGCGCGAGCTGGGCGTACGCGGGGATCTGCGGGTGCGATACCACGGCGGCGGGGAGGAGGGAAGGGCGCGCATCGAGGTCGAGCCGCCGTGGGTGCCCTGGCTGACGGCGCGGCTCCCCGCGGTCACGGCGCGGCTCACCGCGCTCGGCTTCGGAGCCGTGGAAGTGGACCCGCGCGGCTATCGGCGCGGCAGCCTCCTCGAGACCAGGCCTGCCGTTTGAGGCTCTTCGTCGCACTCAATTTCCCTCCGCAGGTCCGGCAGGCTCTCTGGCAGGCGACGGCGCCGCTGCGGGACCGCGGGCTGGCCGTGAAATGGGTGCGCGCCGAGGGGATTCATCTCACGCTCAAGTTCCTGGGCGAAGTGGACGAGGAGCGCGACGGGGAGCTGCGCGCCGCGCTCACCCGCGCCGCGGCCGGGGCCCGGGCCCTGACGATGCAGCTCGGGGGCTTCGGTGTGTTTCCCGACTTCCAGCGGCCGCGCGTCGTCTGGGTCGGGATCGCGCCCGAGCCCGCGCTCGAGCTGCTGCAACACCAGGTGGAGCGGGAGTTCGCGCCGCTCGGTTTCCCGACCGAGGCGCGGGCGTTTCGCCCCCACCTCACGCTGGGGCGCGCGGCGCGCGACGCGCAGCCGCGCGATTTCGCGGGCCTCGAAGCGGCGCTCGGTCCCCTGCGCTACGAGGAGACGGTGGTCGTCGGCGCACTGGACCTGATGGAGAGCACGCTCCAATCGGGAGGTGCGGTGTACAACGTCAGGCACAGTGAACGGCTGTCTTAAGGGCGTCCTGCGGCTCGGCTGCCTCGCCATCGTCATGGTGGCGGCGCTCGTGGCGTGGTGGTTCCGGGAGCCGCTCCTGCACACGGCCGCGCGCTGGTTCGGACCTCACTCCACGAAGCTCCCGCCCGTGGCGGACACGGCCGTGGGCGCGCCGACGCCCAAGGCGCTGTCCTCCAGCCAGAGCAAGGTCGAGCGCCTCAAGACCCCGGCCGGGCCCGACTCCGTCGTGCTGTCGCCCAACGAGATCGCCGCCATGGTGGGGAGCGGCATCGACTGGTCCGTGCGCAAGAGCTTCGATTCGCTGCGGGTGGAGCTGCTGGAAGGCCGCGTCGCCCTCTACTGCCGGCTCGACACGCGGCTGATTCCGCCCGACGCGCTCGGACCGCTCGCCGGGATGCTCAACCCCATGGAGCCGCTGCGCATCGCGGGTCCGCTCGCGATCGAGCGGCCCGGGATCGCCCGTTTCAAGGTCGAGGAGCTGGCGCTGCGGGGCTTTCCTTTTCCGGAGCCGCTCGTGAAGCAGCTGGCCCGGCGCATGGCGGGAGCCGATTCGACGGGGGCGGTACCGCTCCGCGTCTCACCCGCGTTCACCGACGTCGCCATCCATCCCACGGGGGTGGTGCTGTACCGCGGGAAACGGAGAAAGGCGTGAGCCGGCGGGTGCTGGTCGTCGACGACGAGAAGGGCATCCGCGATGCCCTGCGGCAGGTCCTCGAGTACGAGGAGATCGAGGTGCAGGCGTGCGCGTCCGGGTCCGAGGCGCTGCGGCTGTATCCCGAGTTCCGGCCGCACCTCGTGTTTCTGGACGTGAAGATGCAGGGCATCGACGGGCTCGAGACGCTGCGCACGCTGCGCGAGCTCGATTCCCACGCCCAGGTCGTCATGATCTCCGGCCACGGCACCATCCAGACCGCCGTGGAAGCCACTCAGCTCGGCGCCTACGACTTCCTCGAGAAGCCGCTCGACACCGATCGCATCCTGCTCACGCTGCGGAACGCCCTGCAGCACGTCGATCTCGCCAGCGAGAACGTACGGCTCAAGGCCGAAGTGCACGCGCAGTACGAGATCGTCGGCTCGAGCAAGGCGATCAAGCAGGTGATCGAGCGGATCGAGAAGGTGGCACCGACCGCCGCCCGCGTGCTCGTCACGGGGGAGAACGGCACCGGCAAGGAGCTCGTGGCGCGGGCGATCCACGCACTCTCCCCCCGCGCCCGCGGCCCGTTCGTCGAGGTGAACTGCGCCGCGATCCCGACCGAGCTGATCGAGAGCGAGTTGTTCGGCCACATGAAGGGGAGCTTCACCGGGGCATTCGCCGATCGCGCGGGGAAATTCGAGCTGGCGGACGGCGGTACACTGTTCCTCGACGAGGTCGGCGACATGAGTCTGTCGGCTCAGGCGAAGGTGCTGCGGGCGCTGGAGGAGGGCATGATCTCGCGCGTCGGCTCCGGGAAGACCCTCGCCGTGGACGTGCGCGTGGTGGCGGCGACCAACAAGGACGTGCGGGCCGAGATCGCCGCCGGCAGGTTCCGCGAGGACTTGCTGTACCGCCTCAACGTCGTGCCGATCGACGTGCCGCCGTTGCGGGCCCGGCGGGGCGACATCCCGCAGCTCGTGGAGCACTTCGCCGGCCAGCTGGCGCAGCGCGGCGGCCTGCCGGCGAAAGCCTTCGACCCCGAGGCCGTGAAGCGGCTCGCGGCTCACGACTGGCCCGGCAACATCCGCGAGCTCCGCAACGCGGTCGAGCGCCTGCTCATCCTCGCACCGGGCTCCGTCGTCACGGTCGCGGACGTCGAGCGGGTCGCGGGGCTGCGCAGCGCGGACGAGGGACGAGGGGGCGGGACGGGCCCCGCGGATTTCGCCGCGGCGCCGTGGATGCGCGCGGCCACGTTCGAGGAGTTCAAGCAGGCGGCCGAGCGGACCTACATCCTCGCGAAGCTCAAGGAGCACGACTGGAATGTGTCGGAGACCGCGCGCACATTGGATATGCCGCGCTCGAACCTCTACAAGAAGATCGAGCGCTATGGCCTGGCACGGGAGGCGTAGTGGCGGGCATGGAGAAAGAGCGGGACTGGGACAAGGAGATGGCCGAGGTCGACCGGCTGCTCAAGAAGCTGCCGGAGGCCGACCCCACGCTCGGACGGGGGAGCGGGGGGAGCGGGTCGGCGCCGACCGTCAAGAAGCCCGTCGTGGTGCCCGGTGCCATGCCCACTGCCCTGGGGACCTGGGCGAAGGTGGCGCTGGGGGTCCTGGTCGGCATTGGGATCGCTCCGGGCGTGTGGCCGTATTCCCACGGCTGTGGCTTGCGGCTGATCTTCTACTTGGTCGGCGTCACGGCGGTCATCGCCGCAGGGCTGTGGGCCAGCGTGTCGTCGTGGAAGCGGCGCCTCGGCGTCGCGCACGCGGTCGCGCAGGCGCTCATCATCTGGGGGGCCGTGCTCGTGACCCGCGAAGTGCTCCCCCGCATCGGGACTGCCAACGCGGCCACCCTGTGGCTGTGTCCGGACGTGCAACCTCACTGATGACGGACGACCGATGACCGAGAACTTCACGAACTTCATCGCCGGCGCCTGGGTCGCCCCGCGCACCGGTGCCTACTTCGAGAACCGCAACCCGGCGGACGCCGGCGACGTGATCGGCTGCTTCCCGCGCTCGGGTCCGGAAGACGTGGCGCGCGCAATCGAGTCGGCGCAGCGCGGCTTCGCTCGATGGTCCCAGACGCCCGCCCCGGTGCGCGGCGAGGTGCTGCACCGCGTCGGCGACCTCCTGACACAGCGCAAAGAGGAGATCGCGCGCGCCATGACCCGCGAGATGGGCAAGGTGCTGGCCGAGACCCGGGGCGACGTGCAGGAAGGCATCGACACCGCCCACTACGCGCACACTGAGGGGCGGCGGCTGTTCGGCCGGACCGTGCCGTCCGAGCTGCGCCACAAGTGGGCGATGAGCTTCCGCCGGCCGATCGGCCTCGCCGGGCTCATCACGCCGTTCAACTTTCCGCTTGCGATCCCGACCTGGAAGATGTTCCCCGCGCTGCTGTGTGGGAACGCGGTGATCTTCAAGCCCGCCGAGGACGTGCCGCACACCGCCCACCTGCTGGTCGAGATCCTCCTGGAGGCCGGGCTCCCGCCCGAGGCGGTGCAGCTCGTGCACGGGGAGGGCTCCGTCGTAGGCAAGGCGATGGTGGAGCATCCGGCGATCACGGTGATCTCCTTCACGGGCTCGACCGAGACGGGCGCGATCATCGGCGCGACCTGCGGCCGGATGCACAAGCGGCTGTCGCTCGAGATGGGCGGCAAGAACGCGATGCTCGTGATGGACGACGCCGACTTGGACCTGGCGCTCGACGGCGTGCTGTGGGGCGCCTTCGGCACGACCGGCCAGCGGTGCACCGCGACGAGCCGGCTCGTCGTGCACGAGAAGGTCCATGACCGGCTCCTCAAGATGATCTGCGATCGCGCGGAGCGGCTGCGACTCGGCCCCGGCCTCGATGAGAAGACCGAGGTCGGCCCGCTCATCAATGAGGAGGCCCGCAAGAAGGTCGAGTACTACGTGGGCGTGGGGCGGGACGAGGGCGCGGCGGTGTTGATCGGCGGCGAGCGCGCCACGGGACAGGGGCTGGAGCGCGGCTGGTTCTACCAGCCGACGGTGCTCGGTGGCGTCCGGGCCGGGATGCGGGTCGAGCAGGAGGAGATCTTCGGGCCGGTGCTGTCGGTGATCAAGGTCGGCTCCCTCGACGAGGCGATCCGCATCAACAACGGCGTGAAGTACGGGCTTTCGAGCTCGTTGTACACGCGGGACGTGAACGCCGCGTTCCGCGCGATGCACGAGCTGGACACCGGGATCACCTACGTCAACGCGCCCACCATCGGCGCCGAAGCGCACCTGCCGTTCGGCGGAGTGAAGCAGACCGGCAACGGGCACCGCGAGGGCGGCTGGGAGGTGTACGACTTCTACTCGGAGACGAAGGTCGTCTACGTAGACTTCTCGGGAAAGCTGCAGCGGGCTCAGATCGACACCGAAGCTCAGATCGACACCGAGTAGGGGCACGGCATGCCGTGCCCCTACTCCGCGCATCCAATCGCACCTGCCGGCATGAATCGGGTGACGTGGCTCACACCGGACGCGTTATGGTGCGTCCGGTGGATCACGAATCACTGGTGATCGTCCTCTCGTGCGGCGGCTCGCCGCTCGACGCCGCCGCGCTCGACGCGCTCGCGGTGACTGCGGTGCGCTGGGTGCGGGTGGAGCGCGAGGGGGACGCCGCGTGCCTCGCGGGCCGAGTGTGTCACGACGACCCGCCCGACCGGTTCCGCGAGCGGGTGCGGGCCTGGGCAGCGGCGCGGGGGTGGGCGGTGACCGTTGCGCCGGGCAGACGCCTTGGCTAAAGTAAAAGCCATGCATGACTTGGGGGGCCGGATGGCGGATCAGGGCGCGCGCATCGCGCCGCCGCCCGTCGCCCCCCTCGCCGCCGCCCCCGAGAAACGTCGCTCACGTCTGGCGCGCTGGTTTGACAACTGGCTCCGCTCGGTCGGCATGGCGTTCATCCTCTTCGTCATCATCAAGACGTTCTTCGTCGAAGCCTTCCAGATCCCCAGCGGCAGCATGGAACGGACGCTGCTCGTCGGGGACTTTCTCTTCGTCAACAAGGCGGTATATGGGGCGCAGATTCCCGGCACCACCGCCCGCCTGCCGGGTTTCGAATCGCCGCGACGCGGCGACGTCATCGTCTTCGCGTACCCGAAGAACCCCACGCTGAACTACGTGAAGCGGGTGATCGGCACGGCCGGCGACACCGTCGAAATGCGGGGCGGGGAGGTGCGCGTCAACGGTGAGCCGCTCAAGGAACCCTACGTGCAGCGGGTGGACCCCACGCACGACGTCTACGACCCGGAGTTCAACTGGCAGCGGGACTACCTCGCGGGCGGCCCGGTCGCGCGGCGGAGCTACCGTCCCACCCGCGACACCTGGGGCCCGCTCGTCGTCCCCCCCGGCAGATACCTCGTGCTGGGTGACAACCGCGACAACTCGGCCGATTCCCGCTACTGGGGATTCGTGGACGAGAAAGCGGTGAAGGGGCGACCGCTCGTCGTGTACTTCAGCTACGATCGGGAGGCGCACGACGCGCTTCCCTGGCTGACCGATATTCGCTGGCACCGGCTCGGGTCCATCATCCGGTAGCCGGCCCGAAGGGTAGCGCCTCCGTCCGAGCCCGCGCCGTCGGCTCGGCGGGTCGTAGTTTCGTGCGGCGTCGTGCGCGCGCCTGGGGGGAGTGACTAGGCCATGCAACTGAACACGGCGAAACGTGCATCGTTCGACGAAGGGTCGCTGGACCAATATCTCCGGGAGATCAGCCAGTACCCGCTCATCACCCGCGAGGAGGAGGTCACGCTTGCGCAACGGATCAAGCAGGGGGAAGAGGAGGCGCTCGACAAGCTGGTGCGCTCGAACCTCCGCTTCGTGGTGTCGGTCGCCAAGAAGTACCAGAACCAGGGCGTGTCGCTCTCCGACCTGATCAACGAAGGCAACCTCGGCCTGATCCGCGCCGCCCACAAGTTCGACGAGACGAAGGGGATCAAGTTCATCTCGTACGCGGTGTGGTGGATCCGCCAGGCGATCCTCCAGGCCCTCGCCGAGCAGTCCCGCATCGTGCGCGTGCCGTTGAACCGCGCCGGCACGCTGCACCGCATCGGCAAGCGCTCGGCCTCGCTGCTGCAGGAGCTGGGCCGCGAGCCCACCGTCGAAGAGATCGCCGAGGGGATGGACATCTCCGAGGAAGAGGTCGCGAAGACCCTATCGATCTCGCAGGCCCATCTCTCGCTCGACGCTCCCCTCACCCCCGGGGAAGACAACAAGCTGCTCGACTACCTCCCCGATACCCAGAACCCCGGCCCCGACGACGAGATCTTCGAGCACGCCCTGACCGAGTCGATCGAGGGGGTGCTGGCGACGCTCAAGGAGCGCGAGGCCAAGATCCTGCGGCTCTACTTCGGGCTCGAGGGCCAGGAGCCGATGACGCTCGAGGAAATCGGCTCGCTGCTCGGCATCACGCGCGAGCGGGTACGGCAGATCAAGGAAAAGGCGCTGGCGCGGCTGCGGCACGTGTCGCGCGCCCGCGCGCTGGAAAGCTTCCTGTTCTAGGTCCGGGGCGGGTAGATTTACCGCCCTATGGCCGGCACGGCTTCGTTCGACATCTCCACCGGCGCCGATCTCCAGGAAGTCGATAACGCCGTGAATCAGGCGACCAAGGAGGTCGCCCAGCGCTACGACTTCAAGGGGTCGAAAGCCGCCGTCGCGTTCGATCGCGCCCAGGCCGCGCTCACGCTGGTCGCCGACGACGACTTCAAGATGAAAGCGCTGCTCGACGTGCTGCAGACCAAGCTCGTCAAGCGCGGCGTGCCGGTGAAGAACCTGGAGCTCGGTCCCGTCACGCCCGCGGCCGGCGACACCGTGCGGCGCGAGATCAAGCTCACCCAGGGCATTGCGCAGGAGAAGGCGAAGGCCATCGTCAAGGCGATCAAAGACAAGAAGTTCAAGAAGGCCCAGGCGTCGATTCAGGGCACCGAGATCCGCGTGCAGTCCCCCTCCAAGGACGAGCTGCAGGAGGTCATCGCGTTCCTGCGCTCGCAGGACTGGGGCATCGAGCTCAAGTTCGGGAACTATCGCGGATGAAGCTGGGCGTCATCTCGCTGGGGTGCGACAAGGCCACGGTCGACTCGGAGCGGCTCGTCGGCGAACTCGTGGGGCACGGCGCGGTCGTGTCACCCGACCTCCTGCACGCCGACGTCATCCTCGTCAACACCTGTGGCTTCATCGACGCCGCGAAGCAGGAATCGATCGATGCCCTGTTGTCAGCCGCAAGGCTCAAGGCTCAAGGCGACGTGAAGGCGGTCGTCGCGGTCGGATGTCTCGTCCAGCGATACAAGCAGGAGCTCGAGCAGGAGATCCCGGAGGTCGATCTGTTTCTCGGATTCTCCGACCTCCATCACCTGGTGCCGGCGCTCGCCGAGCGCGGGTTGATCGACGACCCCCTCGCGGGCCATCCGGGCGTCCGCCAGTTCCTGGGCGACGCGCCGCACGTGCGCTACCTCAAGATCTCCGAGGGCTGCGACCACACCTGCGCCTTCTGCGCCATTCCGCTGATGCGCGGCAAGCACCGCTCCGAGCCGCTCGCCCGGCTGGTACGTGAAGCACAGGGGCTCGAGGCGCAGGGTGCGAAGGAGATCAATCTGGTGGCCCAGGACCTCGGACACTACGGTCGCGATCTCGGAGCCGGGGGGGGGGGACCGAAGCTCGCCGACCTGCTCGAGACGCTGCTCCGCGAGACCGCGGTGCCGTGGTACCGGCTGCTGTACGTCTACTCCGCGGGACTATCCGAGCGCGTGGTCGACCTCATGGCGCGGGAGCCCCGCATCGTCCCGTACGTCGATATGCCGATCCAGCACGCGTCCGACCGGATGCTCGAGCGGATGCGGCGGCCCGAGCGGCAGCGCACGCTGCGCGACAAGCTCGGCTGGTTGCGCGGCGCCATCCCCGACCTCGCGTTGCGCACCACATGCCTCGTGGGCTTCCCGGGCGAGACCGAGGAGGACTTCCGTACCTTGCTCGGCTTCCTCGAGGAAGCGCAGTTCGACCGGCTGGGCGCGTTCGCCTATTCGCCGCAGGAGGGGACGCGGAGCGTCGCGTACCCGGACGACGTGCCGGGCGCGGTGAAGCGCGAGCGGCTGGAAGAGCTGCTCGAGGTGCAGCGCGCGATCTCCGCGGAGCGCCTCGCGCGCTTCGTGGGCCGTGAGGTGGAGGTGCTGGTCGATCGCGTGGCGGACCCCGACGAAGAGGGGGGTGGCGCGACGCACGTGGGGCGGGTGCGCTGGCAAGCCGACGACGTGGACGGAGTCACCTACGTCGAGCGGGGTGGCTGGGCGGCGCCCGGCGGCTTCCTGCGGGCGCGGATCGCGGCGAGCGAGGATTACGACTTCAGGGCCGTGGCGCTGACGTGAGCCGGTCGGCGGACCTGTTCGACCGGGCGCGGGCCGTGCTCCCCGGAGGGGTCAATTCGCCGGTACGGGCGTTCCGAGCAGTGGGCGGGACGCCCTTTTTCGTCGCGCGCGCCAAGGGAGCGAGGCTCATTGACGTGGACGGCCAGAGCTATGTGGACTACGTGTGCTCGTGGGGCCCGCTCATCCTCGGCCACGCGCATCCGGCCGTGCTCGCCGCGATCCGAGAAGCGGCGGAGCGGGGCTGGAGCTACGGCGCGCCATGCGAGCCCGAGGTGGAGCTCGCCGAGCTGGTGCGACGGCGGATGCCGTCGGTTGAGATGGTGCGGTTCGTGAACTCGGGCACCGAAGCGACCATGGCGGCGGCCCGGCTCGCCCGCGCGGCCACCCGGCGCGACGGCGTCCTCAAGTTCGAGGGGTGCTATCACGGCCACGGCGACAGCTTCCTCGTCAAGGCCGGGAGCGGGGTGGCGACCCTGGGGCTGCCCGACAGTCCCGGCGTCCCGGCCGCGCTCGCGCAGCTGACCCTCACGGTGCCGTTCAACGACGCGGAGGCGGCGGCGGGCGTGTTCCGCCGGCGGGGCGACGAGATCGCCGCGGTGATCGTCGAGCCGTACGTCGGCAACGCGGGGTTCATTCCTCCGGAGCCTGGCTTCCTCGCCGCGCTCCGCGCGCTGTGCGATCAGCACGGCGCGTTGCTGATCTTCGACGAGGTGATGACGGGGTTCCGCGTCGCGGCCGGCGGAGCGCAGGCGCAGCTCGGCGTCCGCGCCGATCTCACCACGCTCGGCAAGATCATCGGCGGGGGGCTGCCGGTGGGGGCGTACGGTGGGCGGGCCGAGTTGATGCGCCTCGTGGCGCCCGAGGGCCCGGTCTACCAGGCCGGGACGCTGTCCGGGAATCCGGTGGCCATGGCGGCGGGGCTCGCCACGCTGCGGGAGACCGAGCGCCCCGGTTTCTACGAGACACTCGAGCGGCGAACCGGCCGGCTGGTGGCGGGTATAGTGGACGCCGCGCGGCGGCACGGGGTCCCCGTCACCACGGGACATGCGGGCTCGATGTGGGGGCTGTACTTCGCGCCCGGTCCCGTGCGGAATTTCTCCCAGGCGAAGGCCTCGGACACCGCGCTGTTCGCGCGCTGGCACCGGGCCGCGCTCGCGCGCGGCGTCTTCCTCGCCCCCTCGGCGTTCGAGGCGGGCTTCGTCTCGAGCGCGCACACCGATGGTGACATCGATTTCACGCTCGCACAACTCGACGCGGCGCTGGGCGAAGCCCGGGCTCGCTAGCCTCCTCGCCCTCGCGGCCGGGTGCGCCCGGCCGCAGCCGTCTCCTCTCATCACGCCCGGCACTGAGCCCGAGCTGCGGGTGGGGCTTGCGGTCGGCGCGCCGAGCGTGACGCTGGGCGGCGACGGCGAGCTGTTCGTCACCGACGACGGCAGCGGCGACCCGCTCGGGTCGATCCCTGCCGGATCGAGTTGGACCGTCGTGGCGGACACCGTGGGGTTGCGGCTGGTGAAGCCCGACGGCACCCGCAGCGAGCGCCACTTCGGCGTCTCCGCGGTCAACGTGACGGAGAACCGCTTCGCCGTGGCCAACGGGCGCCGCTACCGCGGCCGCGTGAACGTGGTGCGCGACGCGTCGGGACTCACGCTCATGAACCGCGTCCCCGTCGAGAGCTATCTGGCCGGCGTGGTCGGCCCGGAGCTGGGCCCGCGGCGCCCCGACGAGCGGCAGGCGCTGCTGGCGCAGGCGGTGGTGTCGCGCAGCTTCGCCTTGAAGAACCGCGGTCGCTGGGAGGCCCAAGGGTTCGACGCCTGGACGGACATTCGCGACCAGGTGTACGACGGGGTCGCCGCGGAGACCCCCGAGGCGTGGGACGCGGTGCGCCAGACGCGGGGCGAGGTGCTCCGCTACCACGGCGAGATCGTCGACGCCTACTTCCATTCCACGTGCGGCCTCAGCACGGCCGGCGTGGACGAGGTGTTCCGCACGACTCAGGCGCAGCCCTATCTCCGACCGGTTTCGGACGCGTCCACGCGCGGGCACTACTACAGCGAGCTGTCGCCGCGGTTTCGCTGGCGCGAGGAATGGGACGCCGCCAAGCTGCGCGCTATATTGTCGCGAACGCTCCCCGCGGTGATGAACACGGGCGGCGGCGGGCTGCAACGCATCACGGACGTCGAGGTGACCCGCACGACGGCGTCCGGTCGCGTGGGCGAGTTGCGCATCGTGTTCGAGCACGGCGACGTGCGCGTCCCGGGGACGGACGTGCGCGCGGTGCTCCGCCCCCAGCCCGACCAGCTGCTGGGGAGCTCGGCGTTCCAGCTGCGCGTCACGAAGGAGGGCGGCCAGGTGACCCGGGTCGTCGCCACGGGCGCGGGGTGGGGACACGGCGTCGGGTTCTGCCAGTGGGGCGCGGTGGGGCGGGCCCGCGCGGGCCAGGACTATCGGAAGATCGCCACGACCTACTTCCCGGGAGCCAACGTTGAGCGCCTTTACTAGACAGCCGGGCCGGTTAGGCGGTTGGGCGGTTAGCAAGGTCATGCCTGCGGTGGTGATGCTCTCCGCCTATCCGCCTGACCGCCTGACTGCCCAGTCTCTCCTGCAGCAGTTCTCCTACGAGAATCTCAAACCCAGCGCCCTCCAGTTCGACATCGGCCCGCTCGGGGGCAGCAACGTGCGGGGGGCCCTCACCGGCGGCGTGCGCATGGATTACGGGCTCATCGCACCCCACATCCGCGTGCTGCTGGGGGTGTCCTACTTCAAGGCTGACTTCAGCTCGACGGCACGGGCGCGCTTCGAGCAGCGCCTCAAGAGTGTGGTCGTCGATCCGGCGGGCGACGACACGATCAACCTCGGCCGCATCACGTGGAGCGACGTCACCGGCGACGTCGATCTCCAGTACGTGCTGCCGCAGGGGCGCGCGGTGACCGCCTACATGGGGATCGGGATCGGCGCGCACATCCGCCACGGCAGCGGCCCGGCTATCAACGGCACGTTCGTCCAGGACGCCCTGAACGAGATCACGGCGGGGCTGAACGGCACGATCGGCACTGAGGTCGGCGCCCGGCACTGGCGCGTCACGTTCGACGCGCGGGGCGTGCTGTCGAGCGGGCTCTCGACCGTGAGCCTGCGAACCGGCGTCATGTATCGCTGGGCGGGCTTCGGGAAGTGAGCGACCCCGTCCGCGTCGCGGTGGTCGGGGCGGGCGCGATCGCGCAGGTGGCGCACCTCCCGGTGCTGCGGCGCCTGCCCGGGACGGAAGTGGCGGCGATCTGCGACAACGATCTCGGCAAGGCGCGGGCGCTCGCCGGGCGGTTCGAGGTGCAGCAGACGTTCGACGACATCGAAGAGGTCTTGAAGTACGCGCACCCCGACGTCGTCGCGATCTGCACGCCGAATCACCTGCACGAGATCCACGTGGTGTCGGCCCTCGCGGCGGGCGCCCACGTCCTGTGCGAGCGGCCGCTGGCGCTCACGCTCGCGGGCGTGGAGCGCGTGCTCCAGGCGAGCGAGCGGTACGGCCGACGCGTGATGGTCGGGATGAACCACCGGTTCCGCTCAGACGTGCAGGCGGTACGGGGGTTTCTCGCGGGCGGCGACCTGGGCGGGTTGCAGGCGATTCGCGGCGGCTGGCACACGTTTCAGCCCAGCCGCCACATGGTGGGCTGGCGGCTGCGGCGCCAGGAGGCGGGCGGCGGGGCGTTCCTCGATCTCGGGCTGCAGCTGCTCGACCTGGGGCTGTGGCTCGCGGGCTGGCCCGCGCCGAAGCGCGTCTCCGCTCACGCGATTGGGCAGACCAAGGACGCGGTGGAAGATATGGCCACGGCGCTGGTCGTGTGCGAGAACGGCGTGTCCCTCACGCTCGACGTGAGCTGGCGCCACATGGGTGAGGCGGAGCGCTTCTGGTTCGACCTCGTGGGGACCAAGGGCTCGGCCAGCGTGCAGCCGTTGCGCGTCTTCAAGGAAGCGCACGGCACCGTCACGGACGTCACGCCCACCGGCGCGAGCGGGCGCGAGACGCCGTTCGCCCAATCCTACCGCGCCGAATGGACCTACTTTCTCGCGGTGATGCGGGGGGACGTGAACGCGCCGCCGCCGCGCGACCAGCTGGCGCTGCACCGCGCGCTGGAGGCCGTGTACCGCTCGGCGGACGAAGGACGCGACGTACTGCTGTGATGACCCGGGCCGCCGTCCTCATCGCGGCGGGCGCCATCCTGCTCGTCGCCAGCTATCCTCCGTTTCACCTCCCCATCGTCAGCTTCGTCGCGCTCGCCCCCGCGGTCGTGCTGCTGCGGCAGCTCGAACGCGAGCCGGACGCGAGGGCCGCGCTGCGCCGGGGCTTCTGGTACGGGTTCGTCACGCAGGGGGCGGTGCTCTACTGGCTCGTGGTGGCGCTGTGGCACTTCACTCCGCTCTCGGGGCTCGGCTACCTCGCCACCATCGCGATCTACGGCTTGTGGTACGCCCTGATGTTCTGGTTCATCGTCCGCGTGCGGGGGCGCCTGCCGCTGATTCCACTGTGGGTCGTGTTCCCCGTCGCCTGGACCGCGGTCGAATGGGTCGTCTCCCATCAGGGAGACATCCGCTTTCCCTGGCTCGGGCTGGGCACGTCGCTCGCGGATGCACCCGAGCTGGTGCAGTGGGCCGACCTCGCCGGGGCCCGCGGCGTGACGCTGTGGCTCGCGTGGTGCAACGTGATGCTGGTGGAGTCGATGGTTGAGAGCAGGGAGCAGGGAGCAGGGAGCCGGTCGATGAGGTGGCGGCCGCTGGCCGCGGTGCTCGCGACGGTGATTCTCGCGTGGGGCTATGGGGCGTGGCGCATGCGAACGCTGCCGATCCGCGAAGCGGGGACGGTCGGGCTGATCCAGCCGAACGAGGGCTTCCGCGAGAAATGGGACAGGGCGCGTCAGGACAGCGTGATGGGAAAGCTGTTCGCGTTCTCGCGGCGACTCGAGGACAGCACCCACCTCGACCTGCTGCTCTGGCCCGAGGCGGCGATACCCGATTACTTCGTCAATCGGCCCGACTGGGACTCCGCGATCGCGCAGCGCGTGCGGGAAACGCGCACGCCCCTGCTGACCGGCGGCCTCGACGTCGAGTTCCGTACCCGGGAAAGCTACGACTACTACAATGCGGCGTTTTTCTACGATTCCACGGGAAGCCGCGGCCTTTACCCGGTCTATCACAAGCGTTACTTGGTGCCCATCGTCGAGCGGGTGCCGTTCGTCCCGCCGCGATGGTTTCATCTGCGGTGGTTCGGCGGGTTCGGGAAGGGACGCGGGTTGCCGCTGTACCCGGCCGCGATCGGGAAATTTGGGGTGCTCATCTGCTACGAGTCGATCTTCGAGGACCTGGCGCGAAGCTACCGGCGGCGCGGCGCCGACTTTCTGGTCAACATCACGAACGACGCCTGGTACGGCCGCACGGCGGGCCCCTACCAGCACGCGAGCCACCTCGTGTTGCGGGCGATCGAGTCCCGAATGGGCATCGCCCGCGCGGCGAACGACGGCATCTCGGAGTTCATCGATCCCTTGGGCCGAACGTACGCCGCGACCCGGCTCGAAACCGAAGCGAGCGTGGCCGATCGGCTGCGCACAAGCGACGTGATCCCGCTGTACGTGCGCCTCGGGGATTGGGTGGGGCTGCTGGTGGTGCTGGCGACCGTCGGGTTCGCCGGCCTGCTGGCGGCGCAGGCATGGAAGCGACGCGGCTGAGAATGCGGAACGCGGAACGCGGAACGCGGAACAGAAGGAGGAGCGTCGCACGCCGAGCGAACTCCCATTGCTGTTCCGCGTTTCGACTTCCGCGTTCCGCGTTGGGGGGGTGGTGATGCGGGTGGGGGTGGACGTGGGCGGCACCTTCACCGACCTCGTCGCGCTCGGCGAGGACGGCACGATTTCGGTGCGGAAGGTGGTGACGACGCCGGATGATCCCGCGGTCGCGATGTTCCGCGCCCTGGATGCAGATCCCCGCCCCATCGCCGTGCTCATTCACGGCACCACGATCGCGACCAACGCCCTGCTTGAGCGCACCGGCGCCCGCGTCGTGCTCGTGACGACCCGCGGCTTCGAGGACCTGCTGTGGCTGCGGCGTCAGGACCGCGCCGCGCTGTACGATCTCGCGCGCGACCACCCGCCGCCGCTCGTGGCCCGCGGCGACGTGGTGCCCGTCGCCGAGCGAATGGGACCGGGAGGGGTGCTGGAGCCGCTCCGCGAGGACGAAGTGCGCCGCATCGTCGCGGCGGTGCGCGGCCTCGCGCCCGAGGCGGTCGCGGTCTCGTTACTCTTCGCCTTCCGCCACGCCGAGCACGAGCGGACCATCGCCGCCGCGCTGAGAGACGCGCTTCCGGCGGTGCCCGTCGCCGCGAGCCATGAAGTGCTCCCGGCGTTCCGCGAGTTCGAGCGGACGAGCACCACGACCCTCGAGGCGTATCTCCGCCCCAAGGTCGCCACCTATCTGGGGCGGCTCGAGCGCGACGTCCGTGGGCGCGGCATCGCGACGCTGCGCGTCATGGCGTCGAGCGGCGGCACGCTGCCGCCCGCCGCCGCCGCCGCGCGCGCCGCGTCGCTCGCGCTCTCCGGTCCGGCGGGCGGCGTCGTGGGGGCGCGCCTCGTCGGCGCGGCGCTGGGGCTCAGCGAGCTCCTCACCCTCGACATGGGAGGCACGAGCGCCGACGCCAGCCTCGTGACGGGGGGCGCGCCCGTGAGCGATGGGGGGACGGGTGGAGGGGTCGCCGGCATCCCCCTCGCGCTCCCGGCAGTGCTCATCGAGACGGTGAGTGCGGGCGGCGGCAGCATCGCGCGGGTGGACGCCGGCGGCGCGCTCAAGGTGGGCCCCGAGAGCGCCGGCGCAGTGCCGGGGCCCGCCTGCTACGGGCGGGGCGGTGAGCGCCCCACCGTAACGGACGCCTGCCTCGTGCTCGGCTGGCTCGACGCCGCCCGCCCGCTCGCGGACGAGGTGCGGCTCGACCCTGGCGCCGCCGAACGGGCTATCAGGTCGCTCGGCGCCGCGGCGGGGGGCGACCCGTCGCGCGGCGCCGCGGGGATCGTAGCGGTCGCGGCCGCGGTGATGGCGCGCGCGCTCAAGCGCGTGAGCGTGGCCCGGGGCCTCGACCCGCGCCGCATGGCGCTGCTGCCGTTCGGCGGCGCCGGCCCGCTCTTCGGATGCCGGCTCGCGGACGCGCTCGGAATGCGCACGATCGTCATTCCGCCGCACCCGGGTGCGCTCTCCGCCCTCGGCCTTGCGGCGGCCGCCGAGCGCGTCGATCTGCTGGCGTCGCTGCACCGTCCCCTCGATGACCTCCAGGCGACGGAGATCGGGCGCGCGTTCAGCCCCCTCCTGACCGAGGGGGCGAGGCAGGTGCCGGGCGGGGCGCTGTGGCGCTACGCCGATTGTCGCTTCGCGGGTCAGGGATACGAGGTGACGGTGCCCGTCACGGCCGACGAGCCACAGACGATCAAAGCGGCCTTCGTGGCGGCGCATCGCGACCGCTACGGGCACTCAGGGGTTGGGCAACCGGTCGAGGTCGTCAACCTGCGCGTGGTGGCGCTGCGCGAGGGGGCGGTCCCCGGCTTCCACGGCGCGAACGGCGCCGCGCGCGGCTGCGGCGCGCAGCGCTCGATCACCCTCGGGGGCGCGGGAGGCGACGGGGTCGCCGCATCGGTGTGGGCGCTCGACGAGCTCGCGGCGGGGGTGACGATCGACGGCCCCGCGATCCTCGCGGGACGGGACGCCACTGCGCTGCTCGAGCCGGGATGGCGGGGCACGGTGCATCCCTCGGGCGCCGTGGTGGCGGAGCGCCGGTGAGTCTCGACGCCGTCGGCCTCGAGGTGATGGGGCACGCCTTCGCGTCGATCGCGGAGGAGATGGGCTTGGTGCTGATCCACTCCGCCGTGTCGCCTAACATCCGCGAGCGGCGCGATTGCTCCGCGGCGCTGTTCGACGCCGACGGGGAGATGATCGCGCAGGCCGCGCACATTCCCGTGCACCTCGGCGCGATGGCGGAGTCGGTCGCGGCCGTCCGGGCGCTCGACCCACCGCCGCAGGGGGGAGAGCTCTTCCTCCTCAACGATCCCTACACCGGCGGCTCGCACCTGCCGGACCTCACGGTCATCGGTGCGATCGCCGGAGACGGGGGAGAGGGGTTGGCGGGCTTTAGCGTGGTGCGGGCGCACCATTCGGACGTGGGCGGCGTGCAGGCCGGGAGCATGCCGGCCGGAGCCCGGGAGATCTTCGCCGAGGGCGTGATCGTGCCGGCGGTTCGGCTCACGACGGAGGTCGAGCGCTTCGTGCTGGCGAACGTGCGTACGCCGGCGGCGCGGGCGGCCGACCTCGCGGCTCAGCGGGCCGCCGTGGAGCGCGGTGCGGAGGGCCTGCGCGCCCTCGCGGCGCGCTACGGCTGGGCCGAAACGCGCGCCGCCGCCCAGGACCTCATGGCCTACGCCGAGCGTCGCACGCGGGCGGCGTTGCGTCCCCGGGAGGCCGCGGGCCTGGTGGCCACGGACTGGCTCGAGGGCGACGGCGTGGACGACGTCGACCTGCCGATCGTGGTGCGAGTGGACGTGCGCGACGGCGTGTTCCACGCCGATTTTACCGGCACGGCAGCCGCTGCGCGGGGCAACGTGAACTGCCCGCTCGCCGTGGCGCGCTCGGCGGTGCTGTTCGTGGTGCGGACGCTCTTGCCGGAGGACATCCCGACCAACGGCGGCGTGTCGCGCGCCGTGCGCGTCACCGCGCCGGCGGGATGCCTCGTGAACGCACGCTCCCCCAGCGCCGTGGCGGCGGGGAACGTCGAGACGTCGCAGCGCATCGCGGACGCGGTGTTCCTCGCGCTGGCGGGCGGAGGGATCCCGGTGCCGGCGCAGGGACAGGGCACCATGAACAATGTGACGTTTGGAGGGATGGGGGAGGCGGGAAGAGGGAAGAGTGGGTGGACGTACTACGAGACCATCGGTGGGGGGCAGGGCGCGAGCCAGGAAGCGAACGGCCCTTCCGGCGTGCACGTCGGAATGTCGAACACGCGGAACACACCGATCGAGGTGCTGGAGATGGAGTATCCCTTGCGGCTGAAGTCTTACGGCTTGCGACGGGGCAGCGGCGGTGTGGGGCGGCGGGCGGGCGGGGACGGCGTGGTCCGCGAGTTCGAGGCGTTGGCGCCGATGGAACTGAGCGTCCTCGCGGAGCGGCGGCGCCACGCGCCGGGCGGCGCCGCCGGCGGAGGCTCGGGCGCGCCGGGACGCACGGTCTTGAACGGCGCGGCGCTGGCGCCTAAAGTGAGCGCGCTGCTCGAGCCCGGCGACGTCGTGCGGATCGAGACGCCCGGGGGCGGCGGCTGGGGGGCGGGGGGCGAACCGGAACGCGGAGGCGAACCATGACGTGGGTGCTGGTGGCGCTGCTCGGACTCGTGGCCGGCGTGGTCTCGGGGCTGTTCGGGATCGGCGGAGCGATCGTGATCATTCCGGGGTTGGTGCTACTCGCCAACCTGCCGCAGCACACGGCGAACGGGACGTCGCTCGCGGCGCTCCTCCTGCCGGTGGGGATCCTGGGCGTGCTCGAGTACAACCGGCGCGGGCAGGTGAACTTCGGGTACGCCGCGATCATCGCGGCCGGGTTGCTCATCGGGGCGTTCGTGGGCGCGAAGCTCGCGGGGCCGGTGTCGGAAGTCGCGCTGCGGCGGGCGTTCGGGGCGTTTCTGCTCCTCGTGGCCGGACGGCTGCTCCTCAGCTAGGCGTTCGCTTCGTACACCCTGCCGTCGACGAACAGCCGGTACAGCTCGCGGTCGAGTTGGCCGGCCTTCACTTCATCCGCCATGATGTCGAGCGCCCGCGCCGGCGCGACGGCGGGCTTGTACGGGCGGTCGGCGGCGGTGAGCGCGTCGTAGATGTCGCTGATCGTCATCATGCGGGTCTGGATCGGGATGGCTTCGCCCGTCACGTGGCGCGGGTAGCCCGCGCCGTCGAGCTTCTCGTGGTGCCCGTACGCGATGATGGGGATCTGCTGCAGCTCGCGGGTCCAGGGGATCTGCTGCAGGAACCGATAGGTATGCGTCACGTGGCTCTCGATCTCGAGCCGCTCGGTCTCGTCGAGGCTCCCCTTCGGGATGGTCAGGTAGCGCATCTCCTCGTCGGTGAGATACGGGCGCGCCTTCCCCGCCGTGTCTTCGTAGGTGCGCCGCGCGAGCGCCGATAACTCCTCGAAGCGCCGCGCCGGCAGCACCGTCGGCTCGTTGGCGTGGAGCACGGCGTCGAGGAGGCGCTCGAGTGCCTCGAGCTCCCGGCCGTGCTCCTCTTCCAGCGTCCGGAGGAACTTCTCGTACCCGGTGCGACCGTGCGTCTCGAGGAACTCGGCCCGCTTGCGCCAGAACTCGCGCTCCGTGGTGCGCCGCACGAAGTCGTGCCGCTGCTGGATGAGGTCGAGCTGCAGCGGGTAGAGTTTCTTGGCCTTCACCAGCACCTGCTCCCGGACGCCCACCTTGCCGAAGTCGTGCAGCAGTCCGGCATAGCGGATCTCCCGGAGCTGCTCGCGGCTGAACTTCACGACGCGGTAGTCGCCGTCCCCCGCCCGGTCCACGACCTCGGCGAGGCCGATCGTCATGTTCGCGACGCGGCCCGAGTGTCCGAACGTCGTCGGGTCGCGCTGCTCGATCGCGTGCACCGCCGCCTTCACGAACCCCTCGAACATCTGTTCGATGCGCTCGTACAGCTGACTGTTCTCGATCGCGACCGCCGCCTGACCCGCGAGCGCCGTCACGAGCTCGACCGTGCGCTTGGAGAACGGCACCACCTGCTCCTCGACGTCCGCCGGCGTGGCGAGCACCATCTCGAAGTTGCGCTTGCGGTTGATGAGCTGCAGCACGCCGATGACCTCGTCCCGGTGGTCCTTCATCGGGATCACGAGCATCGACTTGGTGCGATAGCCGTACCGCTCGTCGAACGACCGGTTGATGCTGTACTCCACGTCGGGCGGGAGGAAGTACGCGTCGTCGATCACCAGCGGCTCGCCCGTGACGGCGGCGTAGCCTGCCAGGCTGGCGCGGTCCACCGGCATCGTGAACTCGACGAACGGCGCTTCGGGCTTGGAGTACGTCTGGGCGAGGCGGAAGCGCAGGCGCCGCTGTCCCTGCTCACTCAGCTCGACCAGGTACAGGCTCCCCGCGTCGGACGACGTGATGCGGCGGGCCTGGGTGAGGATCAGGTCGAGCAGGGTTTTGACGTCGCGCTCGGTGCCGAGGGCGACGCCGATGCGCGTGAGCTCGCCGATCTCGCGGCTGCGGCTCGCGGCTTCGGAGCGGGCGCGCGCCGTCTCCATGCGCGCCGACGCCTCGCGGTAACCCGCGCGCACGGCGACGAGCAGCTGCCGCTGGCCCGCCGGCTGGCGCACGAAGCCGGAGAGGAGCTCGGCGGGAATCTCCGGCGGCACGTCCGCCTCGCCGTTGCGCCCCAGGGCCACGATCCCGCCCCCCGCGTCCACGAAGGCGCGCAGCACGTCGAGTGGGAACACCGAGCGGCTCTCGGAGTCGAGCACGAACACCGTCGGCCGTTCGTCGACCGCGAGGTCGCGCGGCAGCCGCGTCTCGCGCATCTCGATCTGCGCGCCCTCGAGGGCGGGCCGGACGCTCCCCGGATCCCAGGCGGGCGTGTGCAGGAGGAGGTATCTCAAGGCCCCATCACGAGGTCTTGACGCGCTGGAGGCCCGTCTGGGCCTCGCTGTAGTCAGGGAAGACCGCCAGCGCCTTCTGATACATCTCGACCGCCTTGTCCTTCTGCCCCCGGTCCTGGTACAGCAGCGCCCGCGAGTAATACGTCAGCGCCTCGGTGGGAATCTGCCGGCTCATCCGCTGATCCGACGCCTGCTTCGGCAAGGGCGGCAGGTTCGCGTCCTTCATCAGGCGTCCCGCGACGTTCTGGATGATCTGGAACAGGTGGTCACGCTGCGCCTGGTCCTTCTCGACCTTCACGATCTCGCTCGTCTCGACGCTCACGAGGCGGGCGTCGACCCGAAAGTCGCCGTAGAAGTCGATGAACGTGCCCAGCACCACGTAGCGTGCGCCGACCAGCTTGCCGATCTTGGCCGCGGTCTGGGCGTCCACGCGCCCCGACGGTCCGAGATTCTGCTCCTCAATCAGCTTCTGGATCTCCTCGCGCTCCACCACCCGGGCGGCCGGGTTCGCCGCCAGCTCCGAGATCAGCATGCCTGCGATGCCCTTCTGCAACGCGTCGAAGTTCTCCCGGTCCTGGCCGTACGAGCCGCCGTTGTCGAACGGCATCACGGCGACCCCGGGCCGGGTGTCCTGACCCCGGGCCTGCGCCGCGAGCCGGCCGCACGCGGGGAGCGCGACGAAGCCGAGCGACAGCAGTGCGACGACGCAACGCGAACGCATAACATGCTCCTCGATCAGAGGGTCAGTTTCATCCCTTCCTGCGCCGCCAGCACTTCGCCGGGCTTGCCCTTCGCTTTCGCCAGGCGCCGCGCTGCCGCGAGCAGTCCGTCCATGTCCTTGTCACCGTGCTCGGGCTCATGGTGGAACAGCACGAGCCGCCGGACGCCCGCCTCGGCCGCAAGCGCCACCGCCTCCTCGAACGTCGAGTGGCCCCACCCCCGATGCTCCTCGAGCTCCGGGGGCGTGTACATCGCGTCGTGGATCAGCAGCTCGGTGTCGGCGAGGAACGCCACGAACTCCTTGTGCCATGATGCCGGCGTCCCGTAGTTGCCCCCCGAGCCCAGCTCGTTGTCGGTCACATACGCCATGCTCGGCCCCCCCCCTTCCCCCGCGGCCGCCGGCGTGAGCCGGAACCCGAGCGTCGTGCCGGGATGGCGCAGCCGCATCGCCCTCACCCGAAACGCCCCCACCGTGAACTCGCCCCCCCCCGGGTCGACCTGCTGCACCGTCAGCTGCGCCGACAGCGCGTCGAGCGGCACGGGGAACACCGCCGGGTCCATCTGCTGCCGCAGGATGGCCTCGAGCGACGTCGTGCCCTGGCGCGACCCCCAGATGCGCACCGCATTGCCCGGCGCGAAAAACGGCTTGAAGTGCGGCAATCCCTGGATATGGTCCCAATGGGCGTGCGACAGCAGGATCTCGGCGCGCACGGCGCCGTTTTGCCGCTCCACCAGCTCCAGCCCCAGGGCGCGAATGCCCGTGCCGGCGTCGAGGATGACCACCTGGCCCCCGGAACTCTCGACGGCGACGCACGGCGTGTTGCCGCCGTAGCGCGCCGTGTGAGGTCCGGGAGTGGGGATCGAGCCCCGCGTCCCCCAGAACGTCACCGTGTAGGCCATGCGTTGCGGCAACGCGACTCCCTCGCGCTAAGCTACGGAAAGATATGGAGGTAGGACAAGCGAGCGCCTCACCGGGGTGCGGTGACGCACCTCACGACCGGCCTGCCGATGCCTCGAGGGCGGCGCGGTCGCGGATAAGAATCTCCCGGCGGCTGATCTCGATGTGGCCCTTCTCGACCAGCTCGCGCATCGTGCGGCTCACGGTCTCGCGCGACGAGCCGATCATCTGCGCGATGGTGTGGTGCGTGAGGCGGCGGGTGATGCGGTCCGAGCCCGCTTCGTCGGCGAGGTCGAGGAGCAGCTGGGCGACGCGTCCGTTCACGTCGAGCAGCACCAGGCTGCCGACCTTCTCGTCCACGCGCCGCAACCGCCGCGACAGCTCGCGCAGCAGCGCGAGCGCGATGCCCGGCGACTGCTGCAGAATCGCCTGGAAGTCCTCGCGGCGGATCACGAGCAGGTTGGAATCCTCCATCGCGATCACGTGCGCCGACCGGGGCTCTTCGTCGATGAGCGACATCTCGCCGAAGAAGTCGCCCTCGCTCAGCACCGAGAGGATCACTTCGCGGCCATCCTCACCGATGAGCACGACCTTGACCTGTCCCTTGGCGACCACGTAGAGGGCGTCTCCCGGGTCGTCCTCGAACAGAATGACCGAGTTCCGGGGGTAGCTACGCTCGCGCGTGATCTCCGCCACCCGGTCGAGCTCGGGGGGCGCCAACTGGCTGAACAGCGGGACCTTCTGGAGGATGGCCGTAACCGACACGCGCGCTTTCCCTAGGGCTTTGAGGGGTGAGGGACGGGCAAGCTTACGTCCGCTGCCAGTTCGGCGCAAGAGCGGACGCTTGCCGCCAACTCGTGATGCCAGTTATATTTCCGCGTTTCGTGCTGTTCGACTTCTAGGCAAGGATGTGGAGCTTGAAACCCGGGATTCACCCCACGTATCAGCGGGCCACCGTGCAGTGCGCGTGCGGCAACAGCTTCGTCACGCGCTCGACCGTGCCCCTGATCCACGTCGAAGTCTGCGCCAAGTGCCACCCGTACTTCACCGGCAAGCAGAAGCTGGTGGACACGGCCGGGCGGGTGGAGCGGTTCCGCCAGAAATACGGGGCGCCCACGCCCCCCCTCGGCGACAAGGCTACCGGCTGAGCGATGGAGGCCCGACTCCGCCAGGCGCTCGCGCGGGCGGAGGAGGTCGCCCGCCAGCTGGCCGACCCCGAGACCGCGCGGAATCCGGCCAAGCTGAAGCAGCTCGGCCGCGAGCACGCGCAACTCGACGAGATCCGCCAGACGCACGATCGCCTGGGGCGCCTTGAGGCCGAGCTCGCCCAGGCGCGCGAAGTGCTCGAGGATCGCGACCCCGAGCTGTCGCAGCTCGCCCGGGCCGACGTCGAGCGGCTGCGCCCCGAGGTGGAGCGGCTGCGCGCCCACCTCGCCGAGCTGCTGACCCCCCGCGATCCGCTGGACGACCGCGACGCGATCGTCGAGATCCGCGCCGGCACCGGTGGCGACGAGGCGGCGCTGTTCGCCGCGGAGCTGTTCCGGATGTACACCCGGTTCGCGGAGCGGAAGGGCTGGAAGGTCGAGGTTGTCTCGCTGTCCGAAGGGAATCTCGGGGGCCTGAAGGAGGCGATCTTCGCCGCCCGGGGGCCGGGCGTTTACGGCACACTGCGCTACGAGTCGGGCGTGCACCGGGTACAGCGGATCCCGGAGACCGAAGCGCAGGGCCGGCGACATACGTCCGCCGCCACGGTGGCCGTGCTCCCCGAGGCCGAGGACGTCGACGTCAAGATCGAAGAGAAAGACCTGCGGATCGACGTGTTCCGCTCGCAGGGACCCGGCGGTCAGAGCGTCAACACCACCGACAGCGCCGTCCGGGTCACACATCTCCCCACCGGCCTCGTGGTGCAGTGCCAAGACCAGAAGAGCCAGCTCCAAAACAAGATCAAGGCGCTCGAGGTGCTGCGCTCGCGGCTGCTCGACAAGATGCTCGCTGAGCAGGAAGCGGCGCGGGCCCGGGAGCGGCGCGCCCAGGTCGGCACCGGCGACCGGTCGCAGAAGATCCGTACGTACAACTTCCCGCAGAACCGGGTCACCGACCATCGCATCCACTACACCGTCCACAATCTTTCCGAGGTGCTGGACGGCAATCTCGACGATGTGATCAACGCGCTGCGGCTCGCGGGAGAGAAGGAGCGGCTCAGTGCTTGAGCGCGCGGTGCGCGGCTCGGCGTCCTCGATCGCCGCAGCGCTGGAGGAGGCGGTCGCGCTGCTGGAGCGAGCGGGAGTGCCCGATCCCCGGCGGGAGGCCACGACGTTGTGGGCTGCGGTCGCCGGAGACGGGACTCGGCGGGGCGACGTCTGGCTGCGACGCGACCGGGAGCCCTCGCCTGAGGTGGCGCGGCGCTTCCGGGAGGCCGTCGAGCGCCGCGCGCGTGGCGTCCCATTTGCCTACGCGGTCCGGAGCGTCGGCTTTCGCACGCTCGAGTTGCAGATCGACTCGCGCGCGCTCATCCCGCGGCCCGAGACAGAGGGGCTCGTGGAACTAGTGTTGGATTGGGCTCGCGGCGCGGGGGAGAGGGAAGAGGGAAGAGGGAGGGGTGGTGTCGCGGCGGATATTGGAACGGGCTGCGGGTGCATCGCGTTGAGCCTCGCCGTCGAGGGTGAGTTCGACCGGGTGATCGCCGTGGAGCGCTCGGCCGCCGCCGCGGCGCTGGCGCGGGAGAACGTGGAGCGGGTGCGCCCGCCGGTGCCTGTGGAGGTGCGCGAGGGCGACCTGCTGGCGCCGCTCGGGGGGGGCGCGCGGTTGCGCGCGATCGTGTCGAACCCCCCGTATCTCACGGACGCCGAGTACGCGAGTCTCGAACCCGGCGTGCGGCTGTTCGAGCCGCGCGAGGCGCTGGTGGGCGGCGGGGACGGGCTGGCCGTGACCCGTGCCCTCCTCGCCGGCGCACGCGGGCTGCTCGAGCCCGGCCGTGGCCTCATCGCGCTCGAGATCGACGAGCGGCGTGCGGCCGAGACCGCGGCGCTGGCCCGGGCGCACGGCTGGTCGCAGGTCGTGGTGCGCGAGGACCTGTTCGGGCGGCCGCGGTTCCTGCTGGCCCACTCGTGAGGAGGACGCGGTGATCGACCAGAAGGCGGGGGAGCTCGGCCGGTTGCTGGGCCAGAGCGACGAGTACAAGGCGCTGGTCCGGGCCAGCGAGCGGATGAAGGAGGATGCGACCTGCCGGCAGCTCCTCGCCGAGGTCGAGCGCATCGCGCAGGACATCGAGCGGGCCACCCAGGAAGGGCGCGAGCCCCCGAAGGACCAGGTCGAGCAGTACGACCGCGCCCTGCAGAGCGTGCAGGCCAACCCGGTGTATCAACAGGTCGTGGCGGCGCAGGCGAATTTCGAGAAACTGATGGCGAAGGTGAACGCCCGCATCTACGAGGGCATGAAGCAGGGGGCCGCGAGCCCCATCATCACCCTGGGTTGACGGTGCCGGGCCTGTTCATCGCGGTGGAGGGCCCCGAAGGGGCGGGGAAGACGAGCCTGGCGCGCGCGCTGGCAGCGCGGCTGGTCGCCGGCGGCCGGCAGGTCGTGTCCGTCCGAGAGCCCGGGGGCACGCCGGTGGCCGAAGCGGCCCGCAAGGTGGCGCTCAAGTTTCCGCACAAGATGGCGCCCGCGGCGGAGCTGTTCCTGTTCCTCGCGGCCCGTGCGGACCTGGTCGAGAAGGTGATCCGCCCCGCGCTCGCCGCGGGTCAGGTCGTGCTGGCCGACCGGTTCGACCTCTCGACCATGGCTTATCAAGTGGCGGGGGGCGGGTTGCCGGCCGCCGCGGTGGCCGAGGCCAATCGCCTCGCCACCACCGGACTTGTGCCGGACATTACTTTGGTGCTGGACGTGCCGGTCGACGTCGGGCGGCAGCGGCAGCGCGCCGCCCGCAAGGTCCAGGACCGGTTCGAGCGGCAGGACGACGCGTTTCACCGGCGGGTGCTGGAGGCGTACCGCCGCGCGCAGGGTCCCGGGGTCGTCCACCTCGACGGGACACAATCGAAGCAAGCCGTCCTGGACGCTGCCTGGCGCGAAGTCCTGGCGGCGGCGCCACTCTCAACACGAGGGGTCTCATGAAGCTCAGGAAGACGCTGGTCCTCGTCGCCGTCGCCGGCGTGGCGCTGGCCACGGGCGGCTGGCTGTTGCAGCGGGAGGCCGCGCCCGTCGGGTCGGTGTACCAGCAGGCGCGCCTGTTCGAGGACGTGCTCGCCCACGTGGCCGACTACTACGTCGATTCGATCGACGAGCGCCGGCTGTATCAGATGGCGATCGATGGGATGCTCGACCAGCTGCACGATCCGTACTCGGTGTTCCTGAAGCGGGACGACTTCCGGGCGCTCAGCGAAGCGACGTCGGGCAACTACGGCGGCCTGGGCATCCAGATCGACGTGCGGGACGGCTGGATCACGGTGGTGGCGCCGCTGCCCGACACGCCGGCGGAACGGGCCGGCATCCAGTCCGGCGACCAGATCATCGCGCTCGACGGCCGCCCGACCGAAGGCTGGAAGAACGATCAGGCGGTGAAGGAGCTGCGCGGTGAGCCCGGCACGGCAGTGGAGCTGAAGGTGCGGCGCGTCGGCGTCGAGCAGCCGCTCACCTTCAAGCTGAGCCGCGCCACGATCCACATCCGCTCGGTCCAGGTCGCCATGCTGCTTGACGATCGGGTGGGCTACGTCGCGCTCAACCCCGTGAGCGAGGCTTCGGCGCCCGAGCTCGCCGATGCATTGAAGAGCCTCACCGAGAAAGGCATGAAATCGCTGATCCTCGACCTGCGCGGCAACCCCGGCGGCCTGCTCGAGCAGGGCGTGGCGGTGAGCGACCTGTTCCTCGACCCCGGACAGGAAGTGGTCGAGACGCGGGGCCGCGCGCCGAATTCGTCCCGCGTGTACCGCGACGGCAAGCCCCAGCCGTGGCCGGGTCTGCCGGTCGTGGTGCTCGTGAACGGCGGCACCGCGAGCGCGGCCGAGATCATTACCGGTGCGCTGCAGGACCACGATCGGGCCGTCGTCGTGGGGACGCCGACGTTCGGCAAGGGGCTCGTGCAGTCGCTGTATCCGCTGACGCCGGAGGTGGCGCTCAAGCTCACCACGGCGCGCTGGTACACGCCCAGCGGGCGCACCATCCAGCGCAAGAGCAAGAGTGAGGAAGACCAGCTGGCGCAGGCCGAGGCCGCCGAGCTCGGCCGGGACACGAGCAAGGTCGATTCGTCGCTCGTGTTCCACACCGACCGCGGCCGCGTCGTGCGCGGCGGCGGGGGCATCCGTCCCGACCTGTTCGTGGTGCCCGACACGTTCACCGCCAAGGAGCGCGCCTTCATGAAGGCGCTGGGGAACAAGATCCCCACGTACTGGGATGTGCGGGCCGGCTACGCGCTCGAGGCGAAGGCCGCGGGACGCGTGAAGGGCCCGGACTTTCAGGTCTCCCCCGATATGGTGGACGACGTCATGCGGCGGCTGCGCGCGCGCGGCGTGACGCTGCCGGACAGCGTGCTCGCGGGCGCGCGCACGCTGATCTCCGACGACCTGGGGTACGAGATCGCGCGCTACGTGTTCGGGCGCCCCGTCGAGGTGCGGCGCCACATGAATGAAGACCGGCAGGTACAGGCCGCGCTCGCGCTCGCGCGTCGCGCCAAGTCGCCCCAGGACCTGCTGGCGATAGCGGCAGCGCAGGCGCCCGTCACGCCGCGCAACTAGGTGGATAACGGCCGGTCCCGCGTCATCGGCGACGCGGTCGTCGGGATCATCGGGCCCGGTCGTGCCGGGATCGGGCTGGCTCTGGCGCTCACGCAGGCCGGCTACCGAGTATCGCTGTACGGACGCAACAAGAAGCCGGTTCCGAAGCCGCTCACGCTGACGGTCGGCCCTGCCGACCGGCCGCCCGCCTGGATCTCCCAGGCGGGCGTCGTCATTCTCGCCGTCCGCGACGACGCCATCCGGCCGCTCGCCGACGCGCTGGCGCAGGCCCGCGCGATCCACGGGGAGCAGGTGGTGCTGCACCTCTCGGGGGTGCAGGGCCAGGAAGCGCTGGCGCCGCTCGTCTCCTCGCGGGCGGCGCTCGGCTCGCTGCACCCGCTGCAGACGATCGCGGAGCCCGAGCGGGCGCCGGAGCGGCTCAAGGGCGCGTGGGCCGCGGTCGAGGGCATGCCGCGGGCGGTGCAGGCGGCCGAGGGACTCGCCCAGGAGCTCGGGATGCGCCCGTTCCGGATCGCGTCCAAGGCGAAGGCGATTTACCACGCGGGCGCGGTGTTCGCATCGAACTACCTGGTGGTGGTGGAGGCCGTCGCCCAGCGCTTGCTGCGTCACGCGGGACTGTCGGACGCCGACGCATGGCAGGCGCTGCGCCCCCTGGTGGAGGGCACCCTCGAGAACCTGACCCGCCAGGAGCCGGTCGCCGCGCTCACCGGCCCCGTGGCGCGGGGGGACGAGGAAACGATCCGGCGCCACCTCGACGTGTTGACGCGTGACGACGCCGCGCTGTACCGCGCGCTGGGGCGCACGGCGCTCGAGCTGGCGCAGAAGAGGGGGATGGACGAGGCGACGGCGGCGCGGGTGGCCGCGGCGCTGGCTACTGATCTACCACCCGTACTCCGGCCGGAGGTGAAAACGTAAACTCGCGGCCTGGCACACCGGCGTTCACCTTGAGGTTCGTCAGCACCACCGTGCGGTCCTGCCCCGACGCTTCCGCGATCTCCATCCGCTGCACCAAGCCGTCGTCGCGCCGTATCCAGATGGTCGCCGCGCTGTAGGGCTGGTCCCCCGTCTTCGGCTTGAGGGTCACGATGTCCGCTACGCCGTCCGCGAGCGAGTCGGACCGCACATACCGCGCCGTGTAGCGCTCCCGCGGACGCTCCACGAACTGCCCGATCAAGTTGGGACCGGTCGTGCCGACCTCGGGGATGCGCGACCGGATCACCTGGCCGGGCGTCGTGCTCGGCGTGTACAGCCAGAGGTAGCGGCCGTCGGCGACGATGCGGTCGCCTTTCGGGTCGGTAAACCGCATCGCGAAGCGGCTGGGCCGCATCTGGTACAGCCGCCCGCGCGTCGTGTCCGGCGCGCCGATCATGGGATTCGCGACGACCTGCACGAAGTCGGCGGACAGGTTGGCGATCGTCTGGTAAGTCTGGCTCGCGTGGTCGAGGACGGGCCAGGGGTCCTGGGCGGTTAGACGGTTAGGCGGATAGGCGGATAGTAGCATCGCTGCGAACGCAAGGCCCGCGACCCGCGACTGGCCTGTCATCGTCCTCACTATCCGTCTAACCGCCTATCCGCCTATCCGTCTATTAGTGCCGGCTCTGCCACCCGCCGCCCGATCACATCCGCGATCACCCGCACCTCGCGCATCAGCTGCGCGAACTGCTCCGGGAACAACGTTTGCGCTCCATCCGACAGCGCGCGCTCGGGGTCGGGATGCACCTCGATCATGATCCCGTCCGCGCCTGCGGCGACGGCGGCGCGCGCCATGGGGATCACCTTGTCGCGCAGTCCGGTGCCGTGCGAGGGGTCCGCGATGATCGGCAGGTGCGACAGCTTGTGCACGACCGGAATGGCCGTGAGGTCGAACACGTTGCGCGTCGCCGTGTCGAAGCCGCGGATGCCCCGCTCGCACAGGATCACGTCGTGGTTCCCTTCGGCGAGCAGGTACTCGGCGGACAGCAGCAGCTCCTCGATGGTCGCCGACATCCCGCGCTTCAACAGGACGGGCTTCTTGGCCCGGCCGGCCGCCTTGAGCAGCGAGAAGTTTTGCATGTTGCGGGCGCCGATCTGGACGATGTCCGCCACCTCGGCCACGTAGCCCACCCCCTCGGGGTCCATCGCCTCGGTGCAGATCAGGAGGCCCGTCTCGTCTCGCGCCTTGCCGAGCAGCCGCAGCCCCGGCCGCCCGAGCCCCTGGAACGAGTAGGGCGAGGTGCGCGGCTTCCACGCGCCGCCCCGCAGGATCACCGCGCCGGCGTCCTTGACGAGGCGGGCCGCGTCGATGATCTGCCGCTCGCTCTCCACCGAGCACGGGCCGGCAATGGCCACCACGTCGGCGCCGCCGACTTGAACGGCGCCCCCTCCCCCGAGGCGCACGACCGTGTTCTCCGCCTTCCACTCGCGACTCACCTGCTTGTAGGGCTTGGAGACGTGGATCACTTCCTGGACACCGGGGAGACCTTCGAGGCGCGACGCGTCCACGCGGCCGTCGTTACCGACCAGACCGACGGCGGTACGCTGCACGCCCGGCATCGGCTGGGCCTTGTAACCCATCTCCTCGATGACCGCGACCACGCGCCTGACCTCTGCGTCCGTCGCCCCGTGTCGCATCACGATCAGCACTGCTACTTGCCTCCCCCCCCGATGGTGAACCGGTCACCGTCCCGCGCCGCGGTGATCGCCCCTCCTTTGAACCGCGCGCCGGCCGCGCGCGCCGGGTCAGAAGTTTCTACCGGTGGGTAGAAGTGCGTCAAGACGAGCCGCCGCACGCCCGCGTCGCGCGCCAGCTCTCCCGCCTGCTCCGGCGTCAGATGAATGTCGATCGCCTGATCGGCCGGCAGCGAGCACTCGGCGAGCAGTAGGTCCGCGCCGGACGCCCAGCGCGCCAGGTCGCGCGACGGGCCCGTGTCCCCCGTGTACACCAGCCGTCCCTCGGGCGCCGTGAGGGACAGCGCCACGCTTTCCGGTGTGTGCGGCACCGGGAAGGTCTCGAGGCTCACGTCCCCGTCGAGCGGAAACGGCTCGCGATCCCGCACGTCCAGGATGCCGATCGGGAATCCCGGGTCGAGCAGCCACGGCCCGTACCCCTCGGCGAGCTTCTTCACGAGGCGCACCACCCCCGGCGGCCCGAGGACGACGAGCGGGTCCGTGCGCGGCGGCACGGTGGTGTACTTGAGGGCGTACACCAGCATCGGCAGCTCGCCCCAGTGGTCGGGGTGGAAGTGCGACACGATCACGTGGGTGACGTCGTGCCACGGGAGGCCGAACTGCGCCAGGCGGTGCAGCGCCCCGGCGCCGCAGTCGAGCAGAATCTTCAAGCTGCCTCGGCTCACCCAGTGGCACGCCGACGTCCGGCTCGCCGACGGGGCTACGGTCCCCGTCCCGACGGTGACCAGTTCCATTGCGTTACCGATTCCTTCCGCGGAAGACGATTCGCCTGAACTGAATTACTCCCCCCGCATTCAACTTGTACAGATACACGCCCGCGGGCACGTCGCGCCCATCGTTGGCACGGCCGTCCCACGTCAGCCGCGGGTCGCAGGTCGGTCCGCCGGCCCCGCTGCGACCGTAGCGGCCCGCGGGCAGGACTTCGGGGAACGCCGGCCCGGGCACGAAGCGCCGCACCGAGTTGCCCCGCAGGTCGAGGATCGCGAGCTCCACGCGCCCCGTCACCGCGAGGTCGAACCAGATGCAGGTCGAATCCCGCCCCAGGGCAGGGAACGGGTTCGGGAAGTTCTGATACAGCAGCGTAGCGGGGGGAATGGTCGAATCCACGACCAGGAACACCCCGGCGCTCCGCACCAGGCTGGTGTCGCTGCCCGCGTGCACGACGACCGACCAGAGATAGGTCACGTTGCGCTCGAGCGGCTTCGGCGCCCGGTAGCTCGTGTCGGGAAGCCCGCCGACCGCGAACTCGGGGAGATTGGCGAACTGGACCGCGCTGCGCCGCACCGTGAGGTCGTAGTGGAACGGCCCCGGCGGCGCCGCGACGGCCGGCGAGCGCCACGCGAAGGTCGGCTGATCGTCCGCGGTGTTCACGCCCCCCGGCGCCGACAGCGTCGTGAGCGTAGTCCAGGGCGGGACGGTGATTGGTCCGACAACGCCCGTCGTCGCGCTGCTCGCGTCGACGCGCCAGAACAGTGGCCGCCCCGGCTTGAGCGGTCGCCGCAGGGCGTACCCCGCCGTATCCGTCGCGGTATCGACGACGAGGGACGCGAGCGCGGAGTCCCGAGCGACGCGCAGCCGGTAGGTCACCGTGGTGCCGGGCGGCGGTGGGTTGTCCAGCGACCAGGAGAAGTCGGGGGTGATCGTGGTGAGTACGGGGTCCACCGGGGCGAGCGGCGTGATGCCGGCCGCGGGAGACACACGGAGTCGGCGCGCCGCGCCGCCCGCCGGCACGGCGAGTCCGAGGAGCAGAGCGCCCCGGAGCGCCCGGCGCACGCGCTTTAGACCGGTTCCATCTGGCCCAGTCGCACGCCCACGATGGTGGACACGCCGGGCTCCTGCATCGTGACGCCGTAGACCGCGTCCGCGGCCTGCATGGTGCGGGGGTTGTGCGTGATGACGATGAACTGCGTCTGATCCTTGAATTCGGCGAGCAGCCGCACGTAGCGGCCCACGTTCGCGTCGTCGAGCGGCGCGTCCACCTCGTCGAGCAGACAGAACGGGCTGGGTTTCGCCAGGAAGATCGCGAACAAGAGCGACACGGCGACGAGCGTGCGCTCGCCCGACGAGAGCAGGTGAATCCGCTGGGTGCGCTTGCCGCGCGGAGCGGCGTGGATCTCGATCTCGCTCTCGAGGGGCTCGTCCTCGTTCGCGAGCCGCACGTCGCACTCGCCGCCGCCGAACAGCGTCTGGAACACGGCGCGAAAGTTCTCGCGCACCTTGCCGAACGACTCGAGGAACATGGCCTTCGCCGTCCGGTCGATCTCGCGCGCGGCCTGCTGCAACGACTGGCGGGCGGCCACGAGGTCGTCTCGCTGGGTCATCAGGAACTCGAGGCGCTTCATTTCCTCGGCGTGCTCCTCCACGGCGAGGGCGTTCACCGGCCCCACGGCGTCGATCGCGCCCTGCAGCCGCTCGTTCTCCTGGCGCAGCCAGGCGAGGTCGCCCGCGACGACGGGCGCGTCGGCGAGCAGCTGGTCGAGCGGTTTGCGCCATTCCGCCTCGACCCGCTCGGCCAGTCCGCGCTTGCGGCCGAGAATCTCGGTGCGCTCGAGCTCGAGCTTGTGCTCCTCCGCCCCGAGCGCATCCAGGGCGCGGCGCACGTCGGTGAGCGTCCCCTCTGCTTGCGCCAGCCCGGCCTCGGCCCCTTGGACCTGCGTCCCGGCGTCGGTGGCGGCGGCTTCGAGCGCGCCCAGGGCCAGCTTCCGCTCCTTGAGCGCGTCCTGCCACTGGGTCTGCTGGCCGGTGAGCGTCGCCGTGTCGTGGTCGATCGCGGCGATCTCGCCGGCGAGGGATGCCCCCTGGTGGCGGGCTTCCTCCGCGTCGGCAGCGGCGCGGGCGGCGCGCTCGCGCGCCGTGGCGAGCCGCGCCTCGACCTGCGCGGCGTCCACCTGCCATTGCACCCGCTGCTCGCGGGCCGCCTCCTGCTGCGCCTCGATCTCCGCGAGCCGCGCGCGCTCGGCTCCCAGGCGCTCGTCGAGCCGCACCCGCTCGACCTCGTGCCGCTCCAGCTCGCCGTGCAGCGTGGTGAGCCGCGCCTCGACCTCGCCGAGCCGGCGCGACAGCCGCTCCACCTGCGCCGCCGCATCGGTCGCCTCGCGTTGGGCATGCGCCGCCGCGCGCTCGGCGTCGCCCTTCAGGGCGCCCGCCTCGAGCTCCGCCTGCCGTGCCTGCTCCGCCTCCGCCCCCGCGGCGGTGAACGCCGCGTCCGCCTTGGCGAGCTCGGCGAGAGTGTACTCGAGCGCCGCGGTGGCGCGACCGCGCGCCGCCTCCGCCTCGCGCACGTCTTGCTCGAGCGCTTCCAGCTCCGCGCGCCGCTGCAGGGGCCCCCCCGCTCCGCTCCCGGTCGCGGGACCGCCGTCCAGGAACACGGCGCCGTTCGGCCGCCGCAGCGCCGCCCCCGCCCCTCGGCTCCCGTCCAGGACCTCGTGCCCGGCGAGCAGCGCCTGCACCCATGCCGTCGCGGGGCCGTCCACCCGGAGCCGTTCCTGCAGCGGGTGCCCGTCCGCGGCCAGGCGTGGGCCGGGCACGCAGGGGAGCAGCACCAGCGGCCCGGGGCGCACCTGATCATGCCAGTGGCGCACGGCGTCGATCGCCGCCGCGTCGCGCACCAGCACGGCGTGCAGCCACTCGCCCAACAGCCGCTCGGCGAGCTCCGCGTCGCGGCGACTGGTGCGCACGAAGTCCGAGAGCGGCCCCACCACCGCGTCGCCGAAGTGTGCTTTGTCGCGCAGCAGCGCCTGCGCCGCCGGGGCCAGGCCGACGCGCTCCCGCTCGAGGTCCGCCAGGGCATCGCGCCGCGCCGTCACCTGTGCCACCGCCTCCTCGGCCTGGCGCCGCGCCGCCCGGTCGTGCGTCTCCTGCTCCTTGAGGCCGGCGACGCGCCGCCGCGCCTGCACCACGGCCTCCGCCGCCGCCGTCGCCGCGCGCGCCCGAGCGGTGGCGCGCTGCGCCAGCGTGCTCGCCTCCGCGGCGGCAGTCCGCTCGGCTGCGTCGCGGGTCGAGCGCTCCTGCGACGCCTGCCCCAGCTGTTGGCGCAGCTCCGCCCGCTCCCGCTCCAGTGCCGCGCGCTCGCCCTCGAGCGCGCGGAACGCCTCCGCCCGGCGTTGCAGGTCTTCCTCGAGCTCGCGCACCGCCGCGCGCTGAGCGAGCAGACGATCGCGCACCTCCTGCTCGAGCGTCGTGCGGTTCGCGAGCTCGCGCTGGACCGCCGCGAGATCGCCCTCTGCCGCCCCGCACTCGGCCGCGACGGCTTCGCGCTCGCGGTCTGCCCGCGCCGCGCGCGTCTCGGAGCTCGCCCGATCGAGGGCCGCCTTGGCGCGCCGTTGTCCCGCGTTGTGCAGCCGCTCCGCGGCGAGGGCCAGGTCGCCTTCCAGCCGCCCGACCTCGAGCTTCGCGTCGTTGAGTCGCCGCTCGACCTCGGTGCGACGGGCCTCCGCCGTGTGCCGCGCCTGGGCGCGCGCCTCGCGGGTGCGCTCCGCCTCGGCCAACCGCGCGCGCTCACCCGGGAGGGCGGCCGCGAGCTCCGTCGCCCGCTTTCCCAGCGCGCCCAGCGCGAGATCCAGGTCCTCGAGCTCGCGCCGCACGAGCGTGAGTGCGATCCCGAATCGCTCCTCGATCATCGTGCCGTAGCGCTCCGCCTTGCCGCGCTGCCGCGCTAGGCTCCGGACCTGCGTCTGCACTTCGCTCACCAGGTCGTCCAGCCGCGCCAGATCGGCCGCCGTCTCTTCCAGCCGGCGCTCCGTGCTCTTCTTGCGGTCCCGGTACAAGCCGATCCCGGCCGCCTCCTCGAACAGCGCGCGCCGCTCTTCCGCCTTCTCGGAGAGCAGCGCCTCGATCATGCGCGCCTCCATCACGACGGCCGCGTCGGCGCCGAGCCCCGTGCCGCGCAACAGATCCTGCACGTCGCGCAGCCGCACGGGCGAGCGGTTGAGGAGGTACTCGCTCTGACCGGAGCGCGACAGCCGCCGCGTGACGACGACTTCCTGGTACGCGAGCGGCAGCGTGCCGTCCGCGTTGTCGAACACCAGCGACACCTCAGCGACGTTCACCGGCCGCCGCCCCGTGGACCCCTGGAAGATCACGTCCTCCATCTTTCCGCCGCGCAGCAGCCGCGGCGATTGCTCGCCCAGCACCCAGCGCACCGCGTCCGAGATGTTGGACTTGCCGCAGCCGTTCGGTCCCACGATGGCCGTGACCCCCGCGTCGAATGGCAGCTCCACGCCGCCGGCGAAGGACTTGAAGCCCGACAGTTCGAGCCGGGTCAATCTCATGGTGTGGTCCCCATGCGGGTGACGAGGGTGGCCGGAATGCCGGCCCGTTTCAGCCGCGCCTCGGTGAGCGCCGCCTGCTCCGGGCTCTCGAACGCGCCCACGATGAGGCGGCCGGAATCCCAGGCGATGGCCGGGATCCCCTTGGCCCGGAGGCTGTCCCGGTGCACCGCGCCGCCCAGCAGCAGCGCGTACGGGGCGCGCAGCACGTCGCCCTGGCCGCGGGCGACGAGCCCGTGCTTCCATAACCGCGCCCGCGCTGCGAGGGCCGAGTCGCGCGTGGGATACGCGCCGCCGAGGACGCGGTACCAGACGGTGGCCCCCCCCCGGCGGCCGCTCAGCGCGACCGGTGTCACGAAGGGGGGGATACCCCCTGCCGCGAGCCGGTCGCCGACGGCCAGCGCCTTGTCGAGCCGGCCGTACGCCGCGAGCTGTACGGTCCACGGCAGCGAATCGCGACGTGGGGCCGGCGTGACGGCGGTGGGGCGGGCGGGGCGGGCGGGGGCTGCGGGCGGGCCCGGCTGTGCGGCAGGCGGGACGCGCGTCGCGGCACGCTGTTCGGCGCCGCGCGCGAACAGTGCCCAGCCGCCGGCGGCGCCGGCCGCGAGCGTGGCCGCCACGACCACGGGGCGCGCCCGGCGCCGCGGCGCCGCCCGCACCGCAGGGGCCGCCGAGACGCGCAACGGCCGCGCGTCCGGCGCTGGCGTCGCCACCGGCGTCCAGCGCTCGCGCACCACGCCCAGCAACGGGATGCCGCGCTCCATCGCCGCGCTGATGCCCTGGCCGATCGACGACTCCGGCTCGAAGCCGTCGGGTGACAGCACGAGCAGCCCGTCGGGAACGGCAGAGAGTCGCGCCAGTGCGCCGGCCGACAGGTACAGCAACAGCAGCGCTCCCTCCACGCGGAAGCCGCCGTGCAGCCGCCGCCAGCGTGGATTCGCGAACAGTTCCCCGGCGTGCGACGTCGCGGTCCCTGCGGCGATGAAGAAAACGTGGTCGATCTCGTGGGCCGCCTTGGTGAGCGACACGTCGTACTCGAAGGCGTCCACGATGCCTTCTGCGGGAGGGGAGAGGCCCGCCACCTCGTGCAGCTTCGGGTCCTCGAACCACAGGTCCACGAGCGCCACGCGGCGGGCCCCCGTCAGAGCGGCGGCGCGCGCGACGTCCCACGCCGCGCCTGCCGCCCACTTCAGGTCGCCCGTGGCGGGCACCAGCGCCACCAGCGCCTGCTCCGCGACGAGCGACGGCACCAAGGCGTCGAGCCGCGAGCGCGGCAGAGGGCGGAGCGTCACGGCGTGCTGGGCTGGTAGATCCAGAAGGGGCGCCCGAGCTTCCGGCCGATCGCGTCCGCCTGGGTCCGGGTCGCGTACGGACCCAGTACGACCCGGTAGCCGTCATCGGGGCTCTTGGGCTGCAGCACGCGCGCCGCGAGCCCGGCGCGCGTGAGCTGCTGCGCCATCTCCGACGACCACGCCTCGTTCTGCGACGTGGAGACCTGAACGTACATGGGGCCGCCCGCGGCGCCCGCCGTGTCGGCGGCGCCTCCCCCCTGGCTCCCGGGCTGCCCTGCCGCAGCCTGCGCATCCGCGAATGCGCCTCGATAGCCTCCGCGCGGACGCCACGGACTCAGCGTCCACAGGTCCGCCGCCGCTCCCTTCAGCCGCCCCGTCTCGACGAGTGAATCGGGGCGATAGGCCACGACGTCGTCTCCCTGACGCACCAGCAGCGACCCGTCGGGCGCGATCGCGGGCAGGTCGGCTCGCCAGCCGCTCGCGACGGCCCCCACCAGCCGCTTCACCGGCAGGTCCACGACCCACACCGAGTCTCCCACGGTGGGCCGCGCCAGCAGCCAACGCCCCAGCGGGTCGAGCCGGATCGCGGCAGCGGGGAGGGGGAGCGCGATGCCGTCGATCTCCGCGCGCTCGAAGCGGTCGATCGCGGCGAGGCCGGGCTCGGTGCGCCGCGTGACATAGATGCGGTGGCCGGACGGCGAGAAGGCCAGCTCCCGGGGATGATCGCTCAGCGCGACGAAGGCCGGCTCGCGGCGGCCCAGCGGATCCATGAGCAGCACTCCCGAGTCGCTCGACACCGCGAGCAGGTCGCCCCAGCGCGTCGCGGCGACGTCGCCCCCCGTCGGGATGGGCCGGCTCGCGGCGGGCTGATCGGCGGCGGCGGTGAGGAGCTTCGGCGCGTCGACGGCAACGAGGCGCTGGTCGGCGGCGCCGAACAACTGGTGCGGCAGGCTCGGCAGCGGCTGGGCCCAAGCGACCCGCAAGCGTCGCGCGAGCGACACCACCCGGCGCTTCGCGTCCACCGTGAACAGCGTGCCGTCGGGTCCCAACGTCGCCTGTTGCACCGCCGTCGCGACCGTGTCCACGCGGGCGCTCCCCAAGTCGACCGCCAGGACCTCGCCCTTGCCGGTCACGACGTAGAGAAACTCCGCCTCCGCGTCGAGCCCGACGACCCGCCCGACGGGGGGCAGCCTGCCTCGGATCATGTCCGGGACCTCGACCAGGGTGGAGAGGCGATACACCCGGGGGATGCCCCCCTTGGCCGCGACGCGGATCGCCACGGCGCCGCTACGGGCCCCGGCCATCTGGCGACTAACAGCTTGCGATGCTTGTGGTTGCGTGGTCTGGGCCGATGCGGCAGCGGGCGCCCGGGACCGGCAGCCCCAGAGCGCTAGGCTGGCGAGAAGAAAACAGGCTCGGCGGGTACGCAAAATGGCCTCGCCGGACAAGATAGGCAACCGGCGAGGCCAGGACAAGTGTTTTGGCGATGCGGAGTTAGAACGTCGGCCCGAGACTCACCGTCCAGTAGGGAGAGTTGTGCGGCCGGTCGAGCGGCTTGGTGTAGTCGAACCGCAGCACCACGAACCCCAGGAAGTTCATCCGGATCGAGCCGCCCCAGCTCTTGAGGGGCACGCGGCAGACCTCGGGGTCGGGGTTGCTGCACGCGCTCTGGCGCAAGCGCACCTGGGATCCGTTGTTCCACGCCAGTCCCACGTCGTAAAACAGGGCGCCCTCGATCGGCGGCAGCCCCACGGGCAGGAACCCGAGCACCACGCTCCGAGTGAGTGGGAAGCGCAGCTCAGCGTTGAACACGCCGATGCTCGACCCGATGAGCTGGTCGAGCGCCGGGCAGCCGGTGGGGCCCGTGCTGGTACTGTCGGCGGTGACGCACTCGTTGTTGAGGAGGGAGCCGGCGGTGTAGCCCCGAATCAGCTCGGTGCTGCCGAGGAACTGGGGAAACAGATCGGCGTCCCGCCCGCGGCGGCCGTAGACCAGTCCGCGGAAGGCGAACGTGAACGGCCGCGCGAAGAAATAGCGGCGCACGTCGGCCAAGCCCTCGGTGAACTGCCAGTTGCCGAAGCTGGGCGAGATCTGGAGGCGGGAGCGCGCGCCGGCGAACGGCCCCACCCAGCCGAACAGGGTGTTGTCGTGCACCAGCGCGACCTGCGGCCCATAGTAGCTGACGGACCCCAGGTCCTGGGTCCGGGAATCGGAGACCGGCTCGCAACCGACGTTGTACACGCACCCATAGTCCTGCTGCAAGATAGACTGGTCGATGTTGGCGAAGTGCCCGCCGAGCTCGACGCGCGTGAACCGGTTTAACGGGTAGTAGCCTGCCGCGAACACGTCGCGAACGATGAACCGCTCGATCTGCGCTGTCTGAATGTAGTCGTAGGGGCTGGCGCCGGTGGTCTGCACGGGCGACGGCAGGTAGAAGTAGTATGGCGTCTGCGACGCGCCGGCCAGCCAGTTGAGTCGGTGCGACTGGTTGAGATAGGCGGCGAGCACCTGCGCCTCGGCGAGGCGGCCGTTGACCGCGCCCGCGAACGCCAGCGTGTGGTTCCCCAGCATGTCCGAGAGCACGATCGCGGTCCCGCCGAAGAAGCCCCGTCCGAAGTTGTCGCGCTCGTACCCGATGGTCGGCCGCGCCACGTAGTCGGGCGAGAAGCGCGTGTGGTACGGCTTCAGCGTGAATTCGTTCGTGTCGGGGAGCGCCGGGGACGAGTCGATCAGCGATTTCACGGACACCGGCGCCGGCGCGGACGAGTCGGGCGTTCCCGGCGTTGCCGGAGCGCTGGACGCGCGGAAGCCCGTCGGCGTGCGGTACACCGACCCGCCGGCACGGGGCTCCGGCACCTGGGCGGTGCCGCCCGGCGCGGTGGATGCAACTGCCGTGGAAGGGGTCGCCGGCCGGCGTTGCGCCGCGAGCAGCGAAGCCAGCGGCGGGTTCGCGGGCGGCTGGTACGGCTGACGCTTTAGCGACCGCGGGTTGTCGAGCCCGTACACGTTGTACTCCCCCTCCTCGTAGTAGGCGAAGGCGAGGCGGTCGGCCTCGTGCGCCCAGGAGAGGCAGGGAGACAGCGGCGTGATGCCCGTGACGCCCGTATACACGTCGGTGAGCTGGTAGACGTTGCCGTCGGCGAAGTCGTACAGGAAGATGTTGCTGATCCCGGTGCTGCGGTCGGACACGAAGGCAAGCGATCGACCGTCCGGCGCCCACACCGGATTGATGTTCTTCCCCTGATCCATGTGCTTGAGCAGCTCGATCCGGCCGTCGGCCAGGTGGTACAGCCCGATCCGCATGTTGCCGAACTTGAGCGTGCCGAAGTCCGTCTCGCCGCCGCGGTCGGTGGTGAACGCGATCGTCTTCCCGTCGGGCGACCACGCGGGGTCCAGGTCCGCATACTTGTCGTTGGTGAGGCGCCGCAGGTCCGAGCCGTCGGCATTCACGATGAACAGATCGGACAGGCCGCCGTCGTATCCGGTGAACACGAGCTGCTTCCCGTCGGGCGACCAGGCGGGTGTGGTGAGCCCGTTCAACGGGATGGCGATGCGCCGCACCTCGCGGTCCCGCTTGACGTCGAGGATCACGAGGTCGTCGCGGTCCTTGTGCTTCGCGGCGATGGCAAAGTAACGGCCGTCGGGCGAGAACGAGCCGGCAGAATAGATGAACCGCAGGCTCTCGAAATTGCTGTTGAGCGTGGACTTGACGAGCCGCCGCTTCACGCGGCCGGTCTCGGCGTCCGCGAGGTAGAGGTCCACGAAGAACGAGTTGCGCTCGCTGAAGTAGGCGATGTCGCGCCCGTCGGGGCTCAGCGCGGGGGCGAGGTGGAGCGTGCCGTCCGAGCGCTTCTTGGTGAGGACTGGCTGCGCGATGCGCCGGGCTTTGTAATGCTCGGCGAGCTGCGGCAGATACGTCGTCTGGACGGCGTCTCGCCACTCGTTGAAGAGGTCGTCGAGCGAGATGCCGAGCGCCCGCTTGACGGCGCCCTCGACGCCGCTCGAGACCGAGGCCTGCAGGATCTCCCCGATCGCCTCGTCGCCCCACTTCTCCCCGATGTAGGCCCAGATTGCGTGCCCGAAGTAGTAGGGGAACACCTCGTCGTAGGTCAGTTGCCGCGTGGTCGGCAGGTGCCCCTCGAGCGCCGCGTCCCGCAGCCACATCGCGGTGTGAGGATCGATCGGTCCGACGGAGAGATACTCTGCCATCCCCTCCATGAACCAGAGGGACGGGTTCACGTTGATGAGCGTCTGTACCCCGGCGCCGATGCGGCCGCGGCTGAACACGTCGTACTGGAACTGGTGCACCATCTCGTGCCCGATCACGTGCTCGAGCTCGGCGTAGGAGCCTGTGAAGGGGAGGACCATGCGGTGCTTGAAGAACTCGGTGACGCCCCCCAGACCCTCGCCCGTGGCGTCGATGATGTTCGTCTGCTGGAAGTCGGACTGCGACGCGTACAAGATGATCGGCTTCCGGGCCTGGAACTGGTGATGCAGGATGCGCGACAGCCGCGCGTACCACCGCTCGGCCATGCGCGCCGCGTCGAGCGCTCCTGCCCGCTCGGCCGGATAGTAGTAGACCTCGAAGTGCTCGGTCTGGATGATCCGGAAATCGAAGTTCTGGTACTGCACTTTGTTCTGGCCGAAGTACTGCGCCGCGAGCGGTGCCGCGCCGAACAGCGCGAGCGCCACCGCGACTCCGCCAATGCGTCGCATGAACCTCATCCTTTCGACCGGCCCCCCCGGCCCAAGCCGCCCGGAGTCACGGCACCGAGCACCGGTGCGTCGCTCCAGAGGCGCTCCAGCTGGTAGAACTCGCGCAATTCGGGATGAAAGACGTGTACGACGAAGTCCACGTAGTCCAGCAGCACCCAGCGGCCCTGGCCCAGCCCTTCGACGTGATGGGGAGCGATGCCGCGGGGCGCCAACGCCGTCATCAAGTGCTCCGCCATCCCGCGCACGTGCGCGTCCGAAGTGCCCGATACGATCACAAAGTAGTCGGCCGCGCCGGTCAGGCCTCTCAAGTCCAGCACCAGCGGATCGATCGCCTTCCGGTCCGCCAACGTCTCCGTCACGAGCCGCAGGGCCGCGAGCGCGTCCGCGCCCGGCCGCACCGCCGGGCGTCCGCTCCGCCTGCTAGTCATAGCGCCCCGCCGACCCGTTTGTTCCGTGTCCCATCGACAGATATGGCCATGATCGGCCTTACGTGGCTACTCCTTGACGACCGTCACGCGAATCTCGGGATGCACGTCGGGATGCAGCTTGATCCCGACCCGGAACTCGCCCAGCTCGCGGATCGGCTCCGGGAGGTCCACCTTGCGCTTGTCCACGTGGATGCCGAGCTCTTCCAGCTTGCGCTGGATGTCGCTCGCCGTGACCGAGCCGTACAGCTTGTCCTCCTCGCCCACCTTCACCGTGAAGCTGAGCTGCACCTCGGCGACCCGGGTCGCCTCGGTCTCGGCGGCGCCCTTCTCCGCGGCTCGCTGTTTGGCGATGCGCTCCGCCTCGTAGGTGATCTTCTTCTTGTTGGCCTCCGTGGCCGGGTAGGCGAGCCCCTTGGGGAGGAGGTAGTTCCGGGCGTAGCCGTCCTTCACTTTGACGACCTCCCCCGCCTTCCCTAGGTGCTGCACGTCTTCTCGCAGGATGATCTCCATGGTCCCCGTTTCCTCTAGTGGTTCAGAACGACGCCCGCGGGCGCGGCGCCGGGGGCGTCACGCCGGACCGAGCGCTCGGGCCCCCCCCGAGCGGGTGACGCCGGCCGCGGCGGCCCGAGGGGCGTGCGCGCGACCAGCGCGTGACCCTGCCAGGCGAGCGCCAGCCCGGCCAGCGTCACGAGCAGGAGCCACAGGGGCCAGCCGACCGCGAAGGCGCGGACGGCGGGCTCGAACAGCGGATAGAGTGGGGGCGCGCGCTCCACGACCTGTCGCGCCACGGCGCTCGCCGCGCGCGTGGCGTCCCACTGCACCTCGTTCCAGACGGGGGGCCCGGCGATGGCGCGGCCCAGGACCGCGACGCCGGCGGTGGCGTAGAGGCACGCGCGCAGGGCGAGCGACCAGAACGTCGCCGGCCGCACCGCCGCGCTCGCGGCGAACGCGATGCTGACGAGCACGATCCACGCGCGGACGAGCGCGTCGAGCAATCCGGCCGCGGGAGCGAGCAGCGACGCAACCGCGAGGCCCAGCGCCAGCGACGTGGCGAGCCACTCTCGCCGGGTCCGGGGTCGGGCGGCCACGAGCAATGCGGCGAACGGCAGCCCGACGAGACTCGCCGGTGCGAGCAGCACGAAGGCCAGCGCGCCGAGCGCGAGGCGCCAGATCGTCAGCCGACGTAGCCCTTGATGTACGGTAGCAGCGCCAGCTGGCGCGCCCGCTTGATCGCGGTCGCGAGCTGGCGCTGGTGCCGCGCGCACATGCCGGACAGGCGACTCGGCAGGATCTTGCCGCGCTCCGTCAGGAACCGGCCCAGGGTGCGGTCGTCCTTGTAGTCGAGCACGCGGACCCCGGACTCGCACACGGGGCACGTCTTCGCGGGGCGTCTCACGCTTCGTCCTCCTCGAGCTCCTCTTCCTCCGTCGCGATCACGGCCGCGGCCGGGGCGGGCTTGGCCGGCAGGCCTTCCGACACGACGACCAGGAACCGCAGCACGCCCTCGTCCAGCTTGACGGCGCGCTCGTACTCGGGAAGCAGCTCCGCGGCGGCCTCGAACTGCGCCACGACGTAGGCGCCCGAGTCCTTCTTCTTGATGGGGTAGGCGAGCGTGCGCTTGCCCCAGTGGGCCACGTTCGCGACGGTGCCTTTGCCGTCCCGGGTCAGCTGGGCGTGGAACTTCTCGAGTTTCTCGTTGATCGCGGGCTCTTCCAGCGCGGGATCGAAGATGTAGACCGTCTCGTAGCGACGAGCCATGCCACCTCCCTTTGGTCATGGGCGACCCGGCGCAGGTGCGGCGCCGAGTAGGGAATTCTGTCGGGGGGAAACATAGGCGGTCCGGCGATCGCGCGGTAGGGCGGCCGGTCGCAACGAGCGTCCGCGATCCGATCGCACGTCGCGCACATCGCACGCGCGTTCGAGGCGCTCGCCGCGGTCCACCAGTTCCTTGCGTTCCAGCGGAGCGATCACCGGGTGGAATGAGGGCGGGGCGGTTGCCCCACTCCGCTGCTCCCGCGTGATGCCGCTCACATCCCATCGTCGCGAAACGCGCTGAATTGATCTCGCTTTGATCCCCCGTGATTAGCGTCACGCTACGGAAAGGGGGGTTCAATCATCCTCTGGGTAAGGACTTGGCGGCGCGACCGTCCAATGAGGTGGAAGTGGCATCCGTCTTGCTCGGTTGCACCCTCAGGAGTCACGGGTCCCCGGTGCTGGAGATCGGGGAGCGACAAAGGAAGGGGCTATGCGCGTTGGGGGACGTCTCTGGCTCGTCATGCGCGCCTCGCGCGCCGCGGTCGCGGCGGCGGGGCTGCTGGCGTTGCTCGCGCTGCAGCCGGAGCCCGCGCGCCTCGTGGAGGCGGCGTCGGCGCGCGCCGGCCCGCACGCGCGCGCGCTCGTCCTTTCCAGCCAGGCACGGCGCTACCTCGCCCTGCAGTACCGCTCGTATCCCACGGAGTTCATGGGCTGCATGATCGGCGAGATCAGCGGCAACGCGGTGCTGGTGCGGCGGATCGCGCCGGCCGACGTCGATCCGGCGCAGTCGACCGCCACGCATGTCGTTCCCAAGCAGACCTGCGAGGACGCGGGATGGATGGGGACCGTCGGCATGATCCACAGCCACCCGACCGGCGAGCGCTGCTGGTACTACTTCCCCGGCACCCAGGTGGCGAGCTCGGACGCGCAGTCGTTCGCGCGGCAGCCGTACGCGGTGGACGCGATCATGTGCGGCGACCGGGTCGTATGGATCAGCCGGGACATGGTGCAGCAGCAGGTGCCGCTGGTCGAGCAGCGGCAGACGGCGCCGCCGCGCTCGCGGCGCGGGAACCGGGTCCACGCCGGGTCGGCGGCGACCTCGGGGGACGGGGGGGACGGGGGGGACGACTAGCCGTCAGACGTTGAACCGGAACAGCAGGATGTCCCCGTCCCGCACCACATAGTCCCGCCCTTCGCTCCGCACCAGCCCCTGCTCCCGCGCCACCTTGTAGGATCCCGCGCGCACGAAGTCGTCGTACGCCACCGTCTCGGCGCGGATGAACCCGCGCTGGAAGTCGGAGTGGATCTCGCCCGCCGCGTCGAACGCCGTACCGCCCGCGTGCATCGTCCACGCGCGAACTTCGTTCTCGCCAACCGTGAAGAAGGTCTGTAGGGTGAGCAAGCGGTAGCCGGCGTGGATCAGACGGTCGAGCCCGGGCTCGGTGACCCCGGCGCTCGCGAGGTACTCCCGCCGCTCGTCGCCGGCGAGCTCGCCCAGCTCCGCCTCGAACTCGGCCGAGAAGAGGACGATCTCGGCCTCTTCGTGATGCGCCTGGACCGCGGCGCGCAGCTTATCGAGCCAGGGGCCGCCGCCCGCCGCGAGGTCGTTCTCGTTGACGTTCGCGGCGTACAAGATCGGCTTGGCGGTGAGCAGGCCGAGCTGGCGGAGGAACCTCACGGCCGCGTCGCTCTCGCCCGCCTCGCGCGCGCCGCGCCCGGCGTTCAGCTCCTCCACCACGCGCTCGAGCAGTACGACCTCCGCCTGGGCCTCTTTGTCGCCCGCGCGCGCCGCCTTGCGCGTCTTCTCGAGGCGCCGCTCGACCACCGCGAGATCCGCGAGCGCCAGCTCGCTCGTGACGACGTCATGGTCCCGCACCGGGTCGACCGGCCCCATTACGTGGACCACGTCGGGATCGTCGAAGCAGCGGATCACGTGGACCACCGCGTCCACCTCGCGGATGTGCGACAGGAACTGGTTGCCGAGCCCCTCGCCCTGCGACGCCCCTTTCACGAGCCCGGCGATGTCCACGAACTCGACGACGGCCGGCACTTTCTTCTTGGGCCGGACGACCGCGAACAGCCGGTCCAGTCTGGCGTCCGGCACTTCGACGACGCCGACGTTGGGCTCGACGGTGCAGAAGGGGTAGTTCTCCGCAGCCGCCGCCCTGGAGGAGGTGAGCGCGTTGAAGAGGGTCGACTTGCCGACGTTGGGAAGGCCGACGATGCCCAGGCGCAGCACTCAGCGCACGCCTTCCTTCACCCATTTCGTGACGATGTCGACCAGCGCCGGCATGACCGCCTCGACCTGCTCCTCCTGCTCGGGAGTGAACGGGGCGAGCACGTAGTCGGACCAATCGCCCGTCCAGCCGTCGGGGAGCGGGCCGACGCCGATGCGCAGGCGGGCGTACTGCTGGGATTGCAGCGCGTCCTCGATGCTCTTCAAGCCGTTATGGCCGCCGGCGGACCCGTCGGCCCGCAGGCGGAAGGTGCCGCACGGGATGCGGAACTCGTCGACCAGGATGAGGAGGTCGGTCGCGGGAGTGAAGCCGGGATCGGCGCGGAGCGACGCGAGGGCGGCGCCGCTCGAATTCATGTAGGTGGTGGGCTTGAGCACGCGGATGGGGACGCCCTCGACCTCGCCCTCGGACACGCGGGCGCGCTCGCCGCGCCGAAACGGGGGGAACCCCCAGCGCGCGACGAGTGCGTCGGCGAGCCAGAAGCCTGCGTTGTGCCGGGTCGCCGCGTACTCTGGCCCCGGGTTGCCGAGGCCGACCACGGCGCGCAAGCGTCAGCTCTCTTTGCCGCCCTTGGGCTTCTCGGTCTTCTCGGCCTTCTCGGGCTTTTCGCTCTTCGCCTCGGGCTTGGCGGGCGCGCCGCCCTCGGCGACCTCGCCCTCCTCTTCCTCGCCCTCGCGTACCTTGCGGATGAGCTCGGGCTCGGCCACCTCGACCGCGGCTTCGGGCGTCGGCGCCGCCACCTCCTCGGCGCGTGGCGGCACCACGGTCGCGATCGTGAGCGCCGCTTCGGTCAGGATCCGGGCGTTCGCGATGCTGAGGTCGCGCACGTGCAGCGAGTCGCCGATCTTCAGCGCCGTCACGTCCAGCTCCACGCGGTCGGGGATGTTTTCGGGCAGCACCTCGATCTCGACCTCGCGCGTCACCTGATCGAGCACGCCGCCGGCGTTGCGGACGCCGTCCGGGTTCCCCACCAAGTGGACCGGGATCTTGAGCGTGACCTTCTCCGCCGCGTGGATCTCGTAGAAGTCCACGTGGATGATGTCGGGCCGCAGCGGATGGCGCTGGATCTCGCGGATCAGCGTCTTCACCGTCTTGCCTTCGACCGCGAGCTCGATGATGGTGCTCTCGGGCTCGACGCCCTGGAGCGCCTTCTCGAGCGCCTTGGCCTCGACCTCGAGCGACTGGGTGTCCCGCCCGTGGCCGTAGATCACGGCGGGGACCCTGCCCCGGAAGCGCGCCTGGCGCGCGCCGCCCTTGCCGGTTGCCTGCCGCGGGCTGGCCGCGAGCGATACGATTTGAGCCATACGTTATCCGTCGTCCGTTATCCGTTATCCGTTCAATCGAACAGCGAGCTGACCGACTGGTTCGAATGCTCGTACCCGATGGCCTTCGCCATCAGGCCGGCAATCGACAGCACCTTCAGCTTCTCGAAGCCGCGCTCCTGGGGGATGCGGATCGTGTTCGTCACCGCGACTTCGTCGATCGGCGAGGCGCGCAGTCGCTCGACCGCCGGCCCCGATAACAGCGCGTGCGTGGCGAACGCGTAGATCTTGCGCGCCCCGAGCCGCCGCAGCGCGGCCGCCGCCTCGGTGATCGTCCCCGCCGTGTCGATCATGTCGTCGGGGACGAGGCAGTCTTTGTTCTCCACGTCGCCCACGACGTTCACGACCTCGGCCACGTTGGCCGACGGGCGGCGCTTGTCGATGATCGCCAGCGACGCGTTCAGTCGCTTCGCGAACCCCCGAGCCGTCTTCGCCGAGCCGACGTCCGGCGCCACCACCACTGGATCGAACAGCTGCTTCTGGCGGAAGTGACTCACGAACACCGGCGCCGCGTACAGATGGTCCACCGGAATGTCGAAGAACCCCTGCAGCTGGTGGGAATGGAAGTCCATCCCCAGCACGCGGTCCGCCCCGGCGTGCGTGATCAGGTTCGCCATCAGTTTCGCGCTGATCGCGACGCGCGGTTGATCCTTGCGGTCCTGGCGCGCATAGCCGAAGTACGGCACCACCGCGGTCGTGCGCGCCGCGCTCGCGCGCCGCGCCGCGTCGATCAGGAACAGCAGCTCAATCCAGTTCTCCGCCGGAGGGTTGGTCGGCTGGATGATGAACACATCCCGGCCGCGCACGTTCTCGTCGATCTTGACGAAGATCTCCCCGTCGGCGAAGTGGCGGATCGTCACCGCGCACAGCGGCTGCCCCAGGTGTTGCGCCATCTCCTCGGCGAGCGGCCGGTTGGCCGTCCCGGCGAGGAGCAAGAGCTGGCTCCGCGACAGCGTGAGGTCCGCCATGTGAGCGCTGCAAAATAGACGGCAAACCGCGCCAAGCCAAGTGGTTACTTCGTGGTGCGCAGCAGCGAGCGGCTCGCGGGCGTGAGCCCGTCCACGTCCCAGGCGTTCATGCGGTACACGGTCGCCGCCTCGCCGCCGCTCCCCGCGAGGTGGCGGACCAGGAAGCCCGTGGCGGTGGTGTCGAAGGCGAGCGAGAGGAGCACGCTCCCGCGAGGGCCGCGCACCGTGAGGCGGCGCGTAGGCCGGGCGGCGCGGGCCGCCCGGGCCGAGTCCGCTTGCCGCGGCGTCGCGAACCCCGACGCGACGATGGCCCGCAGTCGCTCGAGGTAGCGCGCGACCCCGCCCGAATCGGTAGCGCCGCCGTTCAGGACCCACGCCTTCGGCCCTCGCGTGAGCGTGTAGCGCTCCTTGCCGCGGGCCACGTCTACGCTCTCGACGCTGTCGGGCTGAAGCGCGGCGATCCGCTTGTCGCGCCAGTCGTCCACGCCTCCCCCCCGGTCCATGAGCTGGGCCAGGCGCCCGCGCCACAGATACACGTGGGTGTCGCCGGGGCGGCGCACGTAGACGCTCGGGTAGACCGAGCCCCGCGCCCCGACGATGAGCAGCAACAGCGGCTTGCCGCCCCCGCCCCCGCCCCCGCCCCCCCGGACCCGGAGCCAGCGGCCCGCGGCGCTGTCCACGTTGAGCCGGGCGAACGACGACGAGTCCTGGGCGATGAGCTCCGGACGCACGGTGTCCCGCAGGGCTTGAAACATGTCGCGCACCTGGTCGGGCGCGGCGCGGTGCCCGTTCACGGTCCAAGCGGCGGGAGCGGGCGGGGGCGCCTGTTTCACCAGCACGATCGAATCCGTCGCCTTCACGATCGTGATCGTGTCGACATCGGCCTCGACCAGCGCCGGCACGGCGAGCGAACCGGTGATCGTGTCCGAGCCGCGAGAGAGGAGCGCGCTCCCGCCCCAGAGGAGCAGCAGGACGGCGAGGGCAGCGGCGATGAGTTTGAGCTGTTTCGAGGTCATGTGGCCGTCTCCCGTGTATTCGCGCCCTGAGAGGGCGCGCTCGGCCGGGAGTGCGTCCTTAAGGACGCACGTGGCGCCAAGCCCGGGCTCTCAGCCCGGGAAAAATCGGTCATGACGTTCCTGGGATCGGTCTCGCGGCGAGCGGGCGATACGTCCGCCGCGTCGCACGGCGCCGGCGCGCGAGCCAGAGCACTCCGGCCACGATCAGCAGCGCGGGCACGCCGACGATGTCGCCCCACTTCGCCGCGTTCTGGGTGGCAGCGCTCGTGTACACGACTTGGGGTGGCGCGCGGTTCTTGGACCGGATCGCGATCAACGCCTCGTCCTGCGCCAGCCAGTCGATCGCGTTCTGCGTGAACACGATGTTCTCGGGCGAGTTCTGCGCGAACCGGTCGCTCGCGAAGTCGCTGCTCGCCACGACCACGACGCGGCCGCGCGGGACTCCGTGCGCGGTGTCGCGCGGCGCGGGGTTCACGAGCAGCGCGACGAGCCGGCTCTTCAAGCTGTCCCGGCCGAACTCCCGCGTGGGCTCGAGGAAGGCCGTCGTCTGCTGCACCCCGCCTGCGCGACTCGTCACGAAGAGGGGCGTCACGGTGCCCGGCGTCGCCCGGGTCGTATCGACGTGGCTCGCCCACGGCAGCAGCACCCCGTTCAGGTCGGCGTTCACGGGCGAGGCCTTGGTGCTGAGCGCCCGGATCCACAAGGGATAGGACACGAGCACCTGGCCGAACTGGGCGGGGACGCCGACCCGGACGTTCGAGGCGAGGTCGTACACCATGTCGGAGGCGACCGCGATCCCGTACGGCTTGAGCAGCTCGTTCCAGGCCACGGGATGTGAGAACGCGAACGGCCCCTGCGTCGAGAGCTGCATCCCTCCCGCCATGAGCAGCAGGCTGCCGCCGCGCTCGAGGAAGGCCCGCAGCCGGGCGGCGTCCGGCGCCTTGAGCGAGTCCGGGGTGCCGGCGACCGCGATCACCTTCACGTCGGGCGCGATCACGGTATCGGTCAGCGCGAACCCTTGCAAGGCGTATCGGCCGCTCAGCTGCTCTCGCAACGCCGCGAAGCTGCGTCGGCCGCGTTGGGCCGCTTCGTCCGCGAACTCCGCGAACGCGATCACCGGCTTCGCGGGGTGGGTGAGAGAACGGATGTCGGAGGTGACGCGGTACTCGAGGTCGTTCGTCTGCTGCACGAAGGGAATGGTCTTGACGCCGTCGGCGAAGCGCACGGCGATCCCCAGGTACCCCTCCTTCACTTGCAGCTCGGCCCGTCCGACCACGTTGAACTGCACGGGCGGGATGGCGAGGCTCTGGGCCTCGCGCCGCGCTGCGCTGTCGGCCGAGGGATCCGCGATGACGAGCTTCACCTTCCCGCGGCCCGCGGCGCGGTAATCGCGCAGCAGGTCGTCCACGTCGCGCTTCAGGAACATCACCTCGGGGGGGAGCGCGCCCGAGGCGAACAGCTTGATCGTCACCAGGTCGGGCAGCGTCCGGAGGACGTCGCGCGTGGCCCGGGACAGGGTGAACGCCCCGCCGGGGGTGAGGTCGAGGCGGCCGCCGATGTTCCGCCCGAGCAGGTTCACCACGACCGTCGCCGCGGCGAGGAGGCCCGTGCCGAGGCGCAGGCGCTTGAGCGGCTCGCCGCGCGGCGTGAGCTTGCGCGAGAGCAGCGCGAAGTAGGCGAGCACCAGAAACAGCGCGGCCAGCGTCACGAAATAGATGGCGTCGCGCAGGTCGATCACGCCGCGGGCGATCCCGGTGAAATGCGACAGCACGCCGAGCGAGGCCGCGATCGCGCCGAGGCGGGGCGGGAGGCCCACGACGAGAGGATCGTACCCGACGAAGATCAGCACGAAGATCACCGCGGCGGCCACGATGAAGGCCGTGATCTGGTTGCGCGTGACGCTCGACGCCCACACGCCTACGGCCGCGAGCCCCGCCATGAGGAGGGCCGCGCCCAGGTACTGCGCGATCAGGACCCCCACCTCGAGCTTCGCGCCGAGCGCGAGGCCGAGCGGGATCGTGAGCGTGAGCGCCAGCGCGATCAGCAGAAACAGCACCTGGCCCGCGTACTTCCCGACGAGCAGCTCGAGCTCCGTGATGGGCTGCGCCAGCACGACCTCGAGCGTTCCGGCGCGCGTGTCCTCGGCGAGTGCGCGCATCGTGACGGCCGAGACGAGGACCAGCAGCAGCCACGGCAGCAAGTCGAGCATCGGTCGCAGCGACGCCGTGTGGTAGACCTCGACCTGGGGCCAGAAGAGGTAGGCGTTCAGGCCGGTGAACACCACCAGCAGGATGTACGCCGTGGGCTGGTCGAACAACGCCTTGAGCTCGCGCCGCGCGATGGTGCGGATCGCGTTCATCTCACTGCTCGGCTGCGCCCTGGGTGAGCTGCTGGAACAGGTCCTCCAGGCTCCCCGCGGCCTGGTGCAGCTCGTACAGCGTCCAGCCGCGCGCTTTGGCGAGCGCGAAGATCTCGGGCCGGAGGTCCCGCGTCCGGTCGGCCGTGAGCGTGAGCGCGACGCGCCCGTCCGCGGTGCGATCCTGGGGCGCGACCTGGCGGACGCCCGGCAGCTGGGCGAGCGCCGCCGCCACACCGTCCCCCGCCGCCTCGACGGCGATCTCGACCGCCCCCTCGGCCTGGCGGATCAGCCGGTCTACGGGCCCGTCGGCCACGATCCGGCCGCGGCTGATGATGAGCAGCCGGGAGCACGTGTGCTGCACCTCGGAGAGCACGTGGGTGGAGAGGATCACCGTACGGGCCTTGCCGAGCTCGGCGATCAGGCGCCGGATCTCGACGCGTTGGTTCGGATCGAGTCCTTCGGTGGGCTCGTCGAACACGAGCAGGTCGGGGCGGTGCAGGATGGCCTGCGCGAGCCCGACCCGCTGGCGGAAGCCCTTGGACAGCTCGCCGATGGGCCGGTAGTAGACGGTCTCGAGGCCGGTCCCGGTGACGGCGTCGTCGATGGCCTGGCTGCGGGCGGGCCCCCTGAGTTCCCGCAGATCCGCGATGAACGCGAGGTATTCCGACACCAGCATGTCACCGTACAGCGGATTGTTCTCGGGGAGATAGCCGATGCGCCGCTTCGCCGCGCGTGCCGCTGCGGCGAGCGGCAAGCCGTCGAGCCGGATCTCGCCTGTGTCGGGCTCGTAGTACTGCGTGATCAAGCGCATGGTGGTCGACTTCCCGGCGCCGTTGGGGCCGAGGAACCCGACCACCTCGCCGCGGTCGACCGCAAACGACACGCGGTCCACCGCGGTCACATCGTCGAAACGCTTGGAGACGCTCTCTACAGAGAGGAAAGGCATACGCGGCAGAGCGCGCGGGTTGGAGGCGCGGGGTTCTTCAAGTCCCCCTCACGTTGCTTACAGCGACTTGAGGAACGCGGTGAGCGCGGCGCGGTCGGCGGGCGGGAGCGCCTTGAAGCGGTCGCGCGCGCCGGCGGCCTCGCCGCCGTGCGCCTCGATGGCCTGCTCGGGCGTCGTTGCCCGGCCGTCGTGCAGGAAGCGCTGGGCGTCGCGGAGGTCGATCAGCGGCTCGGTGCGGAACTGCGATGGGGTCGCGCGGCCGAGACAGATGTCCGCCAGGTCCGGGCCCATGTCATGCAGCAGCAGGTCGGTGTAGGCGGCGAATTCCCGGTGCCGCAGCGCGGCCACGGGGCTGTCGCCGGTGCGCAGCGTCGGGATGTGGCAGGCCGCGCAGCCGATCTGCGAGAACAGCTCGCGCCCACGGCGCCCCGTCGCGTCGAGCCGCGCCGGCGTCGGCGGGGCGAGGAAGCGCACGAAGTCGTTGGTGAGGTCGAGCTGCTCCTGGGTGATCTCGGGGTCGGGGACGGAGTCGACGCCCGCGGGGATCGGCCTCCCGCCGATGTTTTCTTCGGTCGGTTGCGCGGGATCGGTGATCCCCATTTCCGCGACGAACGCGCCGGCGTTGAACTCGTCGAGCGTGGCGATGAACGCCTTGCGGCCGAACCGGCCGAGCCGGCCGTCCACCGCGCGGTTGGGGCGGCCGCGAATGCCGTCGTGGTTCCGGTCGTCGGGGTCGGCGTAGGAGAGGATGACGGAGTCGGGGACGAGATCGAGCAGGCCACGCCCGAACAGCACCGGCGTGGTGCGCATGGCGCGTCCCGTCGCCGAGGGCGGGAACGGCTCCGAGTCGATGCCGAGCGCCTGCTTGAGGGCGGGGATGGTGTGCTGCTGGATCACGAACCCGCCTTCCTGCACCAGCGGATCGCACACGCCGCCGCGGAACGCCGCGGCGTGCACCTCCACCTCGTCGCCAAACCCGCCCTTCGCCGGGTCCTCGTGGCACTCGCCGCACCCCGTCGAGTTGAAGAGCGGGCCGAGCCCCGTCTGCGGGGTGAAGGCGCTGTCGAAGACGACCTTGCCGCGCGTGAATCGGTCGCGCTGCGCAGCGGTCAACCCACGCACGGGGTCGCCGGGCTTGAGCGGCTTCTCGCAGCCGGCCGCGACGAGCGCCACCAGGCCGGCGACCGCGACCGCCGCCCGGGTCACCGGGCGGCCGTCCCGTCGATCTCTATGATGCGATCGGCGACGAGTCCCAGGCTCGTGCGGCGGCAATCGGCGCGCACGATGTCGCCGGGCTTCAGGTCGGCGAGCGCGATCGCCACGCCGGCCTTCTCGATCCGCGTCGCGGCCACGGCGCGCATCTGCACGAGCCGCAACGCGAATCCGACGCCGGTGATGAGCTCGAGCGAGCCCGCCCGCGGCTGGACGGTGTGGACCGTGCCCCGGTAGGTGTACGTCGACGGCTGCACCGGCGCGGACGTCAGCGCCGGAGTCACCAGGATGGCGGCGAGCGCGGCCGCCCGCGGCAGATACCTCATGCGCGCCTCCCGAGTTTCGTTCCCTGTTTCCCGGACCGATACTGGCGGAGCGGCACCGGGGAGTCAATGTCGCGCCCGCTCGACAGCTACGGGGCCAGCTTCTCCAGCTGCTCCGCGGCGCGGTTCAACACGTCGGCTTCCGCGGCGAGGGTTTTCGCGGTCACGCCGATCTGCTCGTCCGCTTCCTTCCAATTCTTCTGCTCGATCGCCTCGCGCACCCCCGGGAGCGTTTTTACCCCGTACCCCGTGTAGTAGCCCGGGGCGTAGATCTGGTGGCGGTACCACGGCCGGCGCGGCAGCCCCTCGCCTATGAGAGCGCGCTCGCTCCTGAGGAGCGTCGCGTTGAGGGCGGCGGCCTCCGGGCGGGCCAACGCGCTGGCGGTCGCTGCGGCCTTCGTGAATGCCTTCTCGTAGCGGTCCGCCGCGCGGGTGAGGACGTCCAAGGTGTTGTCGAGCGGCGCGAAGTTGAGGAACGGCGGGATCTCTTCCCGCGCCGGCGGCACGAACCGCTCGCGCGGGTCGGCGGTGGCGGCGAACACCCCCTCGTCGAGCTGACGGTTGCGCTCGCGTACCTCGTCCTGCTTGTCCTTGAGCAGCTTCTCGACCTCCTTCACGTAGCGCCCGACCGTCTCGGCGAGCCCGGTGAACTCGTAGGGCAGCACCTCGGCGTCGGCGAGCCGCATCACCGCCGTGCCGACGGTCTGGGCGAGGGCGCGGCCGTACACGAACGCCGTGTCGTCGAACGTCGTGTACCACTTGAAGTCGTCGTAGATGGAGTGATAGATGCCGCCGCCGTCCTCGCCCCCGAAGCCGAGATTGAGCGACGCGACTCCGACGTGCTGCAGAAACGGTGTGTAGTCCGAGCCCGAGCCGAGCGCTCCGATGCGTAGGTCGGCGCGCTGCCGTGCCTCCTGGCGGCCGTCCGCCGAGCTCGCGTCGGCGATGGCGCGGAGCTGGCCGCGCTTCCACACCGTGAGCTTCGTCTCCGGATCCTCGATGTCGCGGGCCACGTCGTTGATGAACCGCTCGAGCGAGTGCGACCCTCCCATGAAGAGGTAGCCGCGCCCGTTGGTGTCGCTGTTCAGGTAGGCGATGGCCTTGCGCGACAGCTCGTCGGCGTGCGCCTCGGCCCATTCGGTCGAGCCGAGCAGCGCCGGCTCCTCGCCGTCCCAGGCGGCGTAGATGATGGTGCGCCGCGGCCGCCAGCCCTGCTTCAGGAGCTGGCCGTAGGCGCGGGCCTCCTCGAGCAGCGTCACCTGGCCCGAGATCGGGTCTTCGGCGCCGTTCACCCAGGCATCGTGGTGGTTGCCGCGGATCACCCACTCGTCCGGCGCCGCGGCGCCCGGGATGCGCGCGATGACGTCGTACAGCGGCTTGAGACTCCAATCGGACTTGACGTGCAGGTGCACCTTCGCGGGCCCGGGGCCGACGTGGTAGGTGATCGCGAGGCCGCCGCGCCACTCCTCGGGCGCCACAGGGCCGGCGAGCGCCGCAAGCAAGGGCTGGGCGTCGCCGTAGGAAATCGGAAGCACCGGGATCTTCGTGATCGTCTGCGCCTGATCGATGGGCAGACGCTTCGCGTCCTTGGTGGCACCTACGCCCGGGGTGAGTGGATCGCCGGGATAGACGGGCATGTCCATCACACTGCCGCGCTGCACGCCATCGCGCGGTCGCCACGGGCCCTGGGGATAGGTGTCACCATGGGTGTAGCCGTCCTCTTTCGGGTCCGAGTAGATGAGGCAGCCCACGGCGCCGTGCTCGGCCGCGACCTTGGGCTTGATGCCGCGCCACGAGCCGAAGTAGCGCGCGATCACGATCGCGCCCTTCACCGATACGCCGAGCCGCTCGAGCCGCTCGTAGTCCGCCGGGACGCCGAAATTCACGTACACGAGGGGCGCGGTCACGTCGCCGTCGGCCGAGTAGGCGTTGTACGTCGGCAGCTGTTCGGCCTGCTGGCTCGACGTCGGGTCGCCCGCGACCGGCGGCTCCTGGAGCTTCGCCACGAACTTGGTCGGGGCGACGAGCTCCACGACGCGCTCCTTGGGCGTGGGGAACAGCACGTCGAACGACTCGATCTGCGCGTCGAGCCCGAAGCTCTTGAACTTCGCGAGGATCCACTCGGCGTTCGCCTTGTCGTACGGCGAGCCCACGTGGTGCGGTCGCGCCGAGAGACGGCGCATGTACTCGCGCAACGAGTCGGGGGAGGGAAGCGCGCGGAACTTGGTCTCCCACTCTCGCTCCGCCTTGGCCGACTCGGGCGTGAAGCCGCGGAGATCGGTGGGAAAGGGGGAGGGCGCCAGGGCGAGCAGGAGGAGCGCGAAGGCGGGCGCGGCGAGCGGACGTGCGGTCAGGCGCATCTGTGGGGCCTCAGTCGAAGAATGGAACAGAGTCGTGCGGCGACGGGGTGTGGATGGTTAATCAGTGAAGCGGGCAGGGTTCAAGGGCTTTAGGGGAACTTCACCGACAGCCCCGCACGCGCGTTCCCGGCGATCGCCAACGTCTCGATCGCCAGCGCGGCGCCGAGCAGCCACGGCCGCGCCCGCCGCGGCGCAACCGCCGCCGCGGCGAGCACGCTGAGACCGGCCGCGGCGGTATAGCTGTTGATCCGGCCGACGCTGGGATGCGGACCGAGGACGGGGTTCCGCTCCTGGTAGCCGCGCCGCACCGCTTCGCGCGTCTGGGCGGCGTCCATCCACAGGGCGATGGCGAAGGCACCCGCGAGGGCGATATGGGACGCGTGCCAGGAGCGGTGGTCGCTCGCGATGTGCTGCGCGGCGGCGCGCCCGGGCGTAGCCGTGATGACCGTCGCGGCGACCCAGGCCGCCGCGTGAAACCGCGCAACCACGCCGACGAACTCCAACAGAGAGAACCTGAACGCGGGGGGCTAAGTGTGCTGCGCGGTGACGAAGGCGGCAAGGGGTGGGGCCGCACCCCCCGGAGAAGGCCCTTCAGGGGCGGGTCGCCCCGCTGGGTCATCTCCGGAAGGTTCGCTCCAACCCCAGAGTGGACGAACTAGTTGGTCGTCTTGCAGGCAGCTGCGACTCGGCTGCTGTCACTCGGGATGTAGATCGCGATCGCGTTCCCTTTCCGGTTCGCGCTCGTGCCAAAGATACTGCTTGCGATCTTGGCGCCGGTGCTCGGGTCCTTCATGGTGCCGAGAATCAGCCCGTTGGCACCCAGCTCGGCGGCCTTCTTCCGCTGAGACTTGATCATCCCGCTCTCCGACGTCATATCGCTTTCGCCCTTCGAGTTCAGCACGGCGACCTCGGTGTACGGCTTGCCTACCTTGCTCGTGTCAGTGAACACCTGCACTCCGTCAGGGCAGACCGGAGCAAGTTTGAGCGACGGGTTCAACAGGGCCGCATTGGTCGAAACACACGCAGCGAGGGCGAGGACGGCGACCGCGAGCCTAGTGGACATAACGACCTCCCGGGGACATGAGGGGAGCCAGAACCGGCACCCCCGGCAGGGATCAATTTGTGGGTAGGCGCCTACTTCGACTAGGGTGTTTTTGCGGCGCTCGGAGCCATGGCACTAACGCGCGGCCAGTCAGTCAATTGGCCCCGGTGGGCTCGAACCACCATTCCCAGATCCAAAGTCTGGTGTCCTGCCATTGGACGAGGGGCCAGTCTGAAAGGCTGGGATTCAGTGCACAGAATATAGACGCACCGGCGCACAGCGGGGGACGGGCAACAGAAACGGGCTGCTCAGCGACTCAGCTGGATCAGCGCGATCGACGTTCCCAGGCTCGCCGCCCAGAACAGGAACATCCAGCGGACAAGACGGCCCTCGAGAGTGCCGAACCGGCCTTCGACCACGCCGATGCGGGCCAGCAGCCGGCCCTCGACGCCCGCCAAGCCGCTCCGCAGCTCGCTCTGGAGTTCGCTCCGCAGCTCGGCCATCTCCTCCCGCAGCTCTGCTCTGAGCTCCGCGATCCGCTGTTCCAGCTTCGCGTCGAATCGTGCGAAGTTGGTCTCGAAGAGGTCGCGGAACTCGAGGCGATAGGTGGCGTCCACCTGATTGAACCACTCCACGAGCTCATTGGTCAGCTCGTCGCCGAACCTGTCGTAGAACGCGCGTGACAGCTTCGCCGTAACGGGCATGGAAGGTTTTCCAGGTCAGCTCCGGCGACAGCATAAGGTACGCTCGGCGCGCCGTGGTAATCAAACCCGCGCTGCAGGGTCCATTTGCTTACGCCCGAGGGTGTCAGGAACGCCCGCCGGCTCAGGGAGCCAGCACCACCCCCTGCGTCTGCCCGTGCTTCGTCTCCACGTCGTAGGCGCGGTTCCTCGTGCGGCCCTCCTCCACCACCCGCGTCGCCGTGCGCTGCGCCGCGTCCCACACCTCCCGACAGGTCGCCCCGCGCAGTGACCCGAGCGCCGCCACGAGCTTCCTCGCATACTGCTCGGCGATCGCCTTGTGACCGGCTTCGTGCACTCTCACATGCGCGAGATAGGTCCGCCAGGACTCGACCGGGCGGGCGGGCGTACCGGCGGGCGGTTCCCACCGGGGCAGGGTAGTCGTCACCGTGAGGGTGACCTTCACGTTTCGCAGTACGCACCCATGCGCCGCGGGCGCGTCGCCATAGGTCCACTGTAGATCCCAGACGGTCAGTGCGTCGTCGCCACCCTGGGGGCCAAGGCGGCGGATCTCGTCGCGCAACTCCTGCACGCTCGAGCCTGCGATGTCGTAGTAGCGCTCGTGACTGTCGATCGACAGCGCCGCGGAGGTCGGCGCGGGACGTGAAGCGGGGGGAGAACTAGCGGGGCTGGCGCACGCGGCGACGACGATGAGCGCCGCGTGCGCGGCGTCTACGCCACCTCATGGCGTCACCTTGAGGACCTGATCGTGCTGGCGGGTGCGGTCGGTCACCTTGATCGCGACCTCTTCCCCCGGGCGCGCCCGCTCGACCTTCTGGTGGTTCACCTCCATCGAGGCGATCTGCTCGGTGAAGTCGGTGGTGTGGCCGTGGAACCGCACCTGGTCGCCCACCGCCAGCTCGCCCTCGGTGACGCGCACGACCGCGACGCTCGGCCCCTTGAAGTAATGCACCACCGTTCCGATGAGCTGTTCGGGCATGATGTCCCTCGGGCGCTAGTGTCTCTTCCACTATACGCCCGGGGCTGCGGGCCCGCCACCGCGTGCGGTCGCGCCTACTGAGCCTCTGGACCAGGCGCTGCCGCGGCCCGGGTCGACGTCTTGATCAACTGTTGCTGCTTCTCGCCCAGCATCATCGCGGCGTCGTCGCGCAGCCGCTCGCTCGAGTACACGGCGGCCACGGCCCCGCCCGAACCGCACAGCCGCACCCAGTACGGGTGCGTCTGAGCCAGCTTCTCGTACAGGGCACGCAATCCGGGGTGCTTCCCGAACACCGGCACCTCGAAGTCGTTGCCCCCCAACCGGCCGATGCTGCCCCAGGTCGCGAACGCGGCGGCGTCGAGGACGACCGGCCCCCGCGCCGGCGGCTCGAGATGCATGTCGTCCCACCAGCGGTAAGCGTCGGGCGTGGCCACGGCGAGGGACGGAGGAGGGACGGCGACGAGCGCCGGTGCGGCGGGCGGCGGCGCGAGCCGGAATAGCCGCTCGCCCCGACCCCACGCGACGGCGGCGGGCGCGCCGCTCGCACAGAACGCGACGTCGGCGCCGAGCCGCGCGGCGAAGTGGAGTAGCTCGTGGCGCGGGACCGCGTCACCGGCGAGCGCGTTCACGGCGTGGAGCGCCGCCGCGGCGTCGCTCGACCCGCCGCCCAGCCCCGCGCGCACCGGAATGCGCTTCGTCAGCTCGATCGCCACACCGAACTTCCGGTCCGTCGCATCGAGGACGACCCGCGCCGCCCGCACCGCCAGGTTGTCCTCCACGGGACCGAGGTCGGGCCCCTCCACGGCCAGCGTGACGCCGCCGCCGTCCGCGGTCCGGCTCACGACCAGCTCGTCGGCCAGCTCGAGCAGCGCGAACGCGGTCTCGATCTGGTGGTACCCGGACGGCGCTTCCCGCGCCAGGATGCGGAGCAACAGGTTGAGCTTCGCGTGGGCCGCGATACGGACGCGGTCCGGGGAGGGCGGGGGGGGCGCCACGCCGTCAGTCCTCGACGTCGGCCGCGGCGCGGAGCTCCGCCAGGTGCAGGCGCATGCGCGACAGCGAATACAGTCCGAGCAGGGTGATGGGGACGAACGTCGTGAGGTGGTAGCCCACCGCGTAGCTCACCGCTCGAGTCGCGCCGATGCCGTACACCGCGAGCGTCGCCCGCGTCGCGGCTTCGAACACGCCGACGAACCCGGGCGACGACGGCAGGGCGACGCCGAACCCGATGATCCCCTGCAACAACAGCGCGCCTTCCGCAGGCACCGGCAGACCGAACGCTTGGAAGCAGATCGCGAACGACGCGCCGTTCACGAGCCACAGCAGCAGCGACCACGCCACGACGCCGACGAACCGGCCCGGACTCTTCAGCACCTCGAGCCCGGCCACGAGGCCCTCGGCCACATGCGTGACCCGGTCGGCGAGGCGCCCCGGGAGCAGCGCGTGGGCGACGCGCCGCAGCAGCGCGAGCCAGGGGGCAGGGCGGTGCACCACGAGCAGTGCAATGACGAGCACCGCCCCGAATAGCGCCGCGCCGCCCCGGGCGATCGCCGCGAGCGAGGTGCCGCCGATGGTGGCCGCGTGCGGGAACGACGGCGCGGCCAGCGCCACCGCGAGGAGCCCGACGAGCATCAGTCCGTCGAACACGCGCTCCACGCCCACCGACGCCAGGGCCGTCGTGAAGCGCACCGGCAGCGCCTGCTTTGCGGCGTAGGCCCGGGCGAACTCGCCGGCGCGCACCGGGAGCAGGTTGTTGGCCATGAACCCGATGGCCGTGGCGTGCCACAGCGGGAGCAGGGGAAAGCGGCTGCCCCCGACGTCGCGCAGGATGAGCCGCCAGCGGAGCGCGCGGAGCGGGAATGTCAGCGTCGCGAGCGCTATCGTC